>Ga0209591_10006420_pt1 | contig 13067 bp, 10 predicted proteins | sample MAT01_FD_187207 | JGI IMG/M metagenome (GOLD analysis project Ga0209591, IMG submission 187207) | Freshwater microbial communities from Lake Fryxell liftoff mats and glacier meltwater in Antarctica - MAT-01 (SPAdes) (version 2) | ecosystem: Environmental > Aquatic > Freshwater > Ice > Liftoff...
GGCGTAGGCGTCGTATCCCGCCGGGATACGAGCTGGATGACTGGTCAGGACGAAGCAGTGTCAAGAGGAGCCCGGGCGGACGCTTACGTCGAAGAACCCCAGCGGTTCGTTCCGGCGCTGTGCGTTATCGCACCGCCGGGGTCCTTCGACTGCGCTGCGCCCGCCTTTCCGCCTCCGTTCCGCACAGGATGACAGGCCTCTTTATGAATTTTCCGTGCATCCTTTTATGCTGCCGCCCGATGGCATCTCTGGCGCAGACCGTGCACTTTGCTCTGTCCCTTTCCTCTCTTTTCGTGTCTTACGTGGAGGATGAAACTCCTCCGTCCCCTCACCGTTATGCTCGCACTTCTCACCTCCGCGGCATTCGCCGCCGACTCTCCATTCTACGTCGGCACCTACACGAAAACCGGCGGCAGCAAAGGCATCTACCGCTACCTCCTTGATTCCGAGAGCGGTAAAATCACCGCCGGCGAGCTCGCCGCCGAGGCGAAAAACCCGAGCTTTCTGGCCATCCATCCGGGCGGAAAACTCCTCTACGCCGCCACCGAAGGCGCGACGGGCGAGGCCGCCGCCTACGCCATCGCCGCGGACGGCACGCTGAAATTTCTGAACAAGCAGTCCGCCAAAGGCAACGGGACCTGCCACATCGTCGTCGATCCCACGGGGCAGAATGTCCTCGTCGCCAATTACGGCTCTGGCACCGTTGCCGTGCTGCCGATCCAGCCTGACGGCGGCCTCGGCGAAGCGTCCAGTTTTCACCAGCATACCGGCTCCAGCGCAGACCCCGCGCGGCAGAAAGGGCCGCATGCCCACAGCATCTACGTCGATCCGGCGGCGAAGTTCGTCTATTCCTGCGACCTCGGCACGGACCGGATCGACGGTTACAAATTCGACGCCGCGAAAGGCACGATCACGCTCGATGAGACGGCCACCGGAAAAGTCCCACCCGGCTCGGGCCCGCGTCACCTCGCCCTCCATCCGAAGCAGGACACCGCCTACGTCATCAACGAAATGCTCAGCACCGTCACCGGTTTTCGCCGCGACCCCGCGACGGGCGCGCTGACCGCGATCGACTCCGTCTCCACCCTTCCGCCCGCTTTCACCGGCAAGGGCAACAGCACCGCGGAAATCTTCATCCATCCGAACGGCAAATTCCTCTACGGCTCGAACCGCGGCCACGACAGCATCGCCGTCTTCGCCATCTCCTCCGACGGCCAGCTCGCGCTCGTGGAGCACGCTCCGGCCGCCGTGAAAGTCCCGCGCAGCTTCGCCCTCGACCCCACCGGCCAGTGGCTCCTCACCGCCGGCCAGGACAGCAATGACATCGCGGTTTTGAAAGTTGACCCCGCCACCGGCAAACTCACTGCCACAGCCCATCGCGTCGAAGTCGGAGCGCCGGTCTGCATCATGTTCGTCCCGCGCTGAAGCGCATTCCGCGAGCCGCTGCGATTCGTTTTCGGCCATCCGCAAACCCATGAACAAACGCCGGCTCCTCTTCCGCCTCGTGCCCATCGGCATCGCCGCCGCCGTCGTCTTTTTCCAATTCTTTTCCTCGGAAAAAATCACCAACGAAGCCGGCCGCACCGCCCGTCACGCGCTCGATCCGAAACAGGAGGAGGTCCTCGGATTGGAAAGTTACCAGCAGGTCCTTCAGGAATCGGACACCGTTGATGCCGGCCCCGAGTTTGAACTCGTCAAACGCGTCGCCCAGCGCCTCGCCGCCGCCACCGGCCCCGCCGCGAAAACCTTCGACTGGCGCGTCTCCCTCGTGCGCAACCCGCAGGTGAATGCCTTCTGCCTGCCGGGCGGCAAGATCGTCGTCTATACCGGCATCCTCCCCGTCGCCCGCACGGAAGCCGGCCTGGCGACTGTCATGGGTCACGAAATGGCGCACGCCACGCTCCGCCACGGCTCCGAGCGCCTGCTCCAGCAAAAGGCCACGCAAACCCTGATGACCGGCGCGCAAGTCTCCGTCGGCGACCTCAGCTACGAGCAACAGCGCGCCGTCATGGGGGCGATTGGGGCCGGGGCGAAATACGGCGTTTTGCTCCCCTTCAGCCGCGACCACGAGAGCGAAGCCGACAAGATCGGCCTGACCTACATGGCCCGCGCCGGCTACGACCCGGCGGAGTCCATCGGCTTCTGGCAGCGCATGAGCCAGGCCTCCTCCGGCGGCGGCAAACCCCCTGAATTCATGTCCACCCACCCCGCCGACGCCACCCGCATCGCCCAGCTCCAGGCGCTCCTCCCCGCCGCCCAGGCGGAATACGAGCGCGCGCAGAAGCGCTGAAAGAGGAGCGCCGATAGGATGTCTGAGCTGAGTGGAAGGCACTGCACCCAAACAGCCTGTCCTCCTGAGCCGGAACGATGCCGTTGGGCTTCTGATTAAACGCCGAGACGCGAAGACGCAGAGGACGCAGAGTCGGCACGCCAGCGGTCACCGAATGGTGCGTGCGTTGACGCCCGCAGAGCCTTCCTCTGCGGCCTCTGCGTCTCTGCGCCTTTGCGTTTAAAAAATGAAATCCAACCGTATGGATACGGCTCAGGATGACACACTGTTTTGAGTTTCTGTCCCCTCCGACAGCCCCACCTGCTGCTGCCTACTCAAACCGGATCGCCGCACTCCGCCCGTGCGCATCCAGTCCCTCGATCTCGCTGAACTTCTCAATCGTCGGCACCGACTTCCGCAGCGACTTCGCATCGAGCTGCACCAGGCTCGTGCGGCGCTGAAACATATCCACCGTCAGGCCGGGGAAACTGCGCCCCGCCCCGCCCGTCGGCAGCGTGTGGCTCGGCCCCGCGAGGAAATCCCCCGCCGCCACCGCCGAATAGCCGCCGAGGAAAATCGCCCCCGACGTGCGGAGCTGCGCGGCGATCTTTTTGTCCTCCCTCGTCACCACCGACACATGCTCCGGCGCGAAGTCATTCGCGATCGCCACCGCCTCGCGCAGCGTCTTCACCAGGATCAGCGCGCACCCATCCGCCAGCACCCCGGCCAGATGCTCCTGCCGCGAAAGCGTCGCGAGCTGCGCCGCCATCTCCTTCTCCACGGACGCCAGCAGCTTCGCCGAGTTCGTGAGGAAAAGGATCGAGCTGCCCTTGCCGTGCTCCGCCTGCGCCAGCAGATCCGCGGCGATCCACGCGGGGTTCGCGCTCGCATCGGCGAGCACCAGGATCTCGCTCGGCCCCGGCAGCAGGTCGATCGCCACCTGCCCGTACACCTGCCGCTTCGCCTCCACCACATACGCATTGCCCGGCCCGAAGATTTTCTGCACCGGCGCGATCCTCTCCGTCCCGTACGCCAGCGCCGCGATGGCCTGCGCCCCGCCCACTCGGTACACCTCCGTCGCCCCGCAAAATCCCAGCGCGAAAAGCAGCGCGTCATTCACCTTTCCCGCCACCCCGCCCGGCGTCACCACCACGATCTCCGGCACGCCCGCCGCCGCCGCCAGGGTCACCGTCATCACCGCCGTCGAGACCAGCGGCGCCGTGCCGCCCGGCACGTAAATCCCCACGCGCTGAAACGGATCGAAGCGCTCCCCCACCGTCGCCCCCTGCGCATTCTTCATCGTCCAGCTTCGGCGCAGACTCTTGCGGGCGAAAGCGAGCACATTGGCCCGCGCCGTCGCCAGCGCCTCCTTCGTCGCGGCATCCGCCTTCGGCCGGCCGGTCACGCGCAATTGCCCCGCCCCGAGCCGCGGCCCGCCGAAGCGCTCCGTGCATTCCAGCAGCGCCGCATCCCCCTCCCTCCGCACCGCGCGCAGCACCTCCGCCACCGTCTCCCGCACCTGCGGATGCGCCTCCGCGTGGCGCTTCAGCGCGGCGAGAGCGGTGGGAAAGCCGGCGTCGGAATGGCGGAGGATGCGCATACGGGAAGCGTTCTATTTTCGCCCGCCGCGTTTTGCAAAGGCCATCCGCTCTGCGTCCGTTTGAAAAAAACCCGTCATCCCGGGAGGGTGGTTGCGCCCCGGCCCACCGCCATCTTCAATCGGCAGAAACTTCCGTGGACCGCGCACACCGCGCACCATGCCCTTTCCCTCCCGCCCGGAACGAACGAAAACACCCCCCACTCCCATCCCTCCGCACCCGCTCCACCCGCTGCGTGTCATCCTGAGGAACACCAACCCGCGGAGCGTGATTTGTGGTGCGGGGATGACATGGAGAATTGGGAAACTCTGCATCTTCGACCGGAAAAATCCAATCCCTATGCATCAACGATTTACGATAGATGACATTGGCAGCCATGCTGCCAAACGGGAACATCCCGGACACCTCCGCTGGAAGCGGGTGCGCCGGGCGTCACCACACCAAAAAACGCGGTCTGTCGGAACCAGCCTCAGGAACGGGCCGGCCGACCCGCCTGCGCACAGGCGAGCCGGCCGCACCAAGCGAAGCGCGGTCACGCTGCGCGCCGGGCGGCACCCGCGACCCTGTTCATCCCCGCACCAAAAATCACGCTCCGCGTGTTGGTGTCCCTCAGGATGACAGGATTCACTTTACGCGCTGCGCGCGTGGGGCGGGCGTTGCGCGGGGCGGGTGATCGGTTATGGTGCGCGCCCTTTCCACGATGCCAAAAGTTTTCCTCAAGACCTACGGATGCCAGATGAACGAGCGCGACTCGGAGCAGGTGGCGCGGATGCTGGTGGCGCGGGGGCATGTGATGACGCCGAGCGAGAGGGAGGCGGATGTGGTGCTGCTGAATACGTGCAGTGTGCGCGATCTGGCGGAGCAGAAGGCGCTGGGGAAGATGGGGCTGCTGGGGCGGCTGCGGCAAAATAAGCCGGAGATGATTTTCGGGTTTCTCGGGTGCATGGCGCAGTCGCGGGGAGAGGAGCTGGTGCGGGACATCGGGCATGTGGATCTGGTGGTGGGGACGCAGAAGTTTCACAAGGTGGCGGACTACGTGGAGGAGCTGCTGGAGCGGAAGCGGGCGATGCGGGAGCGGCTGATGGATGACGCGCGTTTTTCCATCGTGGATGTGGCGGAGGAGGCGGGGTCGCAGGAGACGATCCGCGAGCATGTGCTGAAGCCGAAGCAGGCGACGGCGTTTGTCTCGATCATGCAGGGCTGCAATATGCACTGCACGTTTTGCATCGTGCCGAGCACGCGCGGGGCGGAGCGTTCGCGGAGCATCGCGGAGATCGTCCGCGAGGTGGAGGAGCTGGTGGCGCGGGGGGTGAAGGAGGTGACGCTGCTGGGGCAGATCGTGAATCTTTTCGGGCGGCATGAGCTGGAGAAGGTCGGGGGGAAGTCGCCGTTCGTGCAGTTGCTGGAGGCGGTGCATGTGGTCGAGGGGCTGCGGCGGCTGCGGTTCACGTCGCCGCATCCGATTGGGTTTCGCGAGGATTTGGTGAACGCCTTTGCCGCGCTGCCGAAGCTGATGCCGCATGTGCATCTGCCGATGCAGTCGGGCTCGGATCGCATCCTGAAGGCGATGCACCGCGGCTACACGGCGGAGAAGTATTTTGCGCTCACGGAGAAGCTGCGCGCGGCGCGGCCGGACATTGCGATCACGACGGATGTGATCGTGGGCTTTCCCGGTGAAACCGACGCGGATTTCGCGGCGACGCGGGAGCTGGTGGAGCGCGTGGGTTTCGATAATGCCTTCGTCTTCCGCTACTCGCAGCGGCGCGATACGCCGGCGGCGGAGATGGGCGGGCAGCTCTCAGCAGCGGTGAAGGAAGCGCGTAATCAGGAGATCCTGCGGGTGGTCGATGCGTCGGCGATCGCGAAGGGCGAGGCGCTGGTGGGGAAGACTGTGGAGATTCTCTGCGAGGGCCGCAGCAAGACGAACGAGGCGCGGCTGATGGGGCGCTCGCCGGGAAACAAGATCGTGATCTTTGAAGGCGGCGAGCGGCACATCGGCGAGGTCTTCGACGTGCGGATCGAGCATTCGAGCGGATTCTCGCTTTACGCCGATCCGGCGGTGCTGGAGCACGAGATTTTCGCTTGAGCGGCGCAGGCAAGCCGCGTTCTCTTCCCGCCCTCGCTCATGATCTATTCCCTCAAGCTGGAGACGGCGCTTTATCTTACCGGCCTCCTCGTGCTCCTCGGCCACGCGTTCGCGCTGTTCAAACCGGAGGCCGTGCAAGCCTGGCTGCGGGCTCTGCCGCGGTCGAAACCGCTCGGCCTGGTGCTGCTCACGGTGGCGGCGGTCTGGTTCTTCTGGCTCGTGCGGACGATGGATCTCGGCGAGTTTTCCAACTGGCGGACGCGGGTGCTCATCGGGACGCCCGTGGTGTGGTGGCTGACGTGGAAATACGTGGATGAATTTCTCGCCGCGCGCGCGCTGGGGATGCTCGTGCTGCTGGGCGCGGAGCCGCTGCTGGAGGCGGCGTTTTTGCGGCCGGAAATGTCCCGGCTCTTCCTCGTGACGCTGGTCTATGTGTGGGTGGCGTTGGCGCTTTTCTGGGTCGGGATGCCCTACACGCTGCGCGACCAGATCGCGTGGGTCACGGCGGCGAAGAAGCGCTGGCGGGCGGCGGCCTTTGCCGGCCTCGCTTACGGCGCGCTGCTGCTGATCCTCCCGCTGACCTACGGAAAGGCGGCGTAAGTCTCCGCCCGTGACGAAAACAGCGGCTGTCGGAGGAGCGATTTCTTTTGACGGTATCGGGGAAGCGCCCGTAATTTCAGCCGCTTTTCGATCCACCTGCGGCGAATTTTTAGAAGCGAGGAGAACGTTGATACTCGCTGCGTCCGCGCCCCGTCGAAAGGCTTCATCCGCACCGTCACAATTTTACGATTTAAGAAGAGGTTCACTTTGAATGTTTAATGGAATTTTTGGGCTGTTCTCCAATGACATCGGCATTGATCTCGGCACGGCGAACACGCTGGTCTATGTAAAGGACCACGGGATCGTGCTCCGCGAGCCGTCGGTCGTGGCGGTGCGGGCGGGCACGAACCATGTGCTGGCCGTGGGCGATGAGGCGAAGCGGATGCTGGGGCGGACACCGGGCAATATCGTCGCGATCCGGCCGCTGAAGGACGGGGTGATCGCGGACTTCGAGATCACCGAGGCGATGCTGCGGCATTTCATTCACAAGGTGCACCACAGGCGGACGCTCTTTAAGCCGCGGCCTCGGGTGGTCATAGCGGTGCCGAGCGGGATCACGGAGGTGGAAAAGCGGGCGGTGAAAGAGAGTGCGCTGCGAGCCGGGGCCAGGGAGGTCCATCTCATCGAGGAGCCGATGGCGGCGGCGATCGGCTGCGGGCTGCCGGTCCAGGATGCGGCGGGCAACATGATCATCGACATCGGCGGCGGGACGACGGAGGTGGCGCTGATTTCGCTCTCGGGCATCGTCTTCTGCCGGAGCGTGCGGGTGGCGGGGGATGAGCTGGACGAGGCGATCATCCAGTACATGAAGCGCGCGTATAACCTGATGATCGGCGAGCGCACGGCGGAGGACATCAAGATCAAGATCGGGAGCGCCTATCCGATGGAGAAGGAGACGACGATGGAAGTGAAGGGGCGCGATCTCGTGGCGGGCCTGCCGAAGACTTTAACCATCACCTCGCAGGAAGTGCGCGAGGCGTTGCTCGAACCGATTTCGACGATTGTCGATTCGGTCCGCGTGACCCTCGAGCGCTGCCCGCCGGAACTTTCCGCCGATCTTGTTGACCGTGGGCTTGTGCTCGCGGGCGGCGGCGCGCTTTTGCGTGGCCTCGATCGTCTGCTCACCGAAGAAACAGGACTCCCCGTGCATGTCGCGGAAGATCCGCTCAGCGCCGTAGCCGAGGGCACAGGCCGCGCGCTCAGCGAGATCAAGTTCCTGCGCCAGGTGGCCACGACGGACACCCGGCGCATCTAGAATCCGCACGCATGACTGCGTTCGTCCCACCCCCTTACCGACTGCGTCCCGTCTCCGCATGAGCCGCCGTATCGTCATCCCCTCAGTCGCCGCGTTCGTGGTCCTCGTGAGCCTGATCCTCGTCCTGAGCCCGCACAATATGCGCCGGGTGCAGGCCGGCTTCCTTGGGATGATCTCGCCGTTTCTAAAAACCGGCTCCTCACTCGAAAAGAAATATCGAGATTTCCGCGAGGGGCTGAAAACGCTCGATGAACTGGAGGAGGAAAACAAACGGCTCAGCGTGACCAACAAGGATCTCAGCGCCACGAACCAGACGCTGCGCGGGCTCGAAGCGGAGAACAACCAGCTCCGCAAGGCGTTGCAATACCGGGAGCGCGCGATTTTCACCCTCAAGCCCGCGCGGATCATCGGGCGCGATTCCTCGACATGGTACAACAAGATCGTCATCGACCGCGGCGCGAAGGACGGGCTCGACAAGGAAGGCGACCAACCTGTGCTGACCGAGGCCGGCCTAGTCGGAAAGACGACCGTCGTCAGCGATCATTCCGCGACGGTGGTGCTCATCGCCGACGAGACCTGCAAAGTCGCGGCGAATGTCGAAGGAACGCGGGAGCAGGGGATCGTGAAAGGCGAGCGGCTTTCTGGCGTCGGCGCGCCGAGCATCGGGCTGAACTTCATCACCAAGCAGGCCAATCTGCAGCGCGGCCAGAACGTCTTCACGTCGGGTGCCGGCGGCGTCTTTCCGTCGGGCGTGCTCATCGGACAGGTCCGCGAATTCAAGGCGGGGAACCTCGACGGCCACGCGACGATTGTCCCGGCAGTCGATCTCACCACGATCGAGGACGTTTTTGTGGTCGTCGGGAAAAACAAATGAACGCCCTCCTGCGATGAGGTTTTTCTTTCTGCTGCTGGTCGCAATGTTTGCGGGGCTCGTCGTCCAGCACTTCATCGCGCCGCTGCCGCCCTTTGGCGCGCGCGTGCTGCTGATGCCGATCATCCTGTTTTACGGCGCGCTGGCCTTTCCGGTTCCGGGGATGCTGGCGCTGGCCTTTTTCGGCGGGCTGATGTGGGACGCGCTCCATGTGCGTGTGGACCTCGCGGGTGAGGGCAGCGTGGAGGTGGCGCTGGGCTGGTCGGTCGTCATGTATGCGATCTTCGGTGCGCTGATGAACGGCTTCCGCCCGCTTTTCCAGCGCGGGCGCTGGGAGATCCACTGCCTGCTGAGCGGGGCCTGCACCTCGGTCATCGTGCTCGCGGAGTATCTCATGCGCACCTTCCGCCAGGAGCCGGTGCTGCTTCTTTTCAACAAGGAAGTCTGGTGGCGCATCGGTGGCGCGGGCCTGATCGCGGCGCTGCTTTCGCCCTTTTTCTTTTTCGCGCTGAACTACCTCGCCTTCCTCGCCGGCTACGACCCGCAGCCCGTGCGCAACACGAAGCGTCCGACCTGATATGGCCCGTCGTTCTTCCCGCCGTCCCAGCGCCGAATGGCGCGTGATCTTCCTCGGCTTCGCGATGCTGTGCGCATTTGGCGTGCTCGTGGGGAAGCTGTGGATCGAGCAGGTTCTGCGCGGCGCGCAGTGGTCGAAAAAGATCGCCGGCAAGTCCGAGGTGACGGTCCGCATGCCATCGCTGCGAGGGGAGATTCGGGATCGCAACGGCATCACCCTCGTCACCAATCGCGCCAGCTATGAGGTGGATTTTTACCTCCCCGACATGGTCCGCGGCTACCGCACGAAATACAAAAAGACGCCGAAAGTGGAATACATCGGCCTGAAAAGGGAGATGAAGGAGGAGCGGACGGAGGAGGACGTGGTCAAGATCGTCAACGACACCGTCATACCGCGCCTCGACGAACTCGACCTCGCGCAGGACTACAATTCCAAGCGGCTGCAAACGCATTACCGCACCAATAAGCACGTCCCCTTTATTTATCAGCAGGAGCTCGACTTTCCGACGATTGCCAAATTCTCCGAGCACGATGTCGGTCTCCCGGGCGTGGAGATCGCCGTCAAGCCGGTGCGCCAGTATGTCTTTGGCGCGCTCGCCGCGCACCTCCTCGGCTATGTCGGCGCGCCGAACGACATCGACCAACTGCCTGACGTGGATAAGTACACCTTTTACCAACCCGATGTGGAGGGAAAGACGCAGATCGAGGCGCAGTACGACAAATGGATCCGCGGCACGCCCGGTGTGCGCGTGCTTCAGCGCAGCGTCAAAGGCGTCATCACCGGCGAGGTCCGCAGCGAAGCTCCGAAGCAGGGTAATAACGTCTATCTGACGATCGACGCGCGCATCCAATACATCGCCGAGCGCGCGCTGCGTCAGTCCGGGATCGGCCGCGGCGCGGCGGTCGTCGTCAATCCGAAGAACGGCGAAATCCTCGCGATGGCGTCCGTGCCTTCCTACGACCCGAACGTTTTCATCCCCAGCATCTCGACGGAAAACTGGGACGTGCTTAACAAGGACGAAACCGACCCACTCACCAATCGCGCGATCCAGGGTTATGCGCCGGGTTCCACCTACAAATGCGTCACCGCGCTCGCCGGCTTGCGCGCCGGCATCCCCGCCGAGCGCACCTACAACTGCTCGGGCAGCGTGACCTACGGCAACAAGGCGATGAAATGCTGGATCGCCGACAAAGGCGGCGCGCACGGCTCGCTCTCGCTGCCGGATGCGCTGAAACACTCCTGCAACAGCTTTTTCTACCAGTGGGGCAATGCCGCGGGCATCGACCAGATCGACGCCGTGGGCGAACAGCTCGGCCTCGGCAAAAAAACCGGCGTCCCTCTGACGGGCGAAAGCGCAGGCATCCTGCCCGGCCCGGATTGGCTGAGGATGGTCGAGCCGCAGGCCCGGTGGTCCAATGGTTACACCGCCAATACTTCGATCGGACAAGGCTCGGTCGAAGCGTCGCCGCTCCAAATGGCCATGGTCACCGCGACCATCGCCAACCGCGGCATCTCCTACTCGCCGCGCCTCGTTCACCGCGTTCTCGACCAGGAGGGCAACGATGTGAAAAACGAAGACGGCACGCTTGTCGCGCCGCCGGAACCCAAGGTGCGCGCGGACTTGCACGCCGCGGGCATCACCAATCAGCAGATCGAATCCGTGCGCGAAGGCATGCGCCGCGTCGTCGATACCGGCACCGGCAAGCGCGCGCAGATCAAAGGCATCGCCGTTGCCGGTAAGACCGGCACCGCGCAGTTCTGGCGCGGCACGAAAAAAGACAACCACACCTGGTTCATCACCTTCGCCCCGTACGACGAGCCGAAGCTGGCCATCTGCGTCATGGTGCAGGGCGCGAAATCCGGCGGCGGCGTCTCCGCGCCCATCGCCCAGAAGATCATGGAGGAAAGCCTCGCGCTGGAGAACGGATACGATCCCGGCCTGACGACGATGACGCCGGCGATCGGCAGCTTCAATCCGATCGAACTCGTCGATTTCAAAAAGAGCGAAGTGCCCGCGCTGGCAGCGGCGGCCGACCAGGAAACCGCCGACCACACCGAGGGTCCGACCCGGAAAAAGCAGGAAAAGCAGATCGCCGCCAAACCCGACATTCGCGCCGCCGCGGACGCTCGCGGCAAAGTCCAGGGCCGAAAACTGACTCCTCCCCAGCCGCCATCGGCCCAACCCAAGAATTTCTTCCAGCGAATGTTCGGTGGCAGCAAAAACCCCCGTCCCTCCAACCGGGAGGGAAGGTAACCCGTGTTCTCCAAACTTTATCCCAAACTCATTTCCATGACCGAACGCGTCAAAAGACTGATCGGGCTGGCCCCGCGCCAGACCGGCAACAAACTCATCATCAACTGCGAAAAACTCGAACGGCGCGTCGCGCTGTTTGAAAACGGCACCCTCGAGGAATACTCCATCGAGCGGCAGACCGACCGCAACATCGTCGGCAGCATCTTCAAAGGCCGCGTGAAGAACATCGAGCACGGCCTCAAGGCCATGTTTGTCGATATCGGCTTTGAAAAAAACGCCTTCCTCCACTTCTGGGACGCCCTCCCCGCGGCGCTCGACAGCGGCGTCGAGCAGGTCGAGCGAACTGGCGGCAAAAAGGAAAACAAACGGCTGACCGCCAAGGATATTCCCAACGTCTATCCCGTCGGCAGCGAAGTGCTCGTCCAGGTGACCAAAGGCCCGATCAGCACCAAAGGCCCGCGCATCACCACCAATCTCAGCCTCGCCGGACGCTACCTCGTCCTCATGCCCTTCAGCGACCAGTGCGGCATCTCGCGCAAGATCGAATCTCCCAAAGAGCGCGACCGCCTGCGCACGATCCTCAAGGCTCTCGACATCCCCGAGAACATGGGCCTCATCGTCCGCACCGTCGGCGAAGGCCAGCGCGAGCGGTACTTCGTCCGCGATCTCGGCCTGCTCCTCGAGCAATGGCGCGCCATCGAGGACGCCATGAAAACCAAGCCCGCGCCCGCCTGCGTCTTCGAGGAACCCGACCTCATCGAGCGCACCGTCCGCGACTTTCTCACCGACGAAATCGACGAAGTCATCTGCGACGACGAGCACGCCGTGAAGCGCATGACCGAGATGGTCGGCCAGATTTCCAAGCGCTCCGCCTCGCGCATCAAGCACTACGTCGGCCCGCTGCCGATCTTTGAAAACTTCAGCGTCCAGAAGCAGATCGACGACGCCTTTCACCGCCAGGTCTGGCTGCCCTGCGGAGGCTACATTGTCATTGATGAAACCGAGGCCCTCATCGCCATCGACGTCAATACCGGCCGCAACAAGGGCGGCAAGGATGTCGAGAAAACCATCCTCCAGACCAACCTCGAAGCCGCCGACGAAATGGCCCGCCAGATGCGCCTCCGCAATATCGGCGGCCTGATCATCGGCGACTTCATCGACATGAAAAGCCGCCGCGACCAGCAGGCCGTCTTCCAGCGGGTCAAAGACGGCCTCCGCCGCGACAAGGCCAAGACGCACGTCCTCCCCATCTCGCCGCTCGGCCTCATGGAGATGACCCGCCAGCGCGCCGCCGAATCCATCAGCGGCGCCGTCTTCGAGACCTGCCCCTACTGCCACGGCCACGGCAAAGTGAAGAGCGCCATGACCATGAGCGTCGAGCTCCAGCGCTCCCTCCACCAAATCATGAAGAAGTATCAGGACTCCATCCATGAGGTGAAAGTCATCGTCCATCCCCACGTCATGGAGCGCCTCCGCACCGAGGACGAGGAACTCCTCGTCGAGATCGAGCGCAAATACGCCGGCCGCCTCACCTTCCGCAGCGACCCCACCTTTCAT
>Ga0209591_10006422_pt1 | contig 13067 bp, 10 predicted proteins | sample MAT01_FD_187207 | JGI IMG/M metagenome (GOLD analysis project Ga0209591, IMG submission 187207) | Freshwater microbial communities from Lake Fryxell liftoff mats and glacier meltwater in Antarctica - MAT-01 (SPAdes) (version 2) | ecosystem: Environmental > Aquatic > Freshwater > Ice > Liftoff...
ATTCTAATGCTTAATTATAAAATTATTATTGAATCAGCAGTATAGATTATTCGTGAACTCATAAAAGTTCAATAATTTAAAAATCCTCTTTAAATACCATTTCAGTAAAAAATTAATATGACTATATTGCATCTTAAAATTAAAAACAGAAAGATTATAAATAATGGATTTTAACTTATCGGAGCAGGAACTCACTGTTCAGAAGCTCGCACGCGATTTTGCACAAAATGAAATCGCACCTTATATTTTCAAATATGATGAAGCACAGGAATTTCCTATGGAGATTGCAAAAAAAATGGGTGATATTGGATTTCTCGGAATAATTTTTCCTGAAGAATACGGAGGATGCAATTTTTCAATTATGGAATATGCAATTATTATAGAAGAAATTTCTAAAGTCGATCCTTCAATGGGTTTAACTATTGCTTCTCACAATGGACTTTGCACAAACCATATTTACAGCTTTGCAAATGATACTTTGAAAAAAAAATATATGCCTGATCTCACAAGCGGAAAAAAATTAGGTGCCTGGGGTCTGACGGAAAATGTTTCCGGCAGTGATGCCGCAGGAATGGCATCTACAGCCGAGAGAAAAAACGGTCATTACATTCTCAACGGCAGTAAACTTTTTATAACTCAGGGAAGTGTCGGTGAAACTGCTGTCGTAACTGCTGTTACAAATAAAGCTGACAGAAAAAACGGTATCTCTGCTTTCATTCTTGAAAAAGGCTGGAAAGGATTTAAGACCGGTAAGAAAGAAAATAAACTTGGTATGAGATCTTCTGATACTGCTGAATTAATTTTTGAAAATGTAGAAGTTCCTGTCGAAAATCTAATCGGCGAAGAAGGTCAGGGCTTTAAACAATGTATGCAGATTCTTGACAGTGGTAGAATTGCCATAGCTGCACTTTCACTCGGGATTGCTCAGGGTGCTTTGGACGCTTCATTAAAATATTCAAAGGAAAGAAAGCAGTTCGGTAAATCATTATCGGAATTTCAGGGAATACAGTTTAAATTAGCCGACATGGCAACAGAAATAAATGCCGCAAGATTACTTGTTTACAGAGCAGCTGTTCTTAAAGACAATAAAAAAGAAATTAATTTGTCAGCGTCGATGGCAAAGTATTATGCAAGTGAAATCGCAACGAAGGCAACTAATGAGGCGATTCAGATTCACGGCGGATATGGATTCCTGAAGGATTTTCCGGTAGAGAAACTTTACAGAGATGTAAAACTTATGACTATCGGCGAAGGAACTTCCGAAGTTCAGAAGATGGTAATCGCAAGAAATATTCTGAATATGTATTAAAATAATTTTGCTAATTTTACTAAAGCCATTCTCATATAAAAGAAGAGTCTGGCTTTTTTTATTATTGGGATTATTTTATTAATTATTTATTTTATTTTACATCAGAAGAATTTTTAATGATTTAAAACTATTAACTACTAACTACTAACTATTAACTAAAAATTTGTCCTTCTTAAATAAAATAGGTTTCAACAAACTCAAAGATGGTCTTTTCAAAACTAAAGATAATTTAGTCGGAAAGGTCAACAGGCTTGTAAATGCACGCGGAGTAATCGATGATGAATTTCTTATAGAGCTCGAAGAAATTCTGATCTCATCTGATATAGGATTTGAAACATCAGAAACTTTAATTGAAAATATTAAAGAGCGAACTCAGAAAGATAAATATGTCGGGCAGGATGAATTGAGCAATCTGATTAATGATGAAATCAAAAAAGTTTTTTCTGAAACAACATCAGTTTTTAAAACTTTTGATTTTGATACAACTCAAAAACCTTACGTGATAATGGTTGTCGGTGTGAATGGAGTCGGTAAGACAACTTCTATCGGTAAGCTCGCACATAATTTTAAGAAAGCCGGAAAGTCTGTTCTCATTGGTTCTGCCGATACATTCCGTGCTGCAGCAAATGATCAGCTTGACATCTGGGCAAAGAGAGCCGGTGTGGAAATTCTTCAGAGTAAGAGTACTTCCGATCCTGCGTCTATTGCATTTGAAACTGTTAAAATTGCACTTGCAAAAAATATTGATGTTGTAATAATTGATACAGCCGGTCGTCTTCATAATAAATCTCATCTGATGGAAGAGTTGAAGAAAATTAAGAGAGTAATGAATAAAGTAAATGCGGATGCTCCGCATGAAACGTTTATTGTAATTGATGCAACTACGGGACAGAATGGTTTGAATCAGGCAAAAGAATTTTCAAAAGCACTTGACGGATTGACAGGAATTATATTAACGAAACTTGACGGCACTGCTAAAGGTGGAATTGTATTAAAGATAAATAATGAAATGAATTTACCTGTAAGATTTATTGGAGTTGGTGAGCAGATAGAAGATCTTCAGGTTTTTGACAGTAAAAGTTTTGTTGAAGCAATGTTCGAAAAATAAAATATGTCAGAAAATAAAATTAAAATATTATCCCAGTTATTATCTAATAAAATAGCAGCAGGTGAAGTTGTAAACAGACCTGAATCTGTCGTGAAAGAGTTACTGGAAAATTCTATTGATGCATCTGCTACAGAAATTACTTTGATAATAAAAGATGCCGGTAAAAGTCTGATACAGGTTATTGACAATGGCTCGGGAATGAATGAAACCGATGCTTTGCTTAGTTTCCAGAGACATTCGACAAGTAAAATTTCTGACTTTGAAGATCTTGAAAACATTTTGACACTCGGTTTCAGAGGAGAAGCACTTGCATCTATTTTTTCAATTTCACAGGTTGAATTAAAAACCAAAACAAATGCTGATGAAATAGGGATTTTAATTAAATCAGAAGGCGGTGAAGTTACGGATGTTTCAAAAGTCAGTTGTGATAACGGAACTTCCCTTTCAATAAAAAATCTTTTTTACAATACTCCCGGAAGAAGAAATTTTTTAAAATCCAACCAGACAGAGTTCAGACATATCTATGAAACATTCATAAGACTTGCAGTTTCAAATCCTGAAATAGAATTTAAATTTTATAATAACGATGAAATTGTTTTTGATTTAAAAAGTTCAGATTTGAAAGAACGTCTGCAGAATATTTTTTCCGATAAATTTTCTGAATCATTAATCCCTGTTGATAATGGAAATGAAATTATAAAAATCAAAGGATTCATTTCAAAGCCAAACTTCACAAAGAAGTCAAAGCAAGATCAGTATTTTTATCTTAACGGAAGATTTTTTTCAAATAAGACTCTAAACTTTGCAGTGTATTCCGGCTATGGCGACCTTATTGACAAAGGAGATTATCCTTCGTTTTTTTTATTTATAGATATTAATCCTAAGAAAGTCGATGTGAATGTTCATCCTTCAAAGATGGAAGTCAAGTTCGAAGACGAAAGTGCAGTCTTTGGATTTCTGCGTAACAGCATTAAACTTGCTTTGAAAAATGCTGAGTTAATATTCGATATAGGTTTTTCCAATCAGCTTAATCTTCAGAATAATCCCGAAAGTTTTCATTACAAAGAAACCGAATCAAAAAATTATACAAACATTACTCAGATTCCGAGAACTGATTTTAATTATCCGAAAAAAGGAAATTCAACAAGCATACATTCCATATTTGAAGCATCAAGAGAGTTGGATGAAAGTGAAAAAAATGATTATGCTCAGTTAAAGAATGAAGAACAAAAAAATATTTTCGAACACAATAAAAAATCTGATTCTGAAAGTTTTAATGTATGGCAGTATCAGTATAAATATGTAATGTGTCAGACTGAGACCGGTCTGATGATTATTGATCAGCATGCAGCACATGAAAGAATTTTATACGAGAGAGCTTTGCTCTGGCTGAATTCACAGTCTTCTTTTTCACAGCAGTTGCTTATTCCTATTAAAATAAAACTTACAGTAGTCGATTTTCAGATTGCAACTTCTCTGAGAGACGAATTACAAAATCTCGGATTTAATTTGAATCTTTTAAAAGATGATACAATAGAATTAACGGGACTTCCCTCTGACGTAAAAATCGGTGATGAAAATAAAATTTTTCAGGAATTAATAGATCAGTATAAAGAATACGAATTAAAATTAGATCTTGAAAAAAGAGATAATCTTGCAAAATCTTTTGCATGCAGAAGTGCAATTAAATCCGGAGACAGATTAACTTATCCGGAAATGATAGGTCTTATAGATAATTTATTTGCGTCGCAAATGCCCTACGTATGCCCGCACGGACGACCGACTGTTATCAGAATCACTACAGAAGAACTTGACAAAAGATTCAGCAGAACGTAAAATTTTATTAATTTATACAAATAATATTTTAACAAATTATTGTATTTTTAATTGAAAAAATTTTTAAATAATTAATTTATAAAATGGATATAGCAGCAGGAATATTATTAGGAATAGGACTATCAGCGAGCAGCGGCTTCAGAGTCTTTGTTCCTTTGTTATTTACAAGCATTGCATCTTCAATGGGATACTTACAATTGTCTCCGGGATTTGAATGGATGGGAAGCTGGATTGCATTAGTTGCATTTGCAACAGCATCAGCAGTAGAAATTATTGCATACTACATTCCATGGTTGGATAATGCTTTGGATACAATTTCAGGACCTCTTGCAATGATAGCAGGTACTGTTCTGACAGCATCTTTTCTTACAGATGTAAGTCCATTGGTTCAGTGGACACTCGGAATAATTGTCGGCGGAGGAACTGCAGGGATTGTAAAAGTTGGTGCAAGCGCAGCAAGACTGACTTCAACAGCTACAACAGGCGGAATGGCGAATGCGGTAGTTTCAACAACTGAAAATATTTTGTCAATCGTAATGTCAATTTTTGCTTTTTTGCTTCCTATTATTACTGCTTCGATTGTAATTTTAATTATTGTTTATCTCTTCAGAAAATTTTCGGAATTAAAAAAACTCAGATGGAAATTTTTTAGTGAAGAAGAAGAAGAAGAAACTAAAACAATTACTGAAAAATAATGACTGATTAATTTTCAATAATTCTTCTGTGATAATTAATCTGTCCGAGATGATATGATAAATGTGACACTAATCTCGCGAAAATAAATGCATAAGTTACATTTTTACCGAACTTTTCAAGCGGATATATTTTCTCAAAATCTTCATTTTTCAGGTTATCAAATGTATGTTGAATCATTGCAATTGTATCATCAACTCCTTTCAGTAAATCATTTTTCGATAAATATGTTTCATTAAATTCCTTTTCGCGATCTCTTACAAAACCGGTTTTGCCGATTTCTGCACCAATGAAATAATTTAAATTTCCGCAAATGTGAAGACATATATTGCCGGGTTTATTACTGATGCCTTCAGTGATATTCCATATATTTGCTTCTTCTTTGTAAAGTTCAATTTCATTTTTCAGTTGAGTTAACTGTGTAAGATATAAATTTTTAATTGAGTTCATATTTTTTATTGTTAGTTTTAATAAAACAATGGATACTCAGCAGGATCAGCTTCATTCATAATAATATAAATTTCATCAAATATATTCTCTGAATTCGGCTTTGAGAAATAATCACCGTCTGTGCCATAAGCCGGTCTGTGCGGCTTGGCTGACAAGCATTTCGGAGGTGAATCTAAATATTTATAACCGCCGTCACGATCCAATACATGCTGCATCATAAAAGCTGTTCCGCCTCCGGGCACATCTTCATCAAGGAATAAAATTCTGTTAGTCTTTTTAAGTGATTCAATAATTTTACCGTGAATGTCAAAAGGAAGTAATGTCTGCACATCAATAAGCTCACATGAAATATTAAAATCTGATAACTTTTTAATTGCATCTTTTGCTATATCTACACAAGCACCATAAGTAACAACTGTTATATCTGTTCCTTCAACCAATGTTTCCGGCACACCAAGCGGTATGCATACTTCACTTAAATTATCCGGAAGCTTTTCTTTAAGTCTGTATGCATTTAATCTTTCAATAATTAATGCCGGTTCATCTGATTTTAAAACTGTATTATAAAAACCTGCAGCTCTTGTCATATCTCTTGGAACACATACATGAATTCCTCTTAATGAATTTACAATCGCTCCCATTGGCGAACCTGAATGCCAGATTCCCTCAAGTCTGTGACCTCTCGTTCTTATTATCAGCGGAGATTTCTGACCACCCGCTGTTCTGTATTGAAGACATGCAAGATCATCACTTAAAATCTGCAGGCCATAAAGTAAATAATCGAGATACTGGATTTCAACTATTGGTTTCAGACCTCTTAACGCTGCACCTATCCCCTGCCCCACTATTGTTGCTTCCCGTATACCCGTATCTGTAACCCTTAACTCCGAATATTTTTCCTGCAAACCTGCCATTCCCTGATTTACATCACCGAGCTTACCAAGGTCTTCACCAATTGCAAAGATTCTTGCATCTCTCTGAAATGCAATATCAAAAAAAGCATTTAATACTTCTCTTCCGTCAAGTGTTTTGGAATCTTCACTGTATTCCGGCTTCACTTCCTGAATATTAAAAACCGATTCTTTTGACTGACTGAAAAGATGTGAACTGTATCTTTCATCATTTTCTTTTTTAAAATTTCTTTTCCATTCTGTTAATTTATCTTTACCTTTTGAATTTTCATTTCTGATTATTCTCAATATCTGATTAGCACTTTCCGAAATAACCTTTCTGCTATTGTCCAGATTCTTTTTTAAACTTTCAGATATAATATTTATTTCTGCTGAATTTGCACTTGTTTCGGAAATTTCTGCAAATATTTTCCTCATATCTTCATTTTCCTTTTTAATCGGTTTGTTATAATCATCCCATGCTTCAAGCTGCATTTTTTTTACATAATCTTTTGCTTCTTTTTCTATCTGATCAAGCTCTTCATTATCTGAGATTGCATTTGCGATCATCCATTTTCTCATCTGCACTATGCAGCAATATTCTTTTTCCCATTCAAGTCTTTCTTTTGATTTATATCTTTCATGCGAACCGGAAGTCGAATGCCCCTGCGGCTGAGTAACCTCCTGTATATGAAACAAAGCCGGAATATGTTTTTCACGGACAATCTTAATCCCTTCTTCGTATATTTTTACAAGTTCGGGATAATCCCAGCCCTTCGCTGTGTAAATTAAATATCCCTGATTTTTTTCTTCATCGTATTCGAATCCTTTTAATATCTCTGAAATATTTTCCTTTGTAATCTGATATTTACTCGGCACTGAAATTCCGTATCCGTCATCCCAAACTGAAACTGCCATCGGAATCATCAAAACTCCTGCCGCATTTATTGCTTCAAAAAATAAACCTTCAGCACAGCTTGCATTTCCTATTGTTCCAAATGCAACTTCATTACCTTTGTTTGTAAAATTTGTCATAGAATGAAGCTGTGTATTTTGTCTGTAAAGTTTTGATGCATACGCAAGTCCGACAAGTCTTATCATCTGTGCAGCGGTAGGAGAAATATCAGCAGATGTATTTTTCATACTCATTAGATTTTTCCAGTCACCTTTTTCATCTAATAATCTGTTAGCAAAATGCCCGTTCATAGAGCGTCCGCCTGATGCAGGCTCGAGCTCAATATTTGTATTTGCATACATCTGTGCAAAAAATTCTTTCACTGTAGATATTCCTGCAGCAAATGCAAAAGTCTGATCTCTGTAATATCCCGATCTGAAGTCACCATTCTTAAATGCTTTTGTCATGGCAACCTGCGCAACTTCCTTTCCGTCACCGAAAATTCCGAACTTTGCTTTTCCGGTAAGTACTTCTTTTCTGCCCAATAAACTCGCCTGTCTGCTTTCATTTGCAAGTTTATAATCAGCTAAAACTTCTTTTTTGTATTCTTCAAATGTTGCTTTTCCGTTCAGTGAAATATTATTTTGTTTTTTCATGAAATTAAACTTATTGAATTTATTTTATTTTAATTTTAATTTTATTACAGAGTAGAATTTTATAATTAATGAATTTACCGATTATAGCTGAAAGGTAAAATATAAATAAAAAAAACCCTGACAGAATATTTCCTATCAGGGTTTGAAATAACAATTTTAAATTTGATTAAGGAATTATCAATTCCTGTCCGACGTCGATTTTATTCGGGTCAGAAAGTTTATCAGTATTTGCATTGTAGATATCCATATACTTTCCTGCATCTCCATACAAATCTTTTGCAATTTTGCTTAAAGTATCACCGGATTTTACTGTGTAAGTCTTTGCACCGGCAGATGCTACTTCCGGAACTTCAGCACTGTCCATTTTTATATCAGCAATAATATCAGCAGGATTTTCTCCGCCGATTTCTTTAATTTTATTCCAGACAGCATTTTTTTCATTTGGTGTTGGAACAGTTGCATTTAATTTTAAAACTCCACCGTCTTCAGATACAGTTACATCTCTGCCACCGGTTTTATTTATCAATTCAATTACTTCTGAATATTTATCTTGTATTGCCATTTTTTTTAACTCCTTTTCATTTTAAATTAATTAATTTTTAAATTTCAATTTTTAATCTTTTATTGCTTTTGCCGCGCCTTTACCTTTTATTAATCTGTAAATTCCAAGCAAAACCATAGCTCCTATAATTGAAGCTATAAAACCGGCTGTCTCACCTTCCTTATACCAGCCAACCATTTTACCGAGAAATGAAAATAAAACCGAACCGGCAATTCCTATTAACATTGTTACAAAAAATCCGCCCGGATCTTTGCCCGGCATAAATAATTTAGCTATCGCTCCGGCTAGTAAACCGATAATTGCAGACCATAATAAGTGCATAAGGCATTTTCCTTTATTTTAATTTTAAAATAATTTTAAAAAACAGTTTGATTTTATTGAATCTTATTGGAATATAAAAATTATCAATCAAAAAAGGTATAAACTTATTTTTAAATTTTTCTGATTAATAAATGAATAATAGAGTATGAGATAAATAAAAATTTTTAATAAAATCACCATTTGTTTAATTAAAATCACAGGTGTGCCACATTTTAAAAATGTGGCATGAATGCTTTAAAAATTTATTCGAAGATTTACTGCTATTTTTTTCAAAAAAATCCATTCTATTACTTTCTATATGCATAAATTTTAAAATTTTAATTAATTTAAATCTCTTTAATTACTTTTAAAATACTATTTAATATCTAAGATGAAAATTTCTTTAGTTTTTTAAATTCAAATTATTTCAATTAAAATTTTTTATTTTTAATAGTTGCTAAGATTATAAGGTCCAGCATTTAAACATACTCAAAACATTTCTTGCGACAATTCTTAATAATATGTTTTTATTTGACGTAATATTACATATTTTAATTATCCACAAATTATTATACATCAAATATTAAACAAAAAGGGGTAAATTATTTACCGTTTTGTTACTAATTATAGTTAATAAAGATTCGTTCTTTAATTATTAATCTTATAATTATTTTCTGTTTTCATTTAATTTTGAAAAATGGTAAATATATGTTATGAATATTCAATCAATTCCTAAAGTTCTTACATTTTCCTGTATTTTGCTTTTTCGATTTTCAACATTATTTGGTGAAAATTCAATTAGTAATTCTTCCGATAATAATTCTTCACATGTTAATTTAAATATTTCTGAATTTTCAAACTTAAGTGCAACGATAACTTTCAATCAACTGCCGAGAAATCTTCAGTTTTTTGCACGCGATAATCAGGATTCATCACTGATTACATACTCGGGAACCCTCTATACAACAGGATATGATTCAGTCTACATGGAATTATTCAAAAATAATGTTTATCAAAAAAGAAAAAGTATAAAGTTAACTTATTCCGGCGGTAGCAGTGTATTTAATATCAGTCAGAAGATACATGCAGAATTGTCTGAATACAAAACTAAATTTTATTTAAAATCAGGAACTACAAGTACGCTCTTAAGTTCAGCTGATAGTATGATCAGCGGTGATGCTTATATAATTTCAGGACAATCAAATTCAAATGCTACTGATGCTCGAGCAACATTCAAAAGTGAATTTTGTCGTTCATTTGGAGTGCAGACAAATAATTATAATTCTGCTGTTTACAATCCTGCAGATACAAACTGGGGTTTGTCAAAAGCAGACGGAGCTGTAATTCCTTTTTCCGGACCGTATAATGTCGGTGTATGGGGACTTCAATTGCAAAAATTAATAAAAGAAACTTACGGAATTCCTACTTGCATAATTAATGGAGGCAGAGCCAGCAGCTTAATTGAAATGCATTTAAGAAATAATTCAAATCCGGTTGATTTGAATACAAGTTATGGCAGACTATTATACAGAGTGAATAAATCAGGACTTGCAAATAATATCAAAGCAGTATTTTGGCTTCAGGGAGAATCAAACGGAGATGCAAGCTGGATGAATTATCTTAGTAATTTTTATACTTTGCATACTGCTTTGAAAGAAAATTTTCCGAATTTCAGTAAATTTTATTTATTTCAGACAAGACCTTGCTGTTCTGAAAGGTTTGCAAGTCAGCTCAGAGAAGTACAAAGAAGAATTCCGGAATATTTCCCTAATATTGAACTGATGTCAACTGTCGGTATATCATATTTTTACGGCTGTCATTATGGATACGAAGGATATCTTGAAGTTGCATCAAAAATTTTCAAACCACTCAGCAAAAATTTTTACAATTCCACTGATACTGTCAATATGAAACCTCCGAATATAAGGGCGGCATATTATACTACAGCAGCAAAAAATGAAATCGGAATTTTGTTTGACAATTCAAAAGTTTCTTACTGGCCTGCTGATACTCTCGGGCAAAGAATGAAAAATTATTTTTATCTTGATGGACTTACCGGAAATGTCAATACTGGCGTTGTTTCTGGAGACACTTTAAAACTTAAACTTTTTACTGCAAGTAATGCTACAAAATTAACTTATCTGACTTCAGTTTGGAATACTGATGATTCGCTTGTTTATGAAGGTCCGTTTTTAAGAAATCCTGCCGGAATAGGTGCATTGTCTTTTCATGATTTCCCGGTTTCAAAATATTCTCCTTCTGTTTTAAATTTAACTGTTGCGGTTGAAGGATTATATAATACAGCAACTAATAAACTTAATGTAAAAGATACTCTACGAATTTATGTAAGGAATAATTATTTCCCTTATTCAATCAGAGATTCAGCAAAATCAACAATAGACAGTTTATCATTGACAGGTAAATTTACATTTGGAAATCTGCTTACAGGTACTTACTATATTGTCGTTAAAGGAAAAAATATAATTGAAACCTGGAGTAAAAGTCCGGGAATTTTAATTATACAGGGTGCAACCACTTCTTATAATTTTACAACTTCAATTACACAGGCTTATGGAAGTAATCAAAAATTAAAAGGAAGCAAGTATTGTATTTACAGTGCAGATGTAAATCAAGACGGAGCTATAGATGCCGTTGACAATTCTTTGGTTTCGAACGGTGCTTTTGTTCTGCTTCAGGGATATTCTTCTTCGGATCTTAACGGTGATAAAATTGTTGATGCAAGTGATTTAAATATTTCTGATGCCAACACTTTTCATTATGTTTCAGCTATTACTCCTTAAATTAATATTACTTTATTCTTTTTAATTAAATAATTATTTATGTCAGAAATAAAACATAAACTCATTGCTGATGTTTCCTTGTTTACAAAAAAAAACATACTTTTAATTAAATATAATGATGCAAATAAATATGATCATCAATCAGGATGGTTTTTACCGGATGACTTACTTTTGGATTTCGAACATCCGGAAGATGCCGCTGTAAGAATTTTAAAAGAGCAATTAAATCTTTCAGAAATTATCCCTGTTCTTAATCATGTAGAATCATTCAAAGGAAATGATTCTTCGTGGCATCTTGTATTTCATTATAAAGCTGAATTATCTGCTATTCCCGAAATAAATTTTTCTGAAGATGTAAATTCTATTCAGTGGTTTGAAATAAATAAACTACCTGAAAAAAATGACGTAGCTCATCATGGCTGGGCTTTATATACTATCGATGAAATAATAAAGAATTAAATTTTACTTCTTAATTTATTCTCTGCTTTTTAAATAGTGAATTCTGTGTCTGTTAATCTTTCCTAAAAATTCAAAAACATCTTTAATAAATTTTCGTTTCCATGATTTCGCAACATTAATATTCTTCTGAAATAATAAGCATTAATTAATTCTTTTAAATTAGTTTCTGTATCAAGTATTTTGCAACAATTAAATTAATTTATGTCCTACGAATTAATTCTTTGGATCAGTTTTAATGTTTTTATAATTCTTATGCTTGCTCTGGATCTGGGCGTGTTTCAGAGAAAAAAACATATCATAAGCATAAAAGAAGCTCTCATCTGGAGTGCAGTCTGGACAGCACTTGCAATATTATTCAATGTATTTATTTATTCTGAAATGGGAGAGCAGAAAGCTCTCGAGTTTTTAACAGGATTTTTAATTGAGAGATCGCTAAGCGTAGATAATATTTTTGTCTTCGTCCTTTTATTTTCCTATTTCAAAGTTCCGGAGATATATCAGCATAAAGTTTTATTCTGGGGAGTCATAGGAGCATTGATTTTGCGTGCTATACTAATTGCTATTGGCTCTGTAATGGTCGCAAAGTTCGGCTGGATAATTTATCTGTTTGGTGCATTTTTACTTTATACAGGTTTTAAAATGGCATTTCAGGGAGACACAGAAATCGACCCTGAGAATAACTATTTCATAAGATTGTTCAAAAAAGTATTTCCTGTTACTCATGAATATCATGAGGATAAATTTTTTGTAAACATTAACGGAAAAAAATTTGCAACTCTTTTATTTATTGTCCTGGTCTCAATTGAATTTACTGATTTAATTTTTGCCTTTGATTCTATTCCTGCAATCTTTGCTGTAACATCAGATCCGTTCATAATTTATACATCTAATATTTTTGCCATACTCGGATTGCGAACTTTATACTTTGCAATCTCAGGCATAATTCACAAATTCCATTATTTGAAAGTTGGTTTATCAATGATATTAATTTTTATCGGATTTAAAATGCTAATTGTAGATTTGTATAAAATTTCAATTGAGTTTTCTCTGCTTTTTATTGCAATAATACTTGCATCGTCAATTGTTTTTTCAATCTTAAAACCTTTAA
>Ga0209591_10006431_pt1 | contig 13058 bp, 6 predicted proteins | sample MAT01_FD_187207 | JGI IMG/M metagenome (GOLD analysis project Ga0209591, IMG submission 187207) | Freshwater microbial communities from Lake Fryxell liftoff mats and glacier meltwater in Antarctica - MAT-01 (SPAdes) (version 2) | ecosystem: Environmental > Aquatic > Freshwater > Ice > Liftoff...
GCCACAGCGCACCGCCATCTCACATGCGTTCGGAGCACTGGCTGCGGCGCTGATCGGAGTTGCCGAATACTACCGGGCCACGCCAGATCGCTTCGTGATGACGGCGCTGGCTGCTGAAGTTCTCCTTGGCTTTCTCACCTTCACGGCCAGCCTCATGGCCTTTGGCAAGCTGCAAGAGCTCCTGCCCACCAGACCCATCACTTACAAAGGCCAGAATGTCGTCAATCTCAGCATTCTCGGATTGGCCTTTGTACTCGGCATGGCTCTGGTGGCCGATCCATCGCGCACCTGGCTCTTCCCGATCTTCTCTCTATTGGCTCTCACCTTCGGAGTGATGCTGATCGTGCCGATTGGCGGCGCCGATATGCCGACGGTAATTGCCTTGCTGAACTCCTATGCGGGGCTCTCAGCCAGCGCCATGGGCTTCGCACTCGACAACAAGTTGCTAATCGTTGCGGGCGCTCTTGATGGATCTTCGGGCCTCATTCTTGCGATCATCATGTGTAAGGCAATGAATCGCTCGTTCAGCAATGTGCTCTTCGGTGCTTTTGGCCAAGTCCAAACTAGTTCGATTGCAACTGGAGAAGTGAAGCCGGTTCGCTCGGCGTCGCATGAAGAAGCCGCTGAGATTCTGGGGAGCGCACAGTCGGTAGTCATCATCCCCGGTTACGGCATGGCCGTCGCGCAAGCTCAACACAAAGTGCGCGAGCTTTTCGAAGGTCTCACCAAGCGCGGCATTGATGTGCGTTTTGCCATCCACCCGGTGGCTGGCCGCATGCCGGGCCACATGAATGTCCTGCTGGCAGAAGCGAACATTCCCTACGACCGGCTATTCGAGATGGACGAGATCAACTCAGAGCTGGAACATGTCGATGTGGCCCTGGTGATCGGGGCCAACGACGTCGTGAACCCTGCGGCCCGCAACGACCCAGGCAGCCCTATCGCAGGCATGCCCATCCTCAACGCCGACAAGGCGCGGACGGTGATGGTAATCAAGCGCGGGATGAGCCCGGGCTTCGCCGGGATCGAGAACGAACTTTACTACATGGACAAAACACTCATGCTCTTCGGCGACGCCAAAGGCTTTGTCGCGGGGATCGTGAAAGAGCTAAGTGCCGTTCACGCTTGAGGTTCTACCGCCATTGGCCGAATCGAAAGCACCAGAACAATCGAGAACAGGGCGACGCCCGCAAAGATCCCGAAGATAGTGATCAACGGAACTTGCGCATCGCGTAATACGCCAAAGCCCAGATCGGCCAGGCCGCCGCAACTAATGCTTACCAGGTTCATGATCCCGTACCCTGTGGCTCTTAAGTGAGGCCTGGTGATCTGACAGAGGATGGGCATATTGTTGGTATCGAAGAAGCCCCAGCCAAGCCCGAACAAGACCAGGAAGCCGACGGCTACTCCGAGCATTCCCGTTCTCGGTGAGTAACCCACGCCAAGCATAGCGATCACAATCAGCACGATGCCTAGCGCACTGGTATAGATGCGCCCGCGATCGGTGCGCTGCATCCAGCGATCGGCTCCCCAGCCTCCAACAAAGGCGGCCAGGATCGCAGCCAGCATCCAGTACAAAGTCGCCGAGACGCCGGCCTTACCCTGGCCGATCCCGAACTCAGCCTTCAGAATCGCCGGCATCCAGTCGCGCACAATCCAACCCGCCATCGCCGGCAGGGTGAAGTAGAAGACCAGGAGCAGGAACGAGCGATTCGTCAGGAGTTCTCGCACGGCACTTAACGGACTGTGCAGCTCGAGCTTCTCGACCATTGGCGCATTCTTCACCATCATAAAAAGCGGCACCGCATAGGCCAATCCAACGAGGCCGCAAATCTCGAACATCCAACGCCAGCCAAGATTAGGACTATCGGCTGCATAGCCGCTAAAGCCTCCAACAATCACACCCGCGTAAATGCCCATCTGGTGCATGCCAACGGCCCGGGATCGGGTGGCGCCAAAGTGGTAATCGGCAATCAGTGCGAGGGCAGCCGGCAAATAAAACGCCTCGCTAATACCCATGACAGCGCGGGTGATCAGCAACTCGTTATAGGTCGTAACCTGGCCCGTAGCCCAAGTTATCGCCGACCAGATTGCAAGACTGAAGGCAATCACGTGGCGTCGGCTGAAGCGGTCGGCCAGGTAGCCGCCAACCGGGCTCAAGAATGCATAGGTCCATTTGAAGAGCGCAAGGATCTTACCCCAGTTCGCCTCTGAACCGATGTCTGGAATATCCGTCATCAGCGAAAACTTCATAGCGGCCAGCATCTGGCGGTCCAGGTAGTTGAGCAATGCCACTGGCATCAGCAGAGCCACTATAAACCACGCATACTTCATACTGTTTCCGCCACCACTCTTGTTCATCGGCACTTCGGCGATTGTACCGTTTTGTGGTTGACTCAGGAAGCTGAAAGCGTTATTGCCTCGACGGCAGAACCTTCAGCCCTTGCCGACCCGGTCTGAACTTGAATCACATGAGTCTGACCGTCATCGACGAGATGAAGTTCCTTGGTCGTGCCTTCGCCACCATTCGTTACTTCGATGCGATACTCGCTGCGACCAAAGCGGAAGGTGATTTCATAGCCAGGCCAGTCGGAAGGAATTGCCGGCTCGATGCTTAGTTTGTCGGCCTTCAGCTTAAATCCCAAAACTTCCTCAAGCCAAACACGGTACATCCAGCCTGCGGAACCCGTATACCAGGTCCATCCGCCTCGGCCAGTCTGACCTTCGAGGGAATAAACATCCGCGGCCACAGCGTATGGCTCGGTCAGGTAGGTGGCGCAATCCTCCGGCGTACGCGAGTGCTCAATCGGATTGAGCAACTGAAGAACTCTTACCGCCCGATCGCCGTCCTTCATTCGAGCGAAAGCCATAGCCACCCAAAGCGCAGCATGAGTATATTGGCCGCCATTCTCGCGCACTCCGGGCGGATAGCCCATGATGTAACCGGGATTTGGCTTCGATTTGTCAAATGGCGGCGTGAAGAGCAGCACGAGTTTGTCTTTGTCGTGAATCAGGTATTTTTCAACTGCTTGCATTGCCAGTGCCGCACGTTCGGGATTGCCGGCACCACTGATGACGGCCCAAGATTGAGCAAGCGAATCAATACGGGCCTCGGAGTTATTGTGAGAACCAAGTGGCGAACCGTCGTCGAAGAACGCACGCAAATACCATTCCCCGTCCCAGCAAGTTTCCTCAACCGTTGCGGTAAGACGGGTGGCGATTTGAGAATATCGGGCTGACAATTCAAACTCGCCCCTTTTCGTGCAGAGCTTGGAGAATTTCTTCAGAACATCAATGAGAAACCAGGCTAGCCAGACGCTCTCGCCCTTGCCTTCAATCCCGACGCTACTCAAGCTGTCGTTCCAGTCGCAGGTGCCAATCAGAGGCAAACCGTGCGGGCCGGCAGTGATTCCCTTTTCGATTGCTCGACGGCAGTGTTCAAAAATGCTGGCCTGATCGATGGATACTGTGGGCTGACCGTAGATCTCGTGCTCTGTTTCTGAAAGAACCGGAGCATTGAGGAAGGGTGTTTCGGCATCGAGAACCCCTGCATCACCTGTAACATCGACGTATTGGCAGACGGCGTAGGGTAGCCACAGCAGATCGTCGGAACAGCGAGTGCGGACGCCCGCTCCAGAAGGAATATGCCACCAGTGTTGTACATCACCCTCATGGAACTGGCGTGAGGCAGCACGAAGAATTAGGTCCCGTGCAACTGGTGCGGCGGCATAGAGCAACGCCAGCGCGTCCTGCAACTGATCTCGAAATCCGAAAGCTCCACTCGACTGATAGAGGGCAGACCGCCCCCAAACCCGGCAACTCAACGATTGATAGAGAAGCCACCGGTTCATCATCAAATCAACTGACAAAACCGGAGTCTTTACCTGAATTGTGGTGAGCATGTGATCCCACCAGTTCCGGGTACTTTCCAGAGATCGCTCGACACTCTCGGGATTTCGGAAATCTGCAATCAACTGGCGCGCGTGCGAAGTATCGTCTGCCTGCCCAAGCAGATAAACCACAGTTGTCTCTTCGCCTGGAGCAAGCTCGAATTTGGTCTGCAATGCCCCGCAAGGATCAAGCCCGGGCCCCGTTCGATTCGCGAGGGAGTCTCGACGCAAAGCTGCCGGTGCAGCAATCGTCCCGTTGCGCCCAAGGAAGACGGTACGATCACTCGAGTAGGATGTCGCATCTGGAGTCAGCGACGCAAAGGCGATGCGCCCCCCATAATCTGAATGATATGGATTGCGCACTAGCAGTGACTTTGAGACGTTGTCCCATGTACAAGTCACATGCATCTGCGTGGCTTCGCGATCTGAACCCAGGACGAATTCCGAGTAAGTAGTGACCGAGAGCCGCCGCCGCTGGGTGGATCGATTTCGAATACGCAAACGCTGAATCCGCAATGGATCGGCGCGGTCCGTCTGCAACGGAACGAAAGTCATGAGGGTCTGTTCGAGCCCGTGACTATTGTGTTCTATTTCTGTATAGCCTTGGCCATGACGAGCGCGATACGCATCCAGTTCGCGGACCGGAAGTGGAGTGGGCGTCCAACAGACCCCAGTCACCTCATCTCGAATAAAGATCGCCTCGCCCGCTGGATCCGAGACCGGATCATTAGCCCATGGCGTCAATCGATTGGATTGGCTATTGCCATACCAACAGCAGCCAGAGCCCGATTCGCTGACCATCGTGCCAAAGACGGAATTTGCCATCACGTTGATCCAGGGCAAAGGAGTCAAGGCGCTGGGGCCGAGGTATATCGCGTATTCGCGCCCATCGGCAGTGAAGCCTCCAAAGCCATTAAAGTAAGGCAGTTGCAGGAAGGGTAAAGGCGTAGAGGGCAATTCCTCGCCTCGCTTCACCAGCAACTGCGGCGGCAGCGGAAATCCTTCAGGAGGACTGCTAAGCTGCTTGGCTAGAGTCCCGCGGCTTGCACTCATTGCCACCTGCGCAGTGCAAAGAATCAAGTTCACATCTGCCTCGGGCAACTGATCGGCCTTGAACAAAAATACACCTCCAGGAGAATGCATTCCCGTGTGCAGAGAATGTGCCTCTGCCAAACGAAGCAACTGCTGGTGGAGGGGTTGTTCATAGCTGGCAGGCTCACGATTCAGGATGATGAGATCGGTCTTGAAGCCGTGCAGATGCCAGTACGTATGTGCGGCCAGCAATTCGCGAACGAAACTGAGACCCTGTGAATCGTCCACCCAAACAACCGCAATCGGCATGTCGCCTGAAATACCGTGCGCCCAGAGCCTCGACTGAGTAAGCTCATTCCGTCGCAGCCTCTCAGCGGGAGCCCGTAGACGAAGGTTGGGATAAAGCATATGGCTGGCGAGTTCGGCAAAGCGCATCGCCGCATCGCTCTGGATTCCGAGATAGCGGAATTCCAGTTGTGCGTGAGACCAGGCCAATTCAAAGGCACGGCTGCAAACATCTAGGTCACGGTACTTAAGAACAAGACGCATCAACTCTTCCCGCGAGCTGGCCGCAATGGTGAGTAGCGAAATCTGCACCTGCTGCCTTGGTTGAACTTGCAGCTTTTGCCGGATGGCAAAGACGGGATCGAGCACAAAACCATCCGTCTGGCTCAAGTTCATGGCAGGATTGAGCCACGTTCGGCCCCGGCCCAGAAACTTGGCCCGGTCGGTCTCATATTCGAAAGTAGTCTTGCCTTCCTGGCCATTCACCATCATCTGGGCCACCCAGATGGGCGGCTCTGATGAGGATCTGGGCCGTCGCCAGGCAATCAGCGCCTGGAGATCCGGTTGTGCTTCAGTCTCGACAAAAAGCTTACTGAAGGCGGGATGGGCACGGTCGGCACCATGAGGAGCAAGGCTCAGTTCAGCCGCACTTGTCAACTCAAGTGTCCGGGCTCGTACACCCTGATTGGTAAGCGTGATACGACGGATTTCTACATCGTCCTCGGTCGAGACTGTCACTTCCATCTGACTCTCGATCCCTATCTTTCTGCGCCGAAATTCTACGCGATCAGCGCTGAAGGTTGCCGTGTACCGCGGATCTTTCGCGTTGAGCGGTTGATGAGTCAGAGACCAAAGCGTGTTGGTGTCCGGCTCGCGCAGATAGAGGAAATTGCCCCAATGGTCTCGTGTTGTATCTGATCGCCAGCGCGTGATATCAAATTCACCCCAGCGGCTATAACCGGCGCCTGTATTGGTGATCATCATGGCGTAGCGTCCATTGCCCATAAGCTGAACCCTTGGTATGGGCGTGTCTTCATCAAAGACCCTATATTCGGGTGCCGAGGGCTCGGTAGCAAGAAGCGTGGGTACGTGATCTGGAGGACGGTGAACCAGCATCGAAGGAACAGGGGGGATTCGTTCAAACAGGAGTGGCTCAACTGCCTTGATTCGACGATCTGCGTGAAACCGATTTTGCATGATGCCCCGATTGAGCACATTGTTGAAGGCCACCAGACTCATGCCCTGGTGATGCGACATATAGGCATATACGATGACGCCCTTGGAACCCTGCCTTTCGTCCTGACGGCTGTAGTCGAGTGATTCGTAAAAACCCATCAGTCCATACATACCCAACTTGGTGAGGCGCTTCAGATTTTGAATCGCTGCGGCCGGGTCTACCAGCAGTGCAAGCGCAGTGGCATAAGGCGCAACGACCAGGTCTTCTTCCAATCCGCGTTTGAGACCAAGCGACGGCACACCGAAGGCTCGATATTGGTAGATCTTGTTTGAGTCAATGGCACTGTAGGCAGACTCGGAGATTCCCCATGGGACGCCCTTGTCACGGGTGTATTGAATCTGACGTTTCACTGCCTCGATACAGCCGTTTTCAAGCAATGAATTACGGAAGCTGCGCGTGAAGAGCAGCGGCATCAAATACTCAAACATGGTGCCGCTCCATGAAAGGAGCACTTGGCCGTTCAAGGAAGTATATGGGCGTCCAAGCGCGATCCAGTGCTCCGCAGGGATATCGCCTTTTGCAATAGCCACCAGACTGGCCAGCCGCGCCTCGCTGGCTAAAAGGTCGTAGTGTGACGTGATATTCCTGGGGCCGCCAACCTGATACCCAATGGCAAACAAGCGACGCTGCGAGTCGTACAAAAACTGCATATCCATCCGGTCGGCCAAGGCTTCACTACGCTGGCCCAGATTCTGAATGCGGCCTAGCAACTCACCGGCAGCCACACACGCCAACGCATATTCCCCCTTTAATTCAGTAACCCACGCAATCAGGTTTTTGGATTGACCGTCTTTGTCTGGCAGATCGCTGGAGAGTGTATTGAGAAAATCGATTTCTCCTCTGGCCACAGTGCCCCAACTGGGCAGCTTGCGAAGCAGTATCCGCCGCTCGTCAACGACACCCGCGCCAAGAGGCAGCAAGAACTCATCCGGCGGTGCAGCCAGCACATCAAGCCAACGCAAGTATCGATCGGCATGACTGATCCAGCTCTGAAGTTGAGATTGCAATTGGGTGAACCAATAGGAGCGCTCGCCTGTAGGCGACACACTCCATCGAAGCGAATCGGCAAGCTCTCGCATTGGCTCGACAGCAAGCCGCATTCGCCTTAGAATCTCGATGCCGGTGCAGTCTTGCGCAAGAAGGCTGCGCAGCACTGCGATCAGTACTTCAGTGCTATGGTCTGGCTGGAGCCGCTCCGTGATCACAGCCAATGTATCGGATAATCCGCGCAATGCCCGGGCATCCAGTTGCGCTTCGCTATCGAGTTCACGACAGGCCTGCCCAAAGACCCAGAGGCTCGCAATCAGATTGCCGCTATCGACGGTCGACACATACTTCGGAAGCAGCGGTGCCAGCGTGCGGGTGTTGTACCAGTTGAGCAAGTGCCCCTCGCAGGTCTCAAGCCTCGCCAAGGTTTCCATAGTTCCGGTGCATCTTTCGACCATCGGTTCCAGGGTTAAGAAGCCGAAATCGCGTGCCGACAGGGCCGAGACCAGCCACAGGCCGATATTAGTGGGCGAAGTGCGCTCCGCCACCTCTACCCGCAAGGCTTCTTGAGAATTATCCGGGGGAAGCCAATTCTGTTCCCTAGTCACAAGGTCGTCAAAATATCGCCACGTCTGGCGCGCAATGCGACGCAGAAAGAGCTGGTCGTTGATTCCGATGACTTCTGCTTTCCGTAACGACCTGCGCTGAAGCCGGATCCAGTGCTGCAGCATTGGAGCAAGTAACCAAAGCACCAGGAAAGGCGCCCATTGCGGTCTCCATAAAATGCCGAGAATTTCGAGCCAAAGCATGAACACGGCCGTAATGGCGGAAATCAGAAAGAAGTGAGCGCGAAATGGATCGAGATGTAATCGAGATACCTCTTGTGAGGCTTCCGCTGTTTGCCACTCTAATAAATGAAGTTGGCTCACACGCAGACGGTAAAAAACTCGCGCTATCGCATCCAGGGTGAGATAAGACTGATGAGGCAGAAACGCTACTTTTACGACAGCTAGATTCAAATCGCTATTCGCTTCGCGCCAGCTCTGCGAATCACCCCGCCATCGAGCAACCATTCGATCGAGAATCTGAAAAAACAGCGGCAGCACCAGGGATAACGCCACCAGAGCGCTCGCAACGGTAGGCACGACATTAAATGTCCAGCTGGTCGCCAGCAGTAACAAAGACGCTACCGCTACCAGACTGCGGCGCAGGTTATCGAAGATCTTCCATCGGTTGATTATGGAAAGCGGGTTCGGCTCAAAGGTGCCAATCGCCGATGCCGGAACCCGTCCAAAGATCCACGATGCGATTTGCCAATCGCCCCGAATCCAGCGATGCTGCCGCTTACCGTAGCTGGTGTAGTCGTTTGGAAATTGTTCGAATAACTCGATGTCGGAGGCCAATCCGACGCCCACATAGGATCCCTCAATCAGGTCGTGGCTCAAGAGCCGCTGTTCAGGAAAACGCTTGTTGAGGATCTCATGGAATGCACGTACATCGTAGATTGCCTTACCGTGATAGATCGCCTCTCCAAAAAGATCCTGATACACATCGGAAACAGCTTGACTGTAAGGGTCCGTACCACGGGCATCGGTAAAAAGCCTTGTGAAACGGGTAGCGGTGGCCGAAGGCAGCGTGATGCTCACTCGCGGTTGAATGATGGTGTAGCCGCGAGCGCGATTTCGCTTATCGGGCTTGAGCTCAACCCGGTTCAATGGATGGGAAATGGTTTCGATCAGTTTCAGCGCCGTGTCGTGAGGCAACATCGTATCGGCATCGAGGGTAATGGCATACCGAATACCTTCGGGTAGCGATCCGATTCTCAGAAAATCTGGATGCTGGCCACCATTGAGCAGACTATTCAGTTCTTCAAGCTTCCCTCTTTTGCGTTCCCAGCCGATCCACCGTTCTTCCGTCGCACACCAGTCCCGGGTGCGATGGAATAGCAAGAAGCGCCCGCCACTATGACGCGAATTGAGCTGCTCGATCCCCTTCATCGCCAGCCCAAGAAGATTGTCGTCTTCTGGCATTTCACGCTCGGCGGCGTCTGTGTAATCAGATAGAAGCGAGAACCAGACATTCGCGCCAGGGTTGGCGAAATACCGAACCTCAAGTTTTTCAATCTCTCCGCTAATCGACTCGGGAGTGAGAAGCATCATCGGAACAACCACCAGCGTGCGGCACTCGTCCGGTATGCCTTCCTCAAAAGACATCTTTGGCAGCACACGCGGTGGGAGCATTTTCGCCAGAGCCATATGCAACAGGTATGTGGCTACTTCGCTGGACGGAAAGAGGGCCAGCCCGCCCAAAAGCAAGAGCAGAAATCGCGATTCCAATCCTGCGGAGTAGGCGGCGTATCCGAAACTCGCAGAGAGCGCTACGGTGATCGTGGCCAAACCCGCCAGATAGACAAATGTAGGATGCCGGAGCAGAAACCGTTGCCACCGCTCGCGAAGTGGAATGCGGCAACCCAGACGCATCTCCAGTTGCGAAAGTCCTTCATCCAGCAGGTAGTATGAAACACAGTTCTCCCGGCTCCCGGCAGCGCCTGTCTGCGCCAGTTCAATCGCAAGCTGAGCTACCTCGGATTCGGATTTCTTCGAATGACGCGCGGATGCTTCCACCTGCCGTCTGGCGCGATCTCGAGTCGCGAAATCGCTGCTGGCATGGATCCCCGCAGGATCCTGGCGAAGGATCGACTCCATGCGGCTTACCGTTTCCACGAGCTTTGGATATTGCAGTTCCGACAACTGACGGAGGCTTCCAACGGCAGCGGCGATCAACATCAGATCATTGGCTTCTTCAGCTTGCTCGCTCCTGATAATGTCCACCAGTCTCTGACCGGTCTTATCCTGAATCCAGTGCTGAATCGGCGCAAGCGTCGACTCCTCTTGATGGAGTTGTTCGCCAAGTCTTTCAATGAAGTGTGGTGTCAGTTGGTAACCGCGGCGATCCAACTCACTCAACATCTCCGAAAATAGTTCTGGTGGCCGCTGGGCTGCGTTGAGAAATCGATCGGCCCAGAAGTCGGCAAGCTCTTTTTCATGCTGCCTTAGACTGGCTAAGGTTGAAAGCCGTCTCAGGCGTTCGAGCAGAACCAGTCGCAACATCAGCGGAAACACCCACAGTTCTGCGATGGTCAGTGGCGACTCGCGCTGGTAAGCATTCAGAAAACTGATGATGCTTTCGGCTCCCAGTCGATGACCGGTGCCGTCGATCAGTTCGGCAGCCAGATGATAAACCCGGATGCGCACCGAACAACGCCGGTCTTTGAGCACCGGTAGAATCCTGTTGTGATTGTCCGGAAGGTTATGCCGGATATCCGCAATGTTGGAGCGGATCAGATATGCGTTGTCAAGCAGCCACTCGGCTTCATGCGTGATGCCATACTCTAGCCTAACCGCTTCAGCCAGATCAGCTCTTGCCCGCTCAATACAAAGCTCGCAATCACGCAGAATCGGCAGGAGTGAGCTCGACCGGGTTGACGTTTCACAAGAATGAGTTGTGGCTAACTCGGTTGCACAGTCTGGCAAACTAGCAGTCGTAAAGGGCTTTCGCCGCTGCCCTTCACCATCCTTCTCTGCTGAAAGGCCAGGGCCCGGACGGATCGCAAATACAGAAGCTTGTCCAATGCGCCTCAGCGCTGCAATCACCTCGGGTGCCTCGGCTTCTTTTGCCTGTACAACAACAAGACTCTCCCCGGGCAGAACAAACCCTCGATAGCTGCGCAGAACTCGAATGCGCATTCCCAGTCCCATCCATAAAGTTCCATACCAGACCGCCAGGAAAGCTAGCATCATCGAGACAGTAATAACCCAGAGACCCAAATTGGCCGCCAAACCGACAATGCCAGCAATGGCTAGAGACCCAAAGGCAAAAGCACTTCTCTCGCGAGGGCCGTAGCCATTATGAGAGATCTGAAAGACGTCTTCTAAAGAGCGATGGATAACCCCCGAGCACCGAAACCCAGACCTGCGGGCCTCAGCAAGAGCTTCTTCACCATGCTCCACACTTCGGTAAAAACCAAATACGAACCTGAATCCAAACGATTTCGAGACGATTTTGGTTGGTGAAATCACAGCTTCACATTGCCAGTTCCCGGCCCGGGGAAAGAATTAAAGCGAACGTCCAATATAAACTCCTGTTGTCATACCGCCTATTACCGGAACAAGTCCAGAGGATGGTTCAGTTGGGTTTCAGAGAATTGCTTTGCGGCCCTGCACCAACTGCAGGACAAGAATAACAAGTGCGACGACGAGCAACACATGAATCATCCCGCCAATCGTGTAGGAACTTGCCAGCCCGAGCGCCCACAGCACCAACAGCACGACAAAAATGGTCCAAAGCATGACTTTGACCTCCTTTTGAATCTCGTTTCGCTGTTAAATGAGCACGCGGAGTGCCAAATCTAGTGAGGCATTCAGCGAAGTTCAGGTTGAAGGTATGATAGTCCTTCCGAATGGGCCGATTTATAGGAATAAAGTCCCGAATGCTGCGTTAGCTATGTATGGTGGATAGGTAATTTTCCCCCATCCGCAATTGCATCCCTATGATTGGGAAATGACCAAATGACCATATTCGGTCAATACAACCTGCTCAAGTGCGAGCAACGGCGTGGCAACTGTTACAGCATCCGTTTGAAAGGCAAGCGTCATCAGATCAATCATGATTCGTGCATGTTAGCCAAAATCAGGGGGGACACTGCCCTCGGGAACTGCCATGTCTGGCCGCTTCACAGGCTTTCGATTTCACTCCGCCGCCTGGATTCGCCGCTCAACGTCTATTATGAACTCAAGGTACTCATCCATCTTGCGTCGATCGGATCCACCCAAGTTGGAAGACAGCCTGCGGGCATCGCCGGTCACTGCGTCGAGTTTGCTTCGCTCATACCTCCCTTGCCGGGCCTGGCGTAACCGATCAGGGTCGATACCGGCGACTCCAAAGAGCCACTCAAAAACTGCACGAGGGCGGATCTCCACTGGATTTGGACTGGCAGCTGTGCGCCAGCTATTGAATCGCCTCGCAGCTGAGAGACTTGGAGAATTGAGTCGGCAACGTCACTTGCTCAGCTAGACGCTCAGCCCATCGCGAACATGATTCAAAGTATGGCCCCTACCTCTCTAAACCAACCACTACATCTATATCCTTCTCTATATCCTCCGCAGAGCGTGTAGACAGTTCATTGAGGAAAACTTTAATTGCTTCGGCAGACTTACCCTTATCTGCTTTGAATTTTAAGGTTTTCCGGTACTCATGCAGGAACTCGCGCATCTCTTTTCTCGCTTCGTCGAAGAATTGGCCCTGCTTGGTACCGTTCTTATCAAGCGATGTGTGAAATGCGTCTAGCGCATTCCTCAAGGGTACCGGTCGAACCCCGTCTCGTTTTTCAAGCGTATCGCCGTCCCGGACGAATTCCACAAACTCCATTTGGAAGACTTGTTTTGTTTGAGTCAGAACTAAAACTTTGGCTCAGGCCTTTAGCACGAAAATGACAGTTTTGGTGTCGAACTCTTTTTTGGATTTTATTCCTTCTTGTAATCGTAACGTAATCAGATCGAGCACCAAAACGGCGCGTGAAACTGAAAATTCTTGATCCGCCATAAATTTGTTGTCCTATCAGTTAGCTT
>Ga0209591_10006432_pt1 | contig 13058 bp, 11 predicted proteins | sample MAT01_FD_187207 | JGI IMG/M metagenome (GOLD analysis project Ga0209591, IMG submission 187207) | Freshwater microbial communities from Lake Fryxell liftoff mats and glacier meltwater in Antarctica - MAT-01 (SPAdes) (version 2) | ecosystem: Environmental > Aquatic > Freshwater > Ice > Liftoff...
TGAGCGGGACGCCCATCGGCTCCTCGATTTCTCGACTACTCGATTTCTCGACTACTCGACTACTCGATGACGAGAAGGACGTCGCCGGTGCCGACGGTGTCGCCCGCAGCGACGCGCACCTCGGCCACCGTCCCGCTCATCTCGGCCGCGAGGTGGTTCTCCATCTTCATCGCCTCGAGCACGAGCATCGACTCGCCGATCTCGACCGTGTCGCCCACGGCCACGAGGACCTTGACGATGGTTCCCTGCATCGGGGCCGAGATCGTGCCCCCGCCGGCACCCGCGCCGCTGCCGACCCCGGCGGGCTTCGGGCGACCCGCCTTGCCGGTGGCGCCGGCCGCGGCCCGTGCCGCGACCGGCACGTCGGGCATCCAGAGCTTCACGCTGAACCGCTTGCCGTCGACCTCGACCGGCACCGTGCGCTCGGTGAGGGGTTCGGCCTCGGTGTCGGTGGTCGATGCCGCGGAACCGGTGCTCGACTCCACCTGCAGGTCGAGGTCTTCCTCGAGCCACTTCGTGGTGTGCTCGCCGGCCGCGAACACCGGTTCGGCGATGAGCGCGAGGTGCGCGGGGATCGTGGTGTGGATGCCGTTGATCTCGAACTCGCCGAGCGCACGCAGCGCCCGGGCGCGAGCGGCGTCGCGATCGGGCGCCCAGACGACGAGCTTGCCGACCAGGTTGTCGTAGTACTGCGACACCGTGTCGCCCTCTTCGTACCCGCCGTCCCACCGCACGCCGGGACCCGACGGGACGCGCAGGCGTTCGATGGTTCCGGGGGAGGGGAGGAATCCCTTGGCGGGGTTCTCGGCGTTGATGCGGCACTCGATCGAGTGGCCGCGTCGAGTGATGGAGTCCTGCGTGAACGAGAGTGGTTCTCCGTCGGCGACGCGGATCTGCTCGGCGACGAGGTCGAGTTGGGTGACCATCTCGGTGACGCAGTGCTCGACCTGGAGCCGTGTGTTCATCTCCAGGAAGAAGAACTCGCCCTCCTGGTAGAGCATCTCGACGGTGCCGGCGTTCACGTAGCCGCACCCCAGCGCGACCTTCACCGCGGCTTCCCCCATCGCGGTGCGGGTGGCGTCGTCGAGAAGCGCGGCCGGGCTCTCCTCGATGAGCTTCTGGTGGCGCCGCTGGGTGGAGCAGTCGCGGTCGCCGAGCCACACGGCGTTGCCGCGGGTGTCGCAGAAGACCTGGATCTCGATGTGTCGCGGCGCAGTGAGGTAGCGCTCGAGGTACGCCTCGGCCCGCCCGAAGTACGCGACGGCCTCGCGTTCGGCCGACTCGAGCGCCGACGCGGCCTGTTCGGGCCCGGTCACGACCTTGAGGCCTTTGCCGCCGCCTCCGTACGCCGCCTTGATCGCGACCGGCCATCCGAATTCCTCGCCGAACGTGATCACGTCGTCGGCCGAGGTGAGCGGCTCGAGCGTGCCGGGGACCGACGCGACGTTCGACGCCGCCGCCGCAACCCGCGACGAGATCTTGTCGCCCATGATCTCGATGGCCTCCGGCGGAGGACCGATCCAGGTGACGCCACGCTCGGAGATCATGCGGGCGAAGTCGGCGTTCTCGGAGAAGAACCCGTAGCCGGGGTGCACGGCATCGGCCCCGGAGCGCTCGATCACGTCGAGGATGGCGTCGGTGTTCAGGTAGCTCTCGGCCGCGGTCTTGCCGCCGAGGGCGTAGGCCTCGTCGGCGAAGCGGGTGTGGAGCGCGTCGCGGTCGAGTTCGGAGTACACCGCCACGGTGGGGATGCCGAGCTCGCGGCAGGTGCGCATGACCCGCACGGCGATCTCACCTCGGTTGGCGATCAGGATCTTCGACGGCAACGGTCCCCCGGGTTGTCTGCGACGGTCGTCGTATCCTACGGGCGATGTCGGAACCGGAGCGGAGCGGGAGCGGTCGGGGACGCCGCAGCGGAGGCGAGCCGGGCCCGACGTTGCGTGTGGTCCGGCTGGCCGAGGTCGATTCGACGAACCGCTTCGTGCTCGATGCCGCCCATGCGGGCGAGGAGGCGGGCCTCGTGGTCGTGGCCGATCACCAGGTCGCGGGACGCGGCCGCCTCGGTCGGACCTGGGAGGCGGTACCAGGCTCCTCGCTCCTGCTCTCGGTCCTGCTGCGGCCCCGCAGGACCGTCGACGGTCTGCATCTCTGCACCGCCGGAGTGGCGCTGGCCATGGCCGATGCCGTCGCCGACGTCGCGGGGTTCACCCCCGGTCTCAAGTGGCCGAACGACCTGCTCGTCGACGGCCGCAAGCTCGCGGGCGTCCTCGCCGAGGCCGACGTCGGTGCCTCGGGGACGGTGCGGGCGGTCGTCGTCGGGATCGGGATCAACGTCGGCGCCGATGCGGTGCCACCCGACCTCACGGCGACCGCAACCGCGTGCGAGGTCGTGGCGGGTCGAACCGTCGATCGGGAACGCCTGCTCGATGCCTTCCTCCGGCATCTCGCGACGCGGCTCGACTCGTCCGACGACGTCCTCCTCGACCACTACCGGGCCCGGCTCGAGACGATCGGCGCACGGGTTCGCATCGAGCGGGCCGTCGGACCGATCGAAGGTGTGGCCCGCGACGTCGACGACCTCGGCGGTCTCGTGGTCGAGGCACCCGACGGCTCCCGGGTCACGATCTCGGCGGGCGACGTCGTCCACCTGCGCCGCGTGTGATCAGGCGCCCCGTGTGATCAGGCGCCCCGTGTGATCAGGCCCCCGGGCTAGAGCTTCGCCTTGTCGAGGCGCTTGTCGAGCTGTGCGAGGAGCTTCTCGCCGGTCTCCTGGTCGAAGACCTCGTCGCCGACGCTCGTGAACTGGTAGCGGGCGACGGCCTTCCCCCGGAGCACCGCGGCCTGGATGCTCGTGACCTGCAGTTCGGTGCCGTCGGGGTTCGGGATCACGGCCTGCGCGGCATAGGCAGCCGAACGATCGCCATAGGTGTCGAGCTCGACCTCGTCGGTGATGACCGCGGTCGGGAGCGGACCGTCTTCGCCGAACGGTGTCGTCTCGAAGTACTTCTTCGCGCACCCGGCGTACTTCGAGCTCTGGTACACCTTGAACTGCTGCTTCGCGACCGCGGCCGACGGATACACGGCGATCGAGCTCGTGACCGTGAAGGTGCCGGTCGGGTCGCTGATGTCGTCGCCGGTGACGACCTTCTTCTTCGCGACGACCGGCTTGCCGACACACGCAGCGATTTCCTTCGCGGCGTCGTTGTCGGCGGTGGTGGTGTCGGCGGGCTCCGCGGTCCAGCCGTCCGGGAGGTCGCCGACGGTGACGAGACCCTTCTTGTACACGTTCACGCCGGCAGCACCGGCGGCCGCCGGGAGCACCAGGGCGACGGTGAACAGGAGGGTGATGAGGACCGTTGCTCTACGCATGTCGCGGATAACGGCCGACTTCCCGCTGGACCTGAGCATCTTTTCGGGTCGAATCCGCTGCGCAGGCTCGATCGCTCACCCGCGGGAGTCCCATGGGCAGTGTCCGCCTGCTCCGCTCCTTCTCCTATGGATCCAGGTCGCGGTCGACCAGATCGGTGTACAGGGCCGCGAGGCGTCGCGTCATCGGGCCGGGGGCCGATCGCAGCGAGCTTCCGTCGACCTCACCGATCGCCTGGACCTCGCGGGTCGTGGAGGTGAGGAAGGCCTCGTCGGTGGTTCCGAGTGCGCCGATCGGCATCGTGGTCTCCTCGACCGGGATCCCGTCGGCCCGGGCCAGCTCGATCACCAGTGAACGGGTCACGCCCAGGAGGCACCCGGAGCTCTCGGGTGGCGTCCGGATCACGCCCCGATCCACGACGAACACGTTCGAGCCGGTGGCCTCGCACAACTCGCCACGGGTGTTGGCGAAGACGCACTCGTCTGCGCCTCGCCCTCGGGCATCGGCGAACGCCCGGACGTTCTCGGCGTACGACGTCGACTTCACCCCCGCCATCGCGGCCCGGTCGTTGCGGGGCCAGTGGGCGATCACGACCCGCGCCACGACCGGCCGGGGCGGGAGCGCACCCGCGCCGATGATCACGTCGGCTGGCTCGTCGTCGGGTCCGTCGACGGATCCGACGTGGGGGGCGAGCACGGTGATCCGGACCCGCGCGTCGACGAGCCCGTCGGCCCGGAGGACCTCGTCGACCCCACGGCGCACACGGGCCGGATCGGGTGCCGTGATCCCGACGTCGGCGGCCGCGCCGGTGAGTCGTTCGAGATGCCGACGCCAGGCGAACGGCGTCCCGCGGTACACGCGCAACGTCTCGAACGCACCGCTGCGCGCCGAGGACAGTTCCGGCGGCCCGAGGTTCACGGGTGGGCTCCTGCCGCGCGGAGCAGCCGGGCGGCCTTGAGCTCGGTCTCTGCCCACTCCTCGTACGGGTCGGAGTCGGCCACGATTCCGGCGCCGACGCCGAGGGTCGTCCGACCGGCGCCGGCGCCGTCACCCGTGATCGTGAACGTGCGGATCGCGACGGCGAGGTCGCCGGCATCGCGCTCGGTGTCGATCCATCCGAGTGTTCCGCAGTAGACCCCACGCCGCACCGGCTCGAGGTCTTCGATCGCCTGCAGGACGCGAGGTTTCGGCGCGCCGGTCACCGAAGCGGGGGGAAACGTGGCCCGCAGCAGCTCGCCGGGCCCGATGCCGGCACGCAGCCGCCCTCGCACCGTGCTCACGAGGTGGAACAGACCGGGGTGCTCCTCGACGTGGAAGAGGTCGGGGACCACGACCGAGCCGGGTACCGAGACGCGGCCGAGATCGTTGCGCGCCAGGTCGACGATCATGACGTTCTCGGCGTGGTCCTTGTCGCTCGCGGCGAGGACGGACGCGTTCGTCGCGGTCCCCTTGATCGGGCGTGTCTCCACGACGGGGCCGTCCCAACGGAGGAAGCACTCGGGTGACGCCGACACGACCGAGGTCCCGGCCAGGCGGACGAGTGCGCCGTAGGGCGCGGGATTCTGGGTCGCGAGGGTGGCGAACAACGCGATCGGGTCGGCGGGCGTGTCGCAGACGAGTTGTCGGGTCAGGTTGACCTGGTAGCACTCGCCTGCGGCGAGGAGGTCGCCGATGGCGCGGACACGCTCGGCGAACTCGGGGCGCGTCAGGCTCGACCGCCAGGATCCGAGGTCCGGGTGTACGTGCGGTCGTGACTCGGGCGCGGCCGTGTACGCGGCGCGAAGGCGCGCCGCGGCCGCGCTGTGGGGGTCGCCCTCGAGGCGCATGCCTCCGGACGGATCGAGCGCCAGTCGTGCGTCGAAGCGCGCGAGCACGAGGTCGGGGAGGCTGGTGGGTGCGGTCCGGGGAACGACCCGTTCGATGGTCCGGCCGAGGTCGTAGGAGAGGAAGCCGGCCCACCACCCGGGCCGCAGTCGTGCGAGCATCGCCAGTGCCCCGTCGCCCGACGCGACCACGGTCTCGACCGGGTCGACGCCGATCAGCGTCGTGTCCCGGTCGCGCACGGCCACCGCGTCGGAACCGTCCAATGCCGCGAGCACGGCGGCGGCCGTGGTGCCCCGCGTGGCGGTCGTCACCCGTTCCCGTTCGGCTCGGGGCCCCGATCCCATGGGTCCGAGGGTACGTCGCACGGGCACCGTGACCCGTTGCGGACCTCCCGCCGGTACGATCGAGGCTCGGTGAAACCTCCCAACCCGACTCTTCGCGCCTGGACCCAGCGTTACGTGATCGCGCTCGGTGTCGTCTGCGTCCTCACCATCGGTGGGGTCGTCGGCGCGAACGTGGTGATCGATTCGAGTCTCGCGGGGATCGACCGGGTGCAGTTGCGCACCGCTGCGCTCGAGGGAGAGGCCGAGGCCGGGAACTACCTCCTGATCGGCTCCGACTCCCGGGCGTTCATCGACAACGCGATCGACGAGGAGCAGTTCGGCGACAAGGAGGTCGAGGCGGGCCAACGCTCCGACACGACGATGATCGTCCATGTCGATCCCGCAACCGAGAAGGCGCTCGTGGTGTCGATCCCGCGCGACATGGTGGTCGATGTCCCGGGGGTGGGACGGACGCGGATCAACGCGGCGTTCGCCGAAGCGAACAGCGTCGAAGCGGGCGCGCAGAAGGTGATCGACACCCTCCGGGAGAACTTCGGTCTCGACATCCACCACTTCGTCGAGGTCGACTTCGATTCGTTCCGGGGTGTCGTGGACGCGATCGGATCGGTGAACCTCTACTTCCCGACCCCCGTGCGCGACGAGGTGACCGGCCTGTTCGTCGAGGAGCCGGGGTGCGTCGCGCTCGACGGCGAGGACTCGCTCGCGTACGTCCGAAGTCGGTCGATGGAGAAGCTCGTCGACGGTGAGTGGGTCGACGCGTCGCCCCGGGCCGATCTCGACCGGATCGAGCGGCAGCAGGAGTTCGTCCGTCGTCTCGGCACGGTCGCGTTCCGCAAGGCGGTCAAGAACCCACTGACCGCGAAGAACGTCGCCGATGCGGTCGTCCCGAACCTCACGATGGACGACTCCTTCGGGCGGAGCCAGATCTTCGGGCTCGTGAACCTGTTCCGGTCGATCGACCCGAGTGATCCGACCCAGGTCGAGATGGTCACCTTCCCGAACAAGCCCTACGGCGACAACGCACGGCTCCTGCCCGACCAGCCCGCGGCCGACGAACTCGTCGCCCGGCTCAACCAGCTCGGCACGCCCGACCCGTCGTCAGAACCCGACGTCGAGCCGAAGCAGGTTCGCGTCCGGGTGTTGAACGCATCAGGGATCAATGGTCTGGCCTCGGCCACGCTCGACGCGCTGCAGCGACAGTTCGGCTTCGTCGCCGGTGAGGCCGGCAACTGGTCGGAGTCGCTCGCCGGGACGCAGGTGCGGTACGGGCGCGACGGACTCGCAGCCGCGACGTTGGTGCAGGAGAAGCTCGGTGGACAGGGAACGCTCGTGCCCGACTCGACGATCGAGGGCACGAACGTGACGGTCGTGCTCGGGTCCGACTTCTCGGCCGTCGGGGTCACACCGACGACGACCACCACGACGAAGAGCAAGTCTTCGAAGACCACCACGACGACTGTCCCGGCGGATCCGGCCGCCGCCTGTCAGCCGTGATGGCGCGCGCGACGCGGTCAGCCCGCTCCGTTCGTTCGAACCTCCGCGCGTTCGCTCATCGGTACGTCATCGCTCTGGGAGTCGCGGTCGTGTTCACCGTGGGCGGTGTCGTGGGCGCCAACATCGCCATCGATCGGAAGTTCGAGCAGATCTCGCGCGTCGAGGTGACGCTCGCGCCCGCCGATCCCGGCGTCGCCGGGAACTTCCTCCTCATCGGTTCCGACACCCGCGCGTTCGCGAACACGCCTGAGCAGGAAGAGGCGTTCGGCAGCAAGGACGAGCAGACCGGTCAGCGCTCCGACACGATCATGGTCGTACACGTCGAGCCGGGCTCGCGCACGAGCGTGGTGGTCTCGTTCCCGCGCGACCTGTGGGTCGACATCCCCGGCATCGGCGAGTCGAAGATCAACGCGGCGTTCAACGAGGGCCCGCAGAAGGTGATCGACACGCTCCAGGAGAACTTCGGGATCCCGATCAACCACTACCTCGAGGTCGACTTCGCGACGTTCGAGGGCATCGTCGACGCAGTCGGGAAGGTGCCGGTGTACCTCCCCGCCGAAGCGCGCGACGAGCTGACCGGGTTCTCCGTTCCTGCCGCGGGCTGCTATCAGCTCGACGGTCGCCAGGCCCTCCAGTACGTGCGCAGCCGGTACCTGGAGTACTACGACGCCGAGACCGGCGATTGGAACTACGCCGACGCGATCCCCGATCTGGGTCGGATCGCACGTCAACAGAACTTCATCCGCCGGATCGGATCGCTCGCGTACCGTGCGGCGCTCGGGAACCCGCTCAAGGCGAGTGAGATCGCCGACAACGTGATCCCGAAGCTCGTGGTCGACTCCGCCCTCTCGCGCCGCGACGTCTTCAAGTTGGTGAACACGTTCCGCACGGTCGATCCCGCCGACCCGAACTCCGTCGAGATGCTCACGCTCCCGACCTACGGGAGCACGTCCGACGACGGCCAGTCGATCCTGCTGCCCGACAACCCCGATGCGGAGACGGTGCTCGCCCGCCTCCGGACCTTCGAACCTCCGCCCGTCGCACCGACCGGGATCGTCCCGGCCCAGGTGCGGGTGCGGATGCTGAACGGTTCGGGGGTCGACGGACTCGCCTCGTCGACCCTCGACTCCTTCCAACGCCAGTTCGGATTCGCGGGTGCAGGCCTCGGGAACGCCCCGCGCGAAGCGGTGACGCAGGTCCGGTACCGGCCCGGGGTCGAGAAGGCCGGCCGACTGGTGCAGAGCTACCTCGGCGGCGTCGGGGTCGTGAGCGAGGATGCCGGTATCGCCGACGCCGACGTCGTGGTGGTCCTCGGGTCCGACTTCTCGTCGGTCTCGGCGCCACCCGGAGTCGCGGCGGCCGTCACGTCGTCGACGTCGACGACCGTCCCTGCGGCCATCCCGGCTCCACCGGGTGTCGATGTCACCCCGAAGCAGCTCCGCCAGTACCAGGCGTTCATCGCCGGCCTGGCCCGAGGCCTCGCCGAGTCGGGGTGCGTGGCCCAGTAGCACGGGTCCGCTCAGGAGGCCGAGAATCCGTGCCGATAGCCTGGTCCGGATGATCATCCACTGCCTCGACCCCAGCCCGACCGGAGGACGCTCATGAAGGTGCTGGTCACCGGGGCCGCAGGTCAAGTGGGGTCAGAGGTCGTGGCCGCGCTGACCGACCACCCGACGCAGCCCGAGGTCCTCGGCGTCACCCACGCCGACCTCGACCTGGCGGACCGCGAGCAGGTCGAACAGATCGTCGCGACGTTCGCGCCCCACGCCATCGTGAACCCCGGAGCATTGACCAACGTCGACGGCTGCGAGAGCGATCCCGATCGGGCGTTCTCGGTGAACGCGCTCGGCCCCCGGTTCCTCGCCCTCGCCGGCTCGAGGATCGGTGCCCACGTCGTGCACGTCTCCACCGACTACGTCTTCGACGGCACCGCCGGCCGCCCGTACCACGAGTGGGACGACACCAACCCGATCTCCCACTACGGACGGTCGAAGCTCGGTGGCGAGATCGAAGTGGCGCGGCACGCGTCGTCGTGGGCGATCGCCCGCACCGCATGGGTCTTCGGCAATCGGGGCAAGGACTTCGTCCAACTCGCCCTCGATGCCGCGGCTGGGGCCGACTACGGCTTCGTCGACGATCAGACCGGCTCGCCGTCGTACGCACCCGACATTGCTGCGGTGCTCGTGCACCTGGCTCTGCAACGGGTGTCGGGCCTGTTCCACGCGGTCAACGAAGGTGTCTGCACCCGATACCAGATGGCTGCCGACGTGTTGGAGCTGCGCGGGCTCGATCCGTCACTCCTCAAGATCGTGTCGACCGCCGACCTGGGCCGCCCGGCCGCCCGCCCGGAGTTCAGCGCGATGTCGAACCTCGCGCTCGCGGCAGCAGGGATCCCGCGCCTGCGCCACTACCGCGACGCCCTCGCCGAGTATCTCGCCCAGCCCGGGGGAGGTGCCGGATGAGCCGGGTCGCGGTGATCGGTGCCGGCTACGTGGGCCTCACCACCGGTGCGTGTCTCGCGCACCTCGGACACGCCGTCGTCTGCGCCGACATCGACGCCGAACGGGTGGATCGGCTCACCAAAGGCGAGATCCCGATCATGGAAGACGGCCTCCCGGAACTCGTGACGGAAGGCCTCGAGTCGAAGCGACTGCAGTTCGTCGTGGGGGCCGCGAACGCTGCGGCGACCGCCGAGTTCGTCTTCCTGTGCGTTCCGACGCCGCAGGGCGACGACGGTTCGGCCGACCTCTCGTTCGTCGAAGACGTGGCTCGTGAGATCGCCCCGGTGCTGCGTCCGGGTACGGTCGTCGTGAACAAGTCGACGATGCCGGTGGGCTCGACCCGCTTCGTGCAGCGCCTCCTCGGTGAAGCGGGCGCGGCGCTCGATTCGATCGGCGTCGCCTCGAACCCGGAGTTCCTCCGCGAAGGGACCTCGGTGCGCGATTTCCTCCATCCGAACCGCGTCGATCGGCTGCGCGACAATCCCGAGATCGCGGTGCGGGTCTCCGAGCTCTACAAGAGCCTCGACGCGCCGATCCTGGTCACCGAGCCCGCGTCGGCGGAGATGATCAAGTACGCGTCGAACGCGTTCCTCGCAACGAAGATCTCGTTCATCAATGCTGTCGCGAACCTCTGCGAAGCGGTCGACGCCGACGTCCGCGAAGTCGCGATGGGGATGGGCTACGACAACCGGATCGGCTTCGAGTTCCTGCATCCCGGACCTGGGTACGGAGGTTCGTGCTTCCCCAAGGACACTGCCGCGCTGCTGCACACCGCGCAGGTGGCCGGATACGACTTCAGCCTGCTGCAGGGCGTCATCGAGGTGAACCGCGCCCAGCACGAGCGGATGATCGACAAGGTCAGGCGGTTGGCGGGAGGATCGCTCGAGGGAGTCCCGATAGCAGTCTGGGGCCTGACCTTCAAGGCCAACACCGACGATCTCCGCGATTCGCCGGCGGTGTTCGTGGTCCGGCGCCTCCTCGAGGAGGGCGCGACCGTTCGCTGCTACGACCCCTCGGGCGACGAGCGTGCCGCACGGGTGGTCTCCGGGAGCGAGCTCGTCGCCGACCCGTACGAGGCGGTCGCCGGAGCGCGGGTCCTCGCCCTCCTCACCGAATGGGACGAGTTCCGCTGGCTCGACTTCGCGCGCGTCCGGGAGGCGATGGCGTCGCCGGCGCTGCTCGACGCCCGGAACCTGCTCGATCCCTCGACGCTCCGTCGGTTGCACTTCGTCTACGAAGGCATCGGCAGGTCGTGAGCGACCGGAAGCGCCGTGCGGTCGTGACCGGAGGTGCCGGGTTCATCGGATCGCACATCTGCCGTGAGCTCCTCGAACGCGGGTGGAGTGTCGTCGTGCTCGACAACCTCCTCACCGGACGGATCGAGAACATCGAGGCCCTCTTGCCGGATCCGGCATTCACGTTCGAGCACTACGACGTGACGCAGTTCGTCCACGTCGAGGGCGCCGTCGACGCGGTGCTGCACCTCGCGAGCCCGGCGAGTCCGCAGGACTACCTCGAGCATCCGATCAAGACCCTCAAGGTCGGTTCGCTCGGAACCCACAACGCGCTGGGTCTCGCCAAGGCCAAAGGGTCCCGGTTCCTGCTCGCGTCGACGAGTGAGGTGTACGGCGATCCCACGGTGCACCCCCAGCCCGAGTCGTACTGGGGCAACGTCAACCCGGTCGGTCCTCGCGGTGTCTACGACGAAGCCAAGCGGTTCGCCGAGGCGATGACGCTGGCGTACCACCGTGCCCACGGACTCCAGACCCGCATCGTGCGGATCTTCAACACCTACGGTCCTCGTCTGCGCCCGGCCGACGGACGGGTGGTGTCGAACTTCCTGGTCCAGGCGATGGACGGCGAGCCGATCACGATCTACGGCGACGGGAGCCAGACCCGATCGTTCTGCTTCGTCGACGACGAGGTCCGCGGCATCCTGGCCCTGCTCGAATCCGACTACGTCGGCCCGGTCAACATCGGCAACCCCAGTGAGTTCACGATCCTCGAACTCGCGGAGGCGGTGCTCCGAGCCACCGGTTCCAGTTCCGACATCGTCTTCGAGCCCCTCCCGGTCGACGACCCGACCCGTCGACGTCCCGACATCTCCCTCGCCGAGCAGGTCCTCGGTTGGAAACCCGAGATCGACCTCCCCACCGGCCTCGCCCGCACCTACGAGTGGTACAAGGAAGAACGACACCCGAAGTGATCGAACGAACCATGTTGTGGGCGGCGGTCGTCGTGAACTACAACGCGGGGGAGGCGCTCCTCGCGTGCGTCGACTCGTTGCTCGCCGACACGAGCGCGGGCGAGGCACCCGAGATCGTGGTGGTCGACAACGCCTCCGACGACGGTTCGGCCGACGCGCTCGCCGCGGCCCATCCGGAGGTGACGCTCGTGCGCGCGCCGACGAACCTGGGTTTCAGCCGGGCGAACAACCTCGGAATGGCAGCCACCTACGCACCGGTGGTGGCCGCGGTGAACCCCGACGTCGAGGTCGATCCCGGAACTGCGCGTGCGATGGTCGACCGCCTCGCAGCGTCGGCCGATCTGGCCGCGGTGGGGCCGCGGGTGCGCAACCCCGATGGTTCGCAGTACCCGTCGGCCCGCGTCGTTCCGTCGGGGGTCGACGCGGTGGGCCACGCAATCCTCGGACTGATCTGGCCGGCCAATCCGTTCACCCGCCGGTATCGCCGCCTCGATGCCGACTGGTCGAGGTCGCGCGATGTGGGCTGGCTCTCCGGCTCGGCCGTGTGGCTCCGCCGGAGCGCCTTCGACGAGGTGGGTGGTTGGGACGAAGGGTTCTTCATGTACCTCGAAGACGTCGACCTCTGCGCCCGCCTCACCGGAGCGGGATGGCGGGTCGCGTACGAACCCGGTGGGGCCGTACTGCACCTCCAGGGCGTGAGCACCGATCGACACCCCTACCGGATGATCATCGAGCACCACCGGTCGGCCATCCGGTTCGCCGCAAAGCACTGGCACGGGCCCCGACGCCTGCTCCTGGGGCCTGCGGCCGCGTTCCTCGCGGTCCGGGCCGTCCTCCAGCTCGGGGGGCGGAGGGTCGGAGGGCGAACTGAGCGCCCGCGCACGATTCGCTAGCCTGAGCGCCTCATGGCACGTCGAAAAGGCAAGTACTCGCGGGCACAGGCCCGGGCGAAGGTCCGCCGCACCAAGCGCAGGAGCGGATCGATGGGCTGGACGGTCGCGACGGTCGTCATCGTCATCGTCGGCGTGGTGGGGATCGTCCTCGCCCGGGGTGGTTCCGACAGCAACGCCGCTCCGGTCGTCAACAAGGACCACTGGCACGCGTACCTCGGCGTGAACGTGTGCGGCACGTGGTTCCCGGCCGCCCCCGCGTTCGAGTCGCTCATGGGGATCCACTCCCACGGCGACGGCCTCATGCACATCCACCCCTACTCTTCGGCCGCGGCGGGAAAGAACGCGACGGTCGGGCGCTTCATCGAAGACAACGAAGGTGCCGGCTGGGAGCTCGACAGCACCTCGATGAAGCTGTGGGACGGCGCCGAG
>Ga0209591_10006434_pt1 | contig 13056 bp, 8 predicted proteins | sample MAT01_FD_187207 | JGI IMG/M metagenome (GOLD analysis project Ga0209591, IMG submission 187207) | Freshwater microbial communities from Lake Fryxell liftoff mats and glacier meltwater in Antarctica - MAT-01 (SPAdes) (version 2) | ecosystem: Environmental > Aquatic > Freshwater > Ice > Liftoff...
CGGGGCAGGGCAGCGGGTGTGGACGGCACGATCTTCACGCCGGTCGCCGGTTCCGAGACGCCGCCGGCCTTCACCAACCGCGGTTCGTGGCTGAGTTTGTCGAACTGGTAAGTCTTTGTTGCGGTCGCTTCCCAGACCAACTTGAATTCCTGCACGCCGGCGCGAACTGGGAGTTCGGCGGTCAGCTCGTCGCCAGGGTGGTACTTCAACTTGCCATCACCCTCGGCGGTGAATCGGTAGCTGGTCGCGGTGCCGTCGCCGCTCCGCTTGAAGGTGCGTGTAACCGGGGTTCCGCCGCGCGGCGTGACCGTGATCGTGAGCAACCCGGCCGGCGCAATGCGCTCCAAGCCGACATCGGGGATGACCATCTCGAACTTGCCGAGGTCGAACTCGAAACTCGGTTCGCGCAGGAACTTGGCCAACTCACGGACGGGATCGGGGGCGGCTGAATCGCGGAGGCGAACGAACAGGTGGAGGAACTTCCCCCAGTCCGCGAACGCCGGATCGCCGAGCAACTCCGCCACGGCACGCCAGCCGTCAGGGTTGTCTTTCTGTGCCGCGTCGGGGCCAATCTTTGCGCGAAGCAGAGATTGAACGTGCCTCGCGCCGGTCTTGAAGGACTGGTCGAGGTGTTCCTTGAGTGTGGTGGTATCGGGGAAGTTTCGCAGTTCCCACTCGTTGAAATCGGCCGACTCATTGGGGAAGGTGCGAAGCAATGCGGCGAGGCGCTGTGCGGGGAGTTTCGCGGAATCGACGCCAGGGCCGGGTTCCGGCAGCACGAGTACGGCTTGTGGGCGATCCGGACCACTGGTCAGGTCGAGGGCGTCGGCCAGGTCGCGGAGATGTGTGAGGCGGTCGCGGGTCTGCTCCCAATCGCGGCGTGATTGGTAGACTCGCTCGAACTCGAACGGAACACGGTAAGTGAGCGCTTGCCCTCGCGGTTGCGTCAGCGCCGGTGAGCCGGGGAGCAGATCACCCAGCGGTGCGGGCGTGCGTGCGCCATCAACGAGAAGCGAGTTCACATCTGCACGCCACGGACCGCCGAGAGCGGGCTTGATCGTCAACGCGATCCCACGCCGGACCAACCCGCGGTAATAACCCTCGCGGGACACGAACTTCGTCGCGTCTTTCGGGTCAGGCTCCAGGCCACCTTCGCCGAAGCGTTCCTCGGCTGTGCGAATGGCTTTCACGTCCGCGAGCCACTTGTCGCGGAGTTGCGCGGCCAGGGTTTCGCCCCAGCCGTACTTCGCGGGCAGGCCAAGTTCCCCGTGAAGCCGGGCTTCTACTTTTGCCAGATCGTCCAGGGTGCGGGTATCACCGGGAGCAATCGACTCAAGCAATTTCATCCGGTACGCTTCGTAGTCGTCGATCTCCTTCAACCGACTCGTTACGAAACCGCGCAAGTCTTCGGGAAGCGAGATGTAGCGGGGATCGTCGCGGAAGGTCGTGAGTGTCTGTTTGTTGCGGCCGAGTTGCGGGTAGGTGAGCCGCTCCACCGCCGAGCCTTCGTGCTTGGCGTATCCGGCGACACGTTCGCCAAGCCCAGGGTCCGCGCGATTCGGTTGGAACACCGCGACCGTGATGACGCCCAGGAACAGGAACGTGAGGAAGCCCAGGACGAATCGCACGGTCCATCTGAGCCGACGGTCGGACGCCGTGACGCGGTCGTGGTGCCCCTTGGCGACCTCGAAGCAATCGCGGAACAGATCGGCGACCTTGTAGGGCGTCGCGGGCTGGGCGGGCGAATCGAACAGCCGGGGGAGCCGGACGGCGACGGCGTAAACGGTGAGCTCGATGCTGCCGAACGGGAGGAACGGCGACGGGATGCCGTCCTCTTCCTCGGCGATGCGGAAGAACTTGTTGAACTCGTCCTCGGCCTTGGTCACGCGGCGTTCAACGCGGGCTTCCCAGGTCGCGCGGGTGTCGCCGGGGCGGGCCAGTTCGTCGCACCGCGTGAGGACAAGCAGGATGGGGAAGCCGCCGACTTCGCGGGCCGTGGTTTTCCCCTGTTTCACGATGGTGAGGAACGTGTCGAACTCCTCGAACGCCTCGCGGAGGGTTTCTTCGTCCGCCGAGGCGTTCACCATCAGCACGATGGCGTCGGCGTCCATGACGGCGCGAGCGACCGAGGCTTTCGTGTACGGATCACGCAGCGAATCCGGGTGCTTGATGAGGCTCTCAGCCGCCTTCCCCGAGCAGTCGTTGAGCACGACCGTGACGGGGTCCGTGACCGCTCTCGCGCCTTCTCGCCAAGGCCGCAGCCGCACGGTGTAACTGGTGAGTTCGGTTGTCGTGGGTTCGAGGTCGGTTCCGCGATACACGGCGTCCCGAATGGACGCGAGCCGACCGCTCGATTCGAGAACTTCGCCACGCAACGTGGGGCCTTCGGTCTCGGCGGCCTTGATGAGCGCACCGAGCAGCGCGGACTTGCCTGCCCCGATGTGCCCGAAGAGCAACACCTGGGGAACCTTGGGATCGACGATCAGCGGCACAGTGGTTGGCATTGCTTGCGTCGGTCAGCGATCAGCGACAAAAGTAACGTTCAACTTGGCGTCCTGCCGCGCCCATTTTACGACTTGTGTGACGGCGGGGTGATCCTGTGGCAGCGCATCCTTCTCGGCGTCTCGAATCTCCAGCCCAATCTTGCCTTTCTCAATGCTTTTGCGTGCCAGAATCACCTCTTTGAGTTCCGCAAACGTCTTCAGCGTGGTGTCTTTGTTAAGCTGGTAATAACGCCCTTCCACAACGGTCGCGCCGCCGTAAACGGTCACCTGAAGAATCACGTCGGTCACTGTGGGGTCCGGCGGCTTGGGCGGAGTCACAGTCGGCGGAAGTTTCGGATCGGTGTCGGTCTTGGGCGTCGCGTTCTTGCCGGCGTTCTGGTCGGTGTTGGTCGTGCCCTTGCCATCGCCACCATCGCCTTGCGGCTTCCCCTTACCCGTGAAGACGATCAGCGCGACGATCAGCGCGAGCATGATGCCCCCAACCGGGCGGCCGAGTTTCTTGAGTGATGTGGTATCAGTTTGTCGAAGAATCCACTTGCCGGCCGCCCACGCGATGACGCCGCCGAGAAGGTAGCCGACCATGAACCCGCCAGCCACCATGAGGCAGCCGTTGATAAGCTCGCTGAAGGCTTCCTTCAGATCGAAGGCAAACAGTGCGGTCATGGCGTCCTCTTTCGGGCGAGCGGGGGACGTAAGTCCCCTGTTCAAGACTTAACGGTGAGAACGGGGGACGTCCCCCGCTCGCCTCTCAACGGTGAGAACAGGGGACTTACGTCCCCCGCTCGCCTCAGCGTCACCAAATTCTATCACTGCGGGATGTCGAAACCGAACGCCTCGCCCTTGAACCACTCTTCGATCTGCTTCTTCTGCGCAACCGTGGGGTAAGGCGTAACGGCTCTCGGGTAGAGTATCAGGAAGAACGGATCCTTCACCCCGTCCTTGCCGGCGAGCGACTTTTGGCGAGCGATGACGCGGAAGGCGTCGGCGTCGGACTTCACCTCACGACGATCCGGGTCGTAGTAGAACAGTGTGCCGTTGCGGGGGTCTATCTCAAGTACGCGGACAGCAAGCCGGTCGGTGACTTTGGCCGTCCGTTCCTTCTCCAACCGGGCGACGGCGGCACGCTCTGTGGCGAGCATCGCTTGCAGCGTTTCGACATCGGCCGGCAGGGGTTTCGCCTCCGCCTTGGCCTTCGCCTCGGGCGTCGGTTCGGGCGTGTCCGGCCCGCTGACGAAGGGCATCAACAGGAAGATGCAGAATAGCAATATCAGCACGTCGATGAGCGGGATGAAGAACCGGGTGACGGACTTCTTGGGCGTGGAGATCACTTCTTCTCCCCTGTCTGCGGGGTTTCAGGTGCGGGAGCGTACCCACCGAGGGCGCGAATCAAGTCGCGGCCCATTCCCACCACCCAGATCGGCAGAATGTTGATGAACGCCATGTACAGGCCACCGCCGGTCGCGGTGATCGCGGGCGCGTACTTGCGAATAATCTCGGACGGCTCGGGCCGCGAGCCGGGCGTGATCGAACTGAACGTCTGGAGGATGGCGACCACAGTGCCGATCAGACCCAGCAGCGGGAACCATTCCGCGCCTTGCGACAGGTGATTCACCCAACGGTCGGCGCGGTGATCGAAGTCGGCGTCCTGTTCGCGCCATCGGAGCGCCTTCCAGGTCATGGCGACCTGGGCGGTGAACAGCGTGAAGCCCAACCCGAGGATGATCCAGTCGATACTCGACTCGGCGACGCGGTTTATATACTCGCGGCGAGCGTCGGACGGGATGGCCGCGAAGAGCAACAGCGCGGCCATCACGGGCACCGACGCGAACGCCACGGGCAACACGTTGTGAATCCAGAACCGGCGCACGGCGTCTCCCGGGGTGTGAACGTGTTGGCGTTTGCCGCGTACTCTCGCCCGGTCACTTCGCGTCAGCCAGCCACGGCGGCATTGGCTGAAGTTTCCCCGCGCGATCCACGCAAGCGAGCGTGGTCGAGGCTTCGCAGATCGTCGTGGCGTCGCGGAACACTTCGTACTTGTGCTCGATGCGAACGGGTGTCGTGCGAGTTACCGTGGTGCGGATCGTCAGCACGTCGTCGTAGTGCGCCGGGTTGCGGTACTTGATCTCGACCTTGGCGATGACCAGGAAAAAGCCCTGGTCTTCGAGTTCTTTGTACGCTGCGCCCTGCGAACGCAACAACTCCGTTCTCGCCTGCTCGAAGTAGACCAGATAATTCGCGTGATGCAACAGCCCCATGCGGTCTGTTTCGGCGTAGCGCACGCGAATCTGAATCTCGCCACTGAGCATCGGAACTCCGCCCAAGAACTACTTGATAAACCCGATGCGGCTCGGTGCCCACCCTGGCCAGAACACGAAGACGGCCTTCCCGAGCATCAGGCGTTCCGGCACCACGCCCCAGTTTCGGCTATCTGAACTAGAAGCACTGTTGTCACCCATGCACATATAGTGGCCGGGCTGCACATAGAAGGTGTCGGCTTTCGCGTGGTCGAAACTGCCCCGGCGCTGGTCGCGGGTATAGTACACGTCGCGGTGCAGTTTGATCTTTCGGATGGTCACCGCACCCTCACCGCCGATGCTCGCCGGGGCGAGGATGTCGTTCACATAGGTGTAACCTTCGGCATAAACGCCGGTCCGTTTCACTTCTTTCCCATCCCGCTCATCTTTGTCGTCGAAGTCTTTCTCGTCCGCGGCGCGGGCGGCGGGGTAGTCGCCTTCGGGGCCGAAGTCGATACGCTTGCCGTCCACCCACACCCACAGGCGGCAATCCACGTTGGCGAAGCGCAATTCCTGCTCCTTGCCGGCCTTGAAGCGGTACGGGCGGCTTGGGTTGCCGAACTCCTCGCCGCGCGAGCCTATGCGAGAGAGCGTCACGGTGCCGTCGGTGAAAGTCGCCCGGAAGCGGTTTACGCCCTTCGAGAGTTCCAACACGACTTTCCCACCCACAACTGCGGTTACTTCGCACTCCAGGATGAGGTCGCCGACCCAGAGACCAGTTCCGGGCGGCGTGCCACCGCTCGGAATACCCGCGTTGTATCCCAGGAAGTTATCGATTGGCACGGGGGTCTGGTTCGCAATCGTGCCGAGATCAGTCGGAAGCGAAGAATCGCTGGCGTCGGGCGGGCTGGTCTTCCACTGGGCGATCATGTGGCGATAGCGAATCCAGTGCATGCCGGGGACGGCTTCGTTGCGGGCGAACGCCTTGGGCTGGAATTCGTTGTCGCCATTCCAGGGGACAGGATCGCCGGGCTTGGCGGGCGGGAGCGGCACGGCATACCAGCGCGACTTGTAAGCCTTCCCCAGTTTCTCGGCCAACTCGCGCGGTTGCTTGTCGTTGTCCCACACGAGTCGGCGATCCGCGAGCATTTGCTCCTCGCCTTTGACAACCATCTCGAACCCGATGCCGCCAGCGGGGAAGCCCGCACCGCGAGAGGTGTCGAAGAGTTCCCCCGCCAGTGGGTTGGGCCGTTCCTCCATCCGAGGCACGCCATCGTGATCGAAAAGCGGCTTGCCGTCGGTATCCCGCGCCTGTGCCGTTACCGTGCGATACATGTACTCGGGTTTCCAGTATTCCAGCGGGTCGGCTGGGCGAGGATACAGCGGTTCACCCATCTCGTTGAGAGCGTCCGGGGGGTAATCACGACCGCGCGTAACGTACAGATCGCCACGATAGATCGCGAGCGACTCGGTGCCGAAGCCCATTGCCCGCTTGATGTAGTTCTGGGCGGTGAACTTTTCTTGGGGCTTGTCCGGATACTTGAAGACGACGACATCGCCGCGTTTGGGGTCGCGGATGTGGAACAATGGCTTGAGAACGAGAACGCGGTCCCCGCTACTGTTCGTGGGAATCGGGTTCAAATCCTGAATCCGCCCAACGTGCCGGCAGTTCGGGCAGCAGTAGCCGGTGAGAGCGGTCCGCCTGCCGTCGCGGCCTTCGACTTCGTCGTGCGAGTTGACCGGGAACTGGTGCTCGCACGCCTCGCATTTCACAATCTTCTGATAGCCATAGAGCGTCTCGGCCATGCTCCCCGTGGGGATGACAAACGCCTCGGTGACGAAGAGCTTCAGGAGCAGCACGAGGACGACGACGAACACGATGGTCTCTACGATCTCTCGTGCCGGGTCGCGCGGAATCGGCGGCTTCTTCTTCTCCGCGACGGGTGTCGGTTCGGCGATATCAGGCACGGACCCCTCCGGGGTAAATCTCGGGTAACCGGACGCAAATCACAGATCAGTTTTGTCACTGAGCGGGGAGCGTACGCCCCCGCTCAGGTGTTTTCACACGCCACAATTTCCGCCATCCATCAATGCAACCAGCGCAGGCGGGGCCAATCGACGGTCTGGAATACCCTGTCCTGGCCGCCCACGGTGAAGCGAGCGGGGCGGAGCGGCTGATGAATCAGGAATGGTTTACCAATGAACTCGCCTTCTGGCACGCCCGCAACGGACCAATTCCGCGCGTCCTGCGAACAACTGCTGTTGTCGCCGAGCATGAAATACTCGGCAGCACCCATCACGGCAGGGCGTTCGGTGCCGTGGGTGCCCGAGTGCGTGTAATGCGTGTCGCGGTAGATTCGCAGGTTCTTCACCACGAGTCGGCAACCCCTGGCGCGCAGTTGCAGTGGCCGCACGACATCGGCGCGCTTGGCCACGGCGGGTAGGTCGGCCGGCGGGTTCGTCGAGGGTAGAACATCCTTGCCATCAATGGCCAGAATCGCCCGTCGATCGATGAATGAGAACTCGACGCGGTGCGTGCGGCCGGGTTCCAGGCTCACGCCACGGACCGCAGCAAGTGGCCCGTGACCATCGTGTGTGATGGTGGCCCGGCCATTCGCCTTCGCCCCGACGGTGACATCGGCACTGACGCTATCGACTCCGTCGAACAAGCGGCAGGTGAAACCCGCGTCGGGCGATGCGGCTTCGACCTGAACTTCGGCCTCGAACGCGAAGTCGTGGACCGGTGGCACATCGTTCGTTAATCCGGATCGGCTGTTGTAGGATGCCCACGCCCGGATGGGTTCTTCCTTGCGGTCGTCGAGGTTCCACTGTCGGTAAATCACGCCCGCGATGGCTTCGGGGTTGTTCGCATCCAAGAAGAGTTCTCCGCCACGCACCACGCTATTGCTTGCGGGTTCGGATGGTCGGGCCGCAGTGGGCGGCAGGCGCGGGTCGTTCTCGACCGGTTCGGTGAGCCAGCGTTGGTTCCAGCCGCCGGGGTTCGGCGTGTAAGCCATCTCAAACACGGTGACGCGAGTTTCGCGGAGTTCCGCCAACCCTTTGCGGAGTAACTCCCCGTTCGCGTACACGTCGCCATCCTGGATTGTGAGGCTTTCCCCAGGCAGGCCGACAACCCGCTTCACATAGATTTTGCGGTATTCCTTGGCGTCGTTTGTGTCCGGGCAGTGGAAGACGCCCATTTCCCAGCGGCGCGGGTGGCGGACGTTGAACACGTTCTTATCGACCATCAAGCGGTCGCCGTTCAGGTCGCGGGCATCGGCGAGGGAGACTCGCTTACCGCAATTGGGGCAGCCGACATTCGAGTAATGGTCGCCTGTGTGGCCCGTTGGCGCGCCGACTGTCACCGGATACCCGCAACGCGGACACGGCGCTTCGCGGTGGTTGCCGATGAGGGCTGGTGCCATGCTCCCCGTGGGAACGCCGAACGGCTCGATGGCAAAGGTCCGCACCAACAGGAAGAAGCAAACGAACCCGACGGCGAGATTGGCCAACGTGCGGTATGGGCTTGCTTCTGGGCGTTCGGGCGGGGTCTCGGTGGTTGTTGGCGACGGGGGGGAAGCGGGTTCTTCCTCGCTGGCGAGCGCTGGTTCCGGTTCGGCGGAATCGAGGGAAAGTAGTTCGAGCGGTTCCGGCGCGGCGGGTTCTTCGGGAAGGGGTAACGCGATGGGTGGCGGGACCGCCTCAGCGACCTGGACGGCCGAGGATTCGGGCGACACCTCGGCGGTCGGCGATTCGGGTCGATCCATGAGCCAGCGCCATCTCAGGTTTCATTTAGGAATGGGGAGGAAATAACATCCCGATTATAGGTAGTCAACTTTGGGTGCCTGCGTGGAGCAGTTTCAACACTCTGGATGTCATTATTGGTTCCGACGCCAAACCACACACCCCAGAACCGGAACCATCCCATTCAAGTGGAAGAAACTGTGTCAGATTGATGATAGGCCGTGGTGCTGTAACGACTTACGCGGAATTTCAGCATACCAAGGCCGTCCGGAACCATTCCAAAACATCCGGAATCATTCCCGTTTCGGCCGGAATCATCCCGTTTCGGCCGGAACCATCCCATCGGTCTTCATATGTAGCCTCTGGCTTGCCGGGTGGCTTGAAAACTATACTTCACGCGGCCGAAACTGACACACAGTTTGAGTCTACCGGCGACCTTACGGTGCGCCGCTCACCACGAGCTCTGCGGGCCAAGGCCACGGTGAGCGGCGCACCGTAAGGTCGCCGGTTTGCCACGAACAGAGCAGACCGGCAATGTGTCATTCTCGGCCGCGTGGAGTGTAATCAAGAAAGGCTCCGGCACGCCGGGGGCTACATGTCAAACTGTTAATCTTCCGATTCCAGCACGGCGAGGAAGGCTTCTTGTGGCACTTCGACCTGCCCAATTTGCTTCATCCGCTTCTTGCCCTCGGCTTGCTTGGCCCAGAGTTTGCGTTTGCGGGTGATGTCGCCGCCGTAGCACTTGGCGGTCACATTCTTCCGCATGGCGGCGATGGTTTCGCGGGCGATGACTCTCGCCCCGATGGCGGCTTGAAGCGCGACCTCGAACATGTGCCGATCGATCTCCTCGCGGAGTTTCTTCAACACGATGCGACCTCGGCGGTCGGCGGTGCTGCGGTGAACGATCAGCGAGAGTGCATCGACCTTGTTGCCGTGAACGAGAATGTCCATGCGCACGAGGTCCGCGGCGCGGTAGCCGATCACTTCATAGTCCATCGTGCCGTAGCCGTGCGTCACGGATTTGAGCTTGTCGTAGAGGTCGTAAATCACCTCGGCGAGCGGCATCTCGTACACGAGGATCACGCGCTGCTGGCTCAGATACTCGGTACGAATGAACGTGCCACGGCGGTCGGTACACATACCCATCAAGGTGCCGATGTTCGTGGCCGGGATGAGGAAGCTAATCTTCACGATCGGCTCGCGGAACTCCTCAATGCCACCGCCGTCGGGCACATCTTGTGGGCCGTGAACGTGGATCACTTCCCCGCCCATCTTCTTGATCTCGTAACCGACGTTCGGCGCGGTCTGCACCAGGTTCAGTTCGCTTTCGCGTTCGAGCCGCTGTTGGATGATTTCGCGGTGAAGCATGCCCAGGAAGCCACAACGGAAGCCGAAGCCCAGGCCGTCCGACACTTCGGGCGTGTAAGTGAAACTGCTGTCGTTCAGTTTCAGTCGGCCAAGTGCTTCGCGTAAGTCCTCGAACTCGTTGTTGTCCACCGGGAACAGCCCGGAATACACCATCGGCTTCGGTTCCTTGTAACCCGGGAGCGGTTCGGCGGTCGGCAATAGCGCATCGGTGACGGTGTCCCCGATGTTCACGTTGTCGATGTTCTTGATATTCGCCGTGAAGTAACCCACCTGCCCGGCGGAAAGTTCGTCGCACTTCTCCATGCCGGGGCGGAATTGGCCCATCTCAGTGATGACGTACTCACGGCTCGAGCGCATGAGTTTGATCCGTTGGCCCGGCTTAATGCAGCCGTCCATCATGCGGACGTAGACGACGACGCCCTTGTAGGTGTCGAAGTGCGAGTTGTAGATGAGCGCTTTGGTGGGTGCGGTTGGGTCGCCCGACGGCGCGGGAACTCGCTCGATGATGGCGGCGAGCAGGTCTTCGATGCCGATACCGGCCTTCGCGCTGACTCGCATGACCTCGGCGGGGTTGGTCATCAGGGCGGTTTCCATTTCGCCGATGACGAAGTCCGGGCGGGCGTGCGGCAGGTCGATTTTGTTGAGCGTGGGAATGATCTTGAGGCCCGCTTCCATCGCCAAGAAGCCGTTGGCGACGGTCTGGGCTTGCACACCCTGGAAGGCATCGGCGAGCAGCACGGCACCTTCGCACGCCGCCAAACTGCGACTGACTTCGTAGTTGAAATCGACGTGACCGGGCGTGTCGATCAGGTTGAGTTCGTACTTGATGCCGGCGACTTCGTAGTAGATCGTGACCGGGTGCATGCGGATGGTGATGCCGCGTTCGCGCTCCAGGTCCATGCTGTCGAGCGTTTGGGCCTTGATGTCGCGCTCGGAAATGGTCCCCGACTTCAACAGAAACTGATCGGCCAGGGTGCTTTTCCCGTGGTCGATGTGGGCGATGATACAGAAGTTGCGAATGGTCGCGGTCGGCGTCGGCATGTCGTCGGCGCTCTCGTGCGTCGGGGTAAGGCAAGTGGGAACCACGGGTGAACCCGCTGAATTCGCCACATGGGCATCTTAGCAGCCCCATCCAACTCTGAATAGGGGAGCGTGGCGTTGACCCACAACCCACCCAGAGTTCCAATCCCAAAGAGTTCTAACCACAGAGGCACAGAGACACAGAGAAAACGGAGGGCAAAGGTTAGAGGCCAGAAGACAGAAGATTGAGCAGCAGGAGTGACGGAATTGACGCAACTTGTTCGAGAATAGTCAGTCAAGACTAATTTTCTAAGCGATCCAACTGGCCTGCCGGGTGTTTCTGCTGGAACATCACAATTTCACTGAGGAAACTGTGGGGAAAACGGCCAGTGACCGTGTTCGATGCACTCCTGGTGCTAAAGTCTCGTTTTAAGCCCCGGATGGGGCGGCAGTCTGTAGCCAGGTGTCGTGAGACCCTGGCCGTGAGACAACACCAACACATAGCCCCCAGCCTACCGGGGCTTGTGGAACGAGGCTACTTCTTGCAGTAGCTCAGGGCCATTAAAGCGTAGCCCGTGACGAGGTTGGCGTCGCCTTCCATCCACTTGTCGCTGTCGTTCACGAAGCTGCCGTCCTCTTTCTGACGCTTGGCGATGGCCGCGATGAGGTCGGCGCGCCAGTCGTGCTTGACTCCTTTGGCGTCAGTGAAAGTATCGTCGCCGAGGGCGTTCATCGCCTTGGCGAACGTGTGGTAGTAGTAGAACAACCCCTTCAGCTTCGAGGCTTCGGGCATGCCGGGGTTGGCGTCGAGCGTGTAGTTCTTGCCGATCCATTCGAGAGCTTTCTTCACACGCGGGTCTTCCTTGCCGGCCCCGCAATAGATCATGCTCTTCACGCCGGCGTAGGTCATGCTGCCGTAGCCGCCGAGATCGGTGGTGCGGGCGGCGTCGTCGCGGCGGTTCTCGCCACCGTTGGCACCCGTGTACACGAAACTGCCGTCGTTGTTCTTCTCAGCCCACGGGGCCTTGTTGAACTCGCTCTTGAAGTTCTGACAGCGGCCGACGAAGACCAGCGCTTTCTTGAAGGCGGGGTCGTCCTGGCTCACGCCGGCGTCCTTGAGGGCTTCGAGGAAAAACGCGGTGTTCGACAGGTCTGGGCGGGACTTATCGCCCGCATAGCCTGCCCCGCCGTAGTAGTCGCTGTCGTCCTTCTTGCCGCGGGCTTCGTCCCACTGATATTCCTTGAGGTACTTCACGGCGTTGGCGATCACGACTTTGTACTTCTCTTTGTCGGCGGCGCTCAGTGCCATCACGTTGATGCTGGTCTTATAGTTGATGATCGTGGCCTTGTCGGTGTCACCGGCGATGTGGCCTTCCTTTTTGTTCACCAACTTCTCGATGAACTTCAGCCCGGCGGCAACGGGGGCGTCGCCGGGCTTGGTGCCCGTGCGGAGCAACCCCGCGACGACGATACCGGTCACGCCTTCGTTCATCCCGGCCTTGCCCCAGCCGCCGTCTTCACCCTGCGACTTCTTCAAAAAAGCCGTGGCCTTCTCGACCGTAGCTTTCAGTTGGTCAGCGGCTTTAGTTGGTTGAGCGGGCTGAGCCGTCGAGGAGGCGGGCAGAAGGGTGACCATTCCTCCGAACGCGGTCAAAGCAACGAGCGTGTGCAGTTTCATGGGCTGATCCTCTCGGGTGACAGGGGCAATGTCATCGTACAGAGCAAATTTGGAGCCTGGGATGAAAAGCCTACGATCTGAGTCTTTCGAGTGGACGCTGTGGACACTGTGCGAACACAGGTGGCTACGGCGTGACCGCGCAGGCTGGGTTGACCCGCGAAGCGGTCGTGTGCCATAAGTTCCACCGTGTTGGCGACCCGCGCCTCGTCAGGTATCGTGGATGGAACCCCGCTCGCTGCTTGGCCACCTGTCGCACCTGTTCACCCGCGTGCTATTTCCGGGCGAAACCGACACCGATTCGCGGTTGCGCTGGACTTCCTTGCTGATCGTGTTGCTGTTGCCGGCGGCGATTCTGTACCCGTCGCTCGGGTATCACTTGCTGGAACCCGATGAAGGCCGTTACGCCCAGATTTCCAAGGAGATGCTCACGAATTCCTCGTGGGTCGTGCCGACGCTGCAAGGCGAATCGTACCTCGACAAACCGCCGTTGATGTACTGGCTGGTTGCG
>Ga0209591_10006435_pt1 | contig 13056 bp, 16 predicted proteins | sample MAT01_FD_187207 | JGI IMG/M metagenome (GOLD analysis project Ga0209591, IMG submission 187207) | Freshwater microbial communities from Lake Fryxell liftoff mats and glacier meltwater in Antarctica - MAT-01 (SPAdes) (version 2) | ecosystem: Environmental > Aquatic > Freshwater > Ice > Liftoff...
CGACAACGACATCACCATCGTCCAGCCACACGTGTCTGCGGGCGATATCGAGGCGGGGATTCGCCGGGCCCTTGATCGCACCGCGGCGCTTGATGCGAGCACCGTCCGCATCTTTGTCGAAGGGTCGCATGTGACGCTTGCAGGCACGGTGCGCTCCTGGGCCGAGTTCGACGCGGCCAGAGACGTGGCATGGCGCGCGCAGGGGGTGACGAATGTGGCCAACGACCTCGTGATTCACGAGTGACGGCACCGCGCCATCATCACGGAGACAGCGATATGCTTATTCAACTGAACACGGATCACAACATCGAGGCCGATGCCGCCCTGGCGCAACAGGTCGACACGATCATACGCGCCGGCTTCGAGCGTTTCAGCGCGCAGATCACACGGGTGGATGTCCACCTGAGTGACGAGAACAGCGATAGAAAAGTCGGCACGGGCGCGAAGCGCTGCCGCGTCGTGGTCGATCTTGCCGGCCTCCCACCGGTCGAGGCCAGCAATCAGGCGTCAACGCTGGAGCAGGCCATCGCCGGCGCCACCAAAAAGATGACGAATCTGCTCAATAGCACGCTCGGGCGACTCCATAGCCGTACGTGACCCCCGACGCAGCCAGCTATCGCTTGCCGCTCAGCGCTTCAAAGCCGGAGACGACGTCGAACAGCTCCTCGTCGATGCCACTCTGGCGCATACGGTGGAATGTCCGGTTGAGGTCTTCCCGCAATTCGTTGATGTTTTTGTCGGCGCGTTGCACCGCCGCCAGACGGCTCGCGTTTTCGCTGGCGAGGGACTCGGCGCAGGCCCGGAAGATCGAGACGAAGAGATATTCACGGATGAGCGCCCGCAGGGTTGTGCTGCCGCCGCCCAGGACTTCAGGCAGGCTTCCCGTCGGCCAGGGTCGTGCGGCCAGCGAGCGGCGCCAGGTTTCATCTAACGGGAGCAGCCGCTGACCGACCGGCGTGTAGCCCCCCTCCGCTGATGGTTCAGCGGCCCGCCGCTATCCTCCACGGCCATGCCGCGCGCAAGGCCCTGGGTGGGCGTCAGGGCGATCCCGCGCACGCGCTGCGCGTCGAGCTGCGCTAAAACCTCGATCGCGATTGTTCCATCCTGCGCGTGCAGCAACGCGTAGATCGGCGGCAAATGGGCATCGAAGCGAATATCGACGACACTGCCGCGCACCGCGACCACCGTGCCATGGTTTGTGGCATGGCCGTGGTTATTCATTCGTGTTGCTCAAGAGTTGTTTGCGGATCGATTTCAATTCCTTGCGACGCGCCGTATCCACCTCCGGATAAGCCATCCTGAGCTGGTTCAGCGTATCAAGGATGATCTGCGAAATGATCAGCCGGGCATTCTTTTTGTCATTGGCGGGGATAACATACCAAGGTGCGTCTTCGGTGCTCGTGGCGCGCAGGCACGCCGCATAGGCCTGCATATAGCGATCCCACAGTTTCCGCTCGCTGATGTCGGCGCGGCTGAATTTCCAGTTCTTATCCGGATCATTGATCCGATCGAGGAAGCGCTCGCGCTGCTCGTCCTTCGACAGGTGCAGGAAGAACTTGATGATCCGCGTGCCGCTGCGGTGGAGATGCGCCTCCAAGTCCACAATCGAGCGATACCGATCCTTCCAGATCGTCTGCCCGTCCGGCAGCTCATCCGGCAGCCGCTGGCTGCGGAGCAGCTCTGGATGCACGCGCACGATGAGCACCTCCTCGTAGTAGGAACGGTTGAAGATGCCGATGCGCCCGCGCTCCGGCAGCCGGCGGGTCGTGCGCCAGAGAAAGTCATGCTCCAGCTCCTCGGCGCTCGGCTGTTTGAAGCTAAACACCTGGCAGCCTTGCGGATTGACCCCCGACATAACGTGCCGAATGGCGCCGTCCTTGCCAGCCGCGTCCATCCCCTGAAAAATCAGCAGCACCGCATAGCGATTAGATGCGTAGTGCAGGCGTTGCAGGGCGCTCAGCTCCTCCACCTGCGCTTTGAGCAGTTTGTGGTAGTTCTTCTTCGACGTATATGCCCGCTTCACCCGCGTCGGCCACGCTGTGAGGTCAACCTTTTCCTCAGCTGGCACACGGAAGTCATTCGCATTGATGTTCATTTTGGGCCTCTGTTAGTTGTGTGTGCGCATTCTTGTGGTGTCGCCCCACTTCCAGTGCCGAATCTCCGGCAAGTCTTCGCCATGCTCGTCAATGTAGTGCTTGTGTTCGATCAGCTTGTCCTGCATCTGCTGCTTCAGATACGCCCCTTTCGACCTCACGTGCGGCAGGCGATCGACCACATCTTGCACCAGATGGAAGCGGTCCAGGTCGTTCTGCACGCGCATGTCGAAGGGCGACGTGATCGTGCCCTCTTCCTTGTAGCCGCGGACGTGCAGGTTGCGATTCGTTCGCCGGTAGGTGAGCCGATGCACCAGCCACGGGTAGCCATGGAAGCCGAAGATGATGTGCTTGTCGGTGGTGAACAGCGAGTCGTAGTCCGTCTCGCTCAGCCAGTGCGGGTGCTCGCTGGCCGACTGCAGCTTCATCAGATCGACCACGTTGACCACCTGAATTTTGAGATCGGGCAGATGCTGGCGCAGAATGGAGACAGCAGCCAGGATCTCCAGCGTGGGCGTGTCGCCGCAGCAGGCCAGCACCACATCCGGCTCAGAATCCTGGTCGTTGCTGGCCCACTGCCAGATGCCGACGCCCTCGGTGCAATGCACAACCGCCGCGTCCATCGTCAGCCATTGGGGCAAGGCGTGTTTGCCGGCAATCACCACATTCACGTAGTGGCGGCTGCGCAGGCAGTGGTCAAAAACCGACAGCAGGCAGTTGGCGTTGGGCGGCAGATACACGCGTACGATGTCGGCCTTCTTGCCGATCACATGGTCGATGAAGCCGGGGTTCTGATGCGTGAAGCCGTTGTGATCCTGCTGCCAGGCGTGCGAGGCCAGCAGATAGTTCAGCGAGGCGATCGACCACCGCCAGGGTGGCTCGGACGTAACCTTGAGCCACTTGGCGTGCTGGCTGAACATCGAGTCGACGATCCGCACAAACGCCTCGTAGCTGTTGAACAGCCCGTGACGCACGCTGTCCCTGGCTATCGATTGCTCAATCGGCCAAGGGTGCTCTCAATCATATGCTTCAGCTTCTTGGTAGCACCGGCGACAGCCTGATCCAGCGTCTGTGCTTGATCGCTCACCGCGATCGGCTGGAGACCGGCTAGATCGACCGTCAGCAGGCAGCGTTTCGCGTCGGTGCCAACTTTTTTGTCGCTGTTCTCGTCGCTCAGATGAACATCCACCCGGGTGATCTGCTCGCTGTAGCGCTCCACGCTGTCTCGCACCACCGCTTCGATCCGTTCGGCCAGCGCCTTGTCACCCTCGATGTTGCGGTCAGTGTTGATCTGAATAATCATGGGTCGCTCCTGGTATTTAATAGCGGTATAGCGCAGCTACTCCTGTCTTCGTCGGCATCCGCTCGGTGGGGATGATCACGACCTTTCCGCCCGCCTTCAGCACCAGCGCTCCCAGGTCATCAAGCACATCATCAATCTGCGGGTTTGCCAGATCGCCCAGCGTGATAGCGCCTGTCGCAGCGTCGATCCGGCCAGGAATCTGGCGGTTGGCTTCGATCAGCAGCGTCGCGACCCGCCCGTCCACGGCCGCCTTGGCGACCTGCGCCAGCTCGTCGTGACCGAGATCGTGGGGCCGGGCGTTGCCGAACTGCTCGATCAGCGCGTCCAGCTGTGCCAGATAGCGCGGCTCGAACACCTGCCAGGCCCGCGTGCGGAGTTCGTCGATCGATAGCGCCTCTGGGTTACTATCAATCCCTTCATCGATCAGGAACGGATTGTGGCTAACCTCATGGAACAGCTGACGATGCTCTGGCAACGTCGCCAGAATCAGCGGCAGGCCCGCTGGCTGCGAGTGGTGCTCCAGGATGCCACGGTCGATAGCGCGAAAGAAGCGTTCGTCGTCGATCGCGGCATCGGCCTCTTTCCCACCGTGGCCATGGTGCATGGGCGAGCTCGATCCCCCAACGCCGCCGTAGGAGGCGACCGTCATGTGCGGCTCGGTCAATTCTGCTCCCAGCGCTTCAGTCATCGTGCGCGGAATACCTTGGGCCAGCTCGATCGCGTCCAAGACATCACGGTTGCCCTCGTAGAGCGTGATCGCGTGGCTGCTCAGGCCGAGGATCTGGTAGCGGTCAGCCGACTGACGAATGCGCATGAGCGGCTTCGTGTGGAAGCTATCGGCCACGACCGTCAGCTCGGCAACCGACCGCTGGAGTCGATACACACGGAACATGCCCGCTGCCGCCAGCACCGCCAGTCCATCAAGGGCGTGATTCCAGAAGTCGCGGTCGTCTGCCAAGGCTAGGAACGGCTCCAACAGCAGAGTGCTCTCCTGCGTCGGATATTTCTGGCGGAGCGATTCCTCAAGCAGCTTCACAAGGTTCCCAAATCGAATCGGATCCTGCTGATTTTCCGGATAGTGCCGATGAGTCGGCTGGTAGAGTGAGAGGCAGGGGGGCGCACAGCGCTCCAAGATCCCCGCTTCAATGTCTTTATCGAATGTGTTCATTCTGTTCATTCCTTTCCCATGGAATGCGATTCAGCTTAGGCTGCCACTGGATCGCCATAGATTGTCCTTCTCTTTTGTTCTCTATCATTATCCGTGCCGTCACCGCAGCTCTCGCGAACCTGCTCGAATGGTTCGCGGCTGATCTCGCCTGCATCTGCCTTCCAAGGAGGATCTGACTGAATTGCATGCCTGTGCGCCCTCACTCCGCATGGGGTGAGGGCCAGCAACCAGGGCTAAGGTAATGTTTTGAGGTAGGTGATTATGTCCGCCAGATCATCGTCGCTGATGCTCCAGCGCGGCATATCGCTGCTCAACTGTGTGCCATCGGGGTCCTGACCTTGCGTAACCGCCAAGCGAAATGTTTCAGTATCGAATTCACCTTGCAATGCCGACCAGCGAATATCTCTGGCGGCCATCCCTTGCATCATGCCCGTGTTTATGCTCCTAGAGGTTGGGTGGCTTGCCAGGTAAGATACGAGCCGGACAGGTTGCGCACGCGGAAGCCGTGTTGGCTCAGGATGCGCGCCGCAATGTAGGAGCGCTGACCGCTCTGGCAATACGCGATGATCTCACGGTCGCGGGGCAGCTCGCTTAGGCGGCGGCGCACGTCATCCAATGGAATGTGGGTCGAGCCTGGAATGAACCCTGCGGCGCGCTCGTCGCGGTCCCGCACATCGAGCAGCAGCGTCGTGCTAGGGTCGAGGGCGGCAACCTCGTCCCACTGGGCCAGCGCCACATCACCGGCGAGCACATTCAGCGCGGCCATGCCCGCAAGGTTGATCGGGTCTTTCGCCGAGCCATACGGCGGTGCGTAGGCCAGCTCCAATTCGGCAAGGTCGTGCACCGTCATCCCGGCCTTGAGCGCGGTGGCCAGCACATCAATGCGTTTGTCCACGCCGTCAGGGCCGATGGCCTGTGCGCCGAGCAGCTTGCCCGTGTCGGGTGCGAACAGAACCTTCAGCGCGATCCGTTCGGCGCCCGGGTAGTACCCCGCGTGCGCGTTGGGGTGCAGATGCAGCGCCTGGAATGGAATGCCTGCGCGCCGCAGGGCCTTCTCATTGGCCCCCGTGCAGCCGGCGGTGAGCGTGAACAGCCGCAGAATGGCGGTTCCCCAGGTGTGTTCGTAGCAGGACGGACGCCCAAAGACTGAATCGGCAGCGATGCGGCCCTGGCGATTTGCCGGGCCAGCCAGCGGGATCAGCGCCCATGCGTTTGTGACCCCATCACGCACCTCAATCGCATCCCCGACTGCCCAGATGTGCGGGTCGCTGGTCTGGAGATGCTGGTTGACCCGAATGCCGCCGAGTTTCCCGATCTCCAAACCGGCCTCCCTTGCCAGCGCCACATCAGGCTTCACCCCCAACCCGAGAATGACCGCGTCGGCGGGCAAGCGCTGGCCGCTCTTCAGCACCACGATCGACGCGCGGGCCGGCTCCTGCTGCGAGGGCGGCTCGAACGCTGCCACGGGATCGTTGAGGTACAGGGCAACCCCATTGGCGCGCAGCTCCCGGTGCAGCCAGGCGGCCATTTCCGGGTCGAGCGGAGCCATCACCTGGGGCTGCGCTTCCACCACGCTCACGGTGAACCCGCGCTGGCGCAGCTGCTCGGCCATTTCGAGTCCGATGTACCCGCCGCCGACGACCACCGCGCGGCAGGTCTCGCAAGCATGCGACCACGCCATGATCTGTTCCACGTCCGGAATAGTTCTTACCACGAAATGGTACGGGCGCTCGATACCGGGAATGGGCGGTTTCAGCGGCGCTGCGCCCATGGACAGAATCAGTGCGTCGTAGCCTTCCTGGTATTCACGCCCGGTCTCCACCTCACGCACCTCGACATAGCGGGCCGCGCGATTGATGCCAATCACCTCGGTGTTGGTGCGCACATCCAGGTTGAAGCGCGCCTTGAGGCTGGCGGGCGTTTGCACCAAGAGGCTATCTTGCTCGGCAATTTCACCACCGACAAAATACGGCAGCCCGCAGTTCGCAAACGACACATGCGGGCCGCGCTCGAACATGATGATGTCGCAGTCTTCGCACAGCCGGCGCGCGCGGGCTGCCGCGCTGGCCCCGCCCGCAACGCCGCCCACGATGATCAGGCGTTTGCCCTGCACGTTGTTCATGGTGCTCCTTGTCATCACAGTTTCACGCTCCGCAGCCGCAAGGCGTTGCCGATGACGGACACGGAGCTCAGGCTCATCGCGGCGCCAGCAATCATCGGGCTGAGCAGCAGGCCGACGAATGGGTAGAGCACGCCCGCCGCGAGCGGAATGCCGAGCGCGTTGTAGAGAAAGGCGAAGAACAGGTTCTGCCGGATGTTGCCCATGGTGGCGCGACTCAGGCGGATGGCCTTGGCAATGCCGCGCAGGTCGCCACTCACCAGGGTGATGCCCGCGCTTTGCATGGCCACATCGGTGCCGGTGCCCATGGCAATCCCGACGTCCGCCTCGCTGAGTGCGGGTGCGTCGTTGATGCCGTCGCCGGCCATCGCAACGCGTTGACCTTCCGCGCGCAACTTCTTGATATGGGCAACTTTTCCAGCCGGCTCGATCTCCGCCTGGACCGCATCAAGGCCGAGCTGGTCGGCCACTGCGGCGGCGGTGCGGCGGTTGTCGCCCGTGAGCATGACGAGTTTCAATCCGAGCGCGTGGAGTTCGCTGATCGCCTCGACGGTGGTGGATTTGATCGGGTCGGCAACCGCAAGAATTCCGGCTGGTTTTCCGTCGATAGCGACAAACATTGCCGTTTTTCCCGCCGTTTGAAGTTTCGCGGCCAATTCTTCGAGTGGCTCCAACCCCGTGATCGTTTCGCTTCGCAGGAAATCCGGTTTACCGACCATCACCGCATGACCAGCGACGGTGCCGAGCACGCCGCCGGCGGTCACCGAACGAAAGTCGCTCACGTCTGCAAGGGTGATGTGCTGATCATGAGCGCCCTGCACAATCGCGGCGGCGAGCGGGTGTTCGCTGCTGCGCTCCAGCGAGGCGGCCAACATCAGGAACTCGGTCGGGTCGAAACCACTGGCTGGTAGGATATCCACCAGCCGGGGTTTGCCCTCGGTGAGTGTGCCGGTCTTATCGACGACCAGCGTGGTGACGTGCTCCAGCCGTTCGAGCGCCTCGGCGTTTTTCATGAGCACGCCGGCCTGAGCGCCGCGCCCGACGCCGACCATAATCGACATGGGCGTCGCCAGGCCGAGGGCGCACGGGCAGGCGATGATCAGAACCGCGACGGCGTTGATGATCGCATATGCGAGCTTTGGCTCCGGCCCAAGCCACATCCAGAGCACAAAGGTGAGCAGCGAGACCGCCAGCACCACCGGCACGAAGATGCCAGCAACCTTGTCGGCGAGCCCCTGAATGGGCGCGCGACTGCGTTGGGCGTCGGCCACCATGGTGACGATCTGCCCGAGCAACGTATCGCTCCCCACGCGCTCGGCGCGCATAACGAAACTGCCGGGGCCGTTGACGGTGCCGCCGGTTACGGTGTCGCCGACCGACTTTTCCACCGGCAGCGGTTCGCCCGTGATCATGGACTCTTCCACGCTGGAGTGACCTTCGAGCACTGCGCCATCCACGGGCACCCGGTCGCCCGGAACCACGCGCAATGTATCGCCGACCTTCACCTGGTCGAGCGGAACTTCGTGATCACCCCCCGGTGCGACCAGCCGTGCCGTGGGCGGAGCCAGGTTGAGCAACGCTTTGATGGCGCTGCCCGTGCGGCTGCGGGCACGCAGTTCGAGCACCTGACCGAGCAGCACCAGCACAATGATCACCGCGGCGGCCTCGAAGTAGATCGCGACCTTGCCATTGTGTTGCATCGTGGCAGGGAAGAGGCTGGGCGTGAGCATCGCCACGGCGCTAAAGATGAACGCTGCGCCCACGCCGATCGCGATCAGCGTGAACATGTTCAAGTGACGCGTCACGACCGAGCGCCAGCCGCGCTTGAAGAACGGCCAGCCGGCCCACCCGACCACGGGCGTGGTAAGCGCAAACTGCGCCCAGCGCGAGATATCGCCATCCACCCAGGATTGCCGGGCCAGTGCCGGGATCACGGGCGCCATCGCCAGGGCCAACACCGGCAACGCCAGCGCGGCGCCGATCCAGAAGCGCCGGGTCATATCGCTCAGCTCGGTGTTCTCCTCGTCTTCCGAACCTACTGTCGCCGTCTGCCGTTCCAGCGCCATGCCACACTTGGGACAATCTCCGGGATGATCCTGCTGCACCTCAGGGTGCATTGGGCAAGTGTAGATCGCGTTGCCCTGCGGCTGCGCTGTATCCTCCGCCGTGGCAGGCGGTGATAGAAACTTCTGGCGGCAGTCGTCGCTGCAAAAGGAGAATGTCTGTCCGTCACGCTCAGCATGGAGTGCGGACGTTTCGTCCACGGTCATGCCGCAGATTGGGTCGATGGCCATTGCATTCAGTTTCATATGGTTGCTTCAGAGTCGGCGCCCCGCGCCGCGCTGGTCATGCCAAGGCCGAGCACGCGGCACACCATCTTCGCGATCATCTGTTCTTGGTCGGCCGCGAACAGCGCGAACGTAATGTTTGACGAGCCGCCATTGACCGTCAGGATGCGCGGGGGAGCCGAGCTCATCGCTGGCCCGCCTAGCACTCGCTGTGCATGGCTATCGGTCCACCTTTTTTGCCCCAACCTCGTTATCGGACAGCGTGGATGGGTCTGTCGGGCGCGCCGCTGGCTCCCAGGAGGCGGGGCGACGTCCGTAGTAACGATCCTGCTGCTCGACATCTGCGCGGTGGAGCACCTGCTCGGGGTGATAGACCGGGCCGCGCTTGATCTGCTCCTTGTGCAGATCGACGTAGATGGTATGCTCCTCCCATGAGATGGCGCTGAACCAGCGCGGCCCAACCAGCACGTGTGTGCCCGGCCACCAGTTGCGCGTATCAACGACGAGGTACTGGATGGCCCAGGTCTCCGCATCCACGATGAAGTCGGCGATATGGCCAATGGCGCCGTCCAGCGCATGGATCCGGTACCCCGTCACCGCGCGGGTGCTGCGCAGATGCGGGTCGCCGTGCGCTTCCTGGGGCGCCTCATGCTGGAGGGCCACGGCGACAACGTCGGATGGCGTACCGGGATCGCTCGGCGGGGGGGGCCATCACGTTGCGAGCGTCCGCCCCGGCAGGGCCGCCACCCCAGAGCGCCCCGTCGCTTGTGCTCACCTCCTCGGTGCTAGAGGTGTGCAGATCGCGCGCCCGCGCAATAATCGAAACATCCTTGAGCTTGAGCGGGTGGGCGCGCAAGGTCGCCATCACCTGGTGCGCGTCGTGGGCGTTAGCATAGACGCCGATGATTGTTCTCATCATGTTCCTCCTAGTGGCCGCTCGATACCGCGCTTCGTATGCTCCAGCAAGCCGTATACGGCGGTACGCTGTCTGGAGAGAACAATGTGCGTCCCCAACATGTTCACCGCCGAGCGCATCCTCCTCGACGGTATTCCCACCGCTGTGGTGCGCAGCGGTGGTTTAGCGCGAGCGCCATTGATTGGTAGATCCATGATCGCTCCTCTAATAGTGCCTACTGGGGCGTGATGCCTACCCTGTTGGGCGCTCCGACTTCTTGGATGGGTGGCCCCGCTGCTCCCAGTATAGCCGCGCGCAGGCGCACTGGTATGAAGGGCCTTCATCTCGCGGGATGAGTGCCCTTCATACCGCCACGGCGCAGGATACACGCTTGGATGACCATCGTGGACATGCAACGGGCTGGCTAGACGCGGGATGGCCAGGTATTGTGGCCCGCACAGGTAATCCTCAGCTGAAGATCGCTTCACGGCGATCAACGAGGCCACCAGGCCCTTGGCGACCCCAAGCGCCGACGCACCTACGATGCGCTACGGCAGGAGCATCGCCAGATGAGAGGGAGGCGCTCGGCGGAGGCGCGCACCGGCCAGGTGGCAGGTGAAGGAGGCATCAAAGGCCAGGCGGTTGCACAAGCAGGGAAACAACGGGCAGGCAAAAGATGGAGCGGGGTTCGCCGCACGGGACGTTGTGCTTGATTGGGAACCGCAGCACGCCGTGTGCCCCATGGGCAAGACCAGCAACTGGTGGACGCCGGCGGTCAACTGGTTCAAGCACGCCGTGATCACGATCACGTGCGCGATGACGGACGGCCACATGTGTCCCGTGCGGGAGCCGTGGACGCAGGCGACACCACCACGCCGTACGATGACCATCCGTCCGCGAGCGCACCACAAAGCGCTGCGTGCTGGGCGTCAGCGCGAGCCGACTACCCAGTACAAGGCCGCGTATGCAAAGCGGGCTGGTGTTGAAGGCACGATCACGCAACGCGTGCGCACCACAGCGGTGCGTGCTCGCGCGACGTCGGCCACGCGAGCACGCACCGCGGGCATCTGATGGCGGCCAGTAGTATCAATGGTGTGCGCCGCGCACGCTGGCTGGCCGGAGCGCCGAAGGCGAAGACCAGGCGCTCCCCGTTCGCTCGCCGCTACCAAGCGGCATCGTAGCCGTAGCTGGTCTGCCGCACGAGCGCCGTGCCGAAGCCCCGACGCTGGCCTCGTTCTTGCACGTGGATCTTGCCCCGTCTCTGGCGGCGCAGGAGCTCAGCGTCGGCCGGCACACCCTCAGCTACCGGCTCGACAAGCGTGTCGCCATCACCGGCCTCGACCCACGCCGCTTCCGTGATGTGGTTCAGCTTCATGCCGCCATGTTGTTCCAGCCGGTGGAGGTGTTCGAGCTGGGCCCACCGACTGAGTCGTGAACAAAAGGAGTGACCGCACCATGACACACCGTAACGACACACCGCGCGACCGTGGCGTTCCCAGCGGTGACCTGGGCGCCGCCGACGGCACGCCTGACATCGGCCGCTCGCTCGACGACGGGCGAGTGCAGTTCGCGCCCCGCGAGACCGAGGAGGGCGGGCCCTACGTCGGACGCGGCCCACGAGGCGCCTTCCCGGCTGAGAGCCAGATCGCCGCCCAGGTCTGCGCCCTGATGACGAGCGCTGGCGGAGTTGACGCCAGCGCGATCGACGTTCACGTCGCCGGGGACGAGGTGACGCTGGAGGGCACGGTCGGGAGCCAGGCGGAGCGGCGGCTGGCGGAGAACGTCGCGCTGGCCGTCTCGACCGTGCGCGCGGTCCACAACCGGCTCCAGGTGCGCGGCGAGTGAAGCGAAGAGACGCCAGGCGCCCGCACCGTGCGCGCGGTGCGGGCGCCCAGAGCGGAGCGATGCCGCAACGCACGATACCCATGATAGGAATCGGCAAGCCTGAGCAGCAAGAAGGAGCAGAGCAATGCTAACGACCGAGGGCATTCTGGAGTACCTGCGTGGAGCAATCGCCGAGGGCCGGCTGGCGGGGAACAGCCTGAATCTGCGTGACGCGCAGCGGGTGGCGGGCTTCCTGATGCGGGCGGCCGAGGAGGCCGGCGACCAGACGGCCGCCCGCAGCTTTCGCCTGCTGGCCGCCGAGGCGGCCAATCGCCAGGAGGCGGCGAGCGACGAGGACTGAGCCAGAGGGTGTGCTGTGGATGACTCGAATCTACTGGTGACACTGCTGGCTGCGACGACGCTGGCGCTCCACATCGTGCCGTGGAGTCGCTGGCTCTCGCTAGCCAGGGGCGTGTCGGTGGCCTACGTCTTCATCCATATCCTGCCCGAGCTCAGCGCCGGGCAGGAGCAGATCCAGTCAGCGCAGCGCGCGGCGTATGACGCGGTCTCCGGTAAACAATGGTAAACATCGCCGACAGGCGAGGCGATAGGGCGAGCCAGCGGCTTCCGCGCCCCGACGGACTCCCCGCCGTTTCACACAGCACAGGCCCCGGAGCCCATTCGGCACTCGGTGGCGTGCCTTCTGCAAGCCTGGCGACAGGACGCCTGAATCGGGAGGGGTCGATGTGGTTCTTTGACGGCTGGCAGGGGATCTGGCGCACAGGGCTGGTGGGCGTGCTGGCCTACATTGCCCTGGTTGTGCTGCTGCGGGTGTCGGGCAAGCGCACGCTCTCGAAGATGAATGCCTTCGACCTGGTGGTGACCGTCGCCCTGGGCTCGATCCTCGCCACCATTCTGCTCTCATCCGAGGTGGCCCTGGCCGAGGGGCTCACCGCCCTGGCCGTGCTCATCCTGATGCAGTTCGTGATCTCTTGGCTTTCGGTGCGCTCCGAGCGCGTGAGCAAGCTCGTGAAATCTGAGCCAGCGCTGCTCGCCTACCAGGGTCGGCTGCTACCCGAGGCGCTGCGTCGCGAGCGGGTGGTCGACGCAGAGGTCTGGGCGGCGGTACGCGCCGAGGGCATCGCCGACCTGGCCGCGGTCGAAGCGGTGGTGCTGGAGAACGATGGGAGCTTCACCGTGGTGTCGAAGCTTGAGCGGCCTGAGACGTCGACGCTCCAGAATGTGCGGGGCTACGAGCGCCGCAGCGAGGACCAGGCCGACCAGGCGCATCATCAGGAGCAGTCGCGGCAGCTGGACGGCGAAGAGCGATAGAGAGGAACTGTGTGGACCTGTCGCCAATGTGGGA
>Ga0209591_10006436_pt1 | contig 13056 bp, 16 predicted proteins | sample MAT01_FD_187207 | JGI IMG/M metagenome (GOLD analysis project Ga0209591, IMG submission 187207) | Freshwater microbial communities from Lake Fryxell liftoff mats and glacier meltwater in Antarctica - MAT-01 (SPAdes) (version 2) | ecosystem: Environmental > Aquatic > Freshwater > Ice > Liftoff...
CCGAAGCCAACCCGTAAGTAGGATGAATTGAAGAGGGGGGATGCGATAGACTACCCCACGATGAACACTAGTTACCCAAATGCCGCTGCCGAAGATGCCGTCCGCGCAGCGCTTGCCCGCTTTAATGCCGCCGCCAAGGTAGGCGACGCCGCCGCACTCGAATCTGTGCTTGCCCAAGACCTGATGTACAGCCACTCCAACGCCAAAGTAGAGAACAAGGCTGAGTGTATCGCCGCCCTGGTGCGTTCAAATATCGATTTTCAAGAACGCGACGCCTCGACCATACTGGTTAGCAGCGATGGAAGCTCCGCTATGGTCCACGGTAAAATGGACGCTCACAACCCCGGCGGTGTGATCGTGCCGCTGCACTTCATGATGATGTGGGTGAAGTCTGGCGAAAATTGGCTGCTCTTAGGCCGCCACACGGCGAAATTGCCGAACTGATCTCTACGCGCTCTTACTTGCGGGCGAGGATCGCGTCGAGCGGTGAATGTTCAAGGACAATGCCCTGAACATCGCGGAAGCCTGCGCTCTCGAGGATTTCTTTGTACTCGCTGAGGCGGCGCTCTTTGCCCTCTGTAACGACAAGCATGTTTAAGGATTGCAGGAGTGTCCAGAGCGGCTTGACCCCCGATTCATCGAGCAATTTTTCAGCAATCAGGATTGCGCCACCTTCGGGCAGCGACTCGTAGATCTTCTTAAGCAGGAGGTCGATCTTGGCTCGCGTCCAATCATGGAGAATACGGCCCAAGGCAAAGAGATCAGCTTTCGGGAAAGGGTCGTTAAAGAAGTCGCCGCCTATGGTGTCGATGCGGGCTGAGAGGCCTGCTGCATCGATCACTTCCTGGGTGACATTCAACACAGCCGGCAGATCAAAGACGCTCGCTTTGAGATTCGGGTAGACTTGGCACGCGGCTATCGGCAGGTGACCGGTTGCGCCGCCAAGATCCAAAATGTGCTGGAAGCCTGAAAGGTCAAAGGCCTTCACTACCTTGGGCGAACTGATCTGGCCGAAGGCATGCATACCCATCACGAATCGACGCTTGTCTTCTTCGGTTTTGTAGTAGTGCGAGAAGAGTTCACCCTGACCACCGAAGACCTGTTCCCAACGGTGAGTGCCTTCACGTACTGCATCCGGGAGCTTGGCCCAAAGATGCCAGAGTGCCTTCTGTGAATACTCGATGTAGCCGATTAGCGAGTTGGGCGAAGTACGTGTGAGGTAGGTGGACGACAAAGGTGGGTTGGTGTAGGCACCGTTTTCGAGGGTGAGGAGTTCGAGATGAACGCAGGTGTTGAGCAGCCGCTCGAGCGCGTCGGGGTTAGCCTGGATCAGCGAGGCTAGTTGATGGGCGCCAAGCGGTGCGTGCTCAAGGTGGTCGAAGACGCGGAGTTCGACGGCGGTGAACATCGCCTGTGAGCGGCGGAAAGCTTCAATCAGGAAGAGAATTGGCTCGGGGTTGGGTAGGGACATGAGATTAATGCCAGCGCGAGTAGGATATCAGGGTCCAATATATGGCTGGCATTGAGAAGAGGCTGGAGTCGAGGCGGTCGAGCCACCCACCATGACCAGCCAGCATGGTGCCTGAGTCTTTCATGTTGGCACCGCGCTTGAGCGCGCTCTCGGATAAATCCCCAATTTGCCCTGCGACGTTGCCGATGATCGATAGCAGGGCAGCCCCAAGGAGGCTGACCTCCGGCAGAACTTTGGGCAGGTAGATGCAACCAAAAAGGACGCTAGCGAGGACGCCACCCAAAGCCCCTTCTATTGTCTTGCCAGGGCTGATTGAAGGAGCGAGTTTGTGCTTGCCGAAGGCGCGGCCGGTGTAGTAAGCAGCGACGTCGCCCGTCCAGTTGAGGGCCGCAGCAAAGAAGAGCCAGTGATGACTTTTCTCGTGAAGCGCAATTCCGCATCGCCAGGCCCCAAAGATGTAAAGGATGCCTAAGACGAAGGCGCCTGCGCTGGCGAAGCCCGTCTTGAAGTCTCCGACGCGCAGGCTCAGACCAAATGCCAGTAATGGAAGCAGTGCAACGGATGTCCAGCCAATATCAGGAAGGGTCAGCAGCGCAAGGCCAGCAACATAGCCAGTAAGACTGAAGCTGATCAGCCCCTGATTCTCGACGATGCGGGCAAATTCCCGGAAGCAGAATACAGCCAGCAAGCAGACGGCCAGAACAAAAAGCCAGGACGGTGCGAAGAAGATACTGTAAATGCCGAAGGGAACCAGCCAGGCAGCGGTGATGATCCGTCTCATCGCGAGGCAACGCCGACAGGAACGGAGTCGGGTTCCTTCAAAGCCGATATTGGTTCTCCAACTCCGCCGAAGCGACGTTCTCTTCGTTGGTATTCAAGAAGCGCCTCGAGGAGATGGCGGCAGCGAAAGTCTGGCCACAGAGTCGTCGAAACGACGAGCTCACTGTAGGCAATCTGCCAGAGAAGAAAGTTGCTGACACGCATTTCACCCGAGGTGCGGATCAGCAGGTCTGGTTCGGGGAGTCCATTGGTGTAGAGATGGCGCTCGATCAATTCCTCATCGATTGCATCGGCGGGAACGCCTGAAGCGATGATGCCACGGACGGCGTCAACGAGTTCGGTGCGGCCGCTGTAATTGAGCGCCAGATTGAGTTGGAGCCCCGTGTTTGCAGCGGTCATGCCGGTAACGTGTGCCAGTTCGGTTTGCACATAGGCGGGGAGTTCTTCGATACGACCGATGGCAGTAAGACGAACGTTGTTCTCGCGCAGAGTGGAAAGTTCGGAACGAAGATAGAGCCTTAGGAGTTGCCAAAGTGCCTGTACTTCGAGGGTGGGACGCTTCCAGTTTTCTGTAGAAAAGGCGTAGAGCGTAAGTGCTTCAATGCCTAGCCTTGCCGAGGATTCAACGATTTCGCGGACACTGTTAATACCGGCTTTGTGACCGGCAATGCGCGGCATGTGGCGCTGCTTGGCCCATCGGCCATTCCCGTCCATGATGACGGCAATGTGTCGCGGCAAACGCGAAGGATCGAGGCTCTTTGTCAGGAGCCATTCCTCAGACCCAGGTTTCAGTGTCTCGAAGAAATCATTCATTGCAACTTACCATGGTACAACGATGCCGCTCGATGCTTCCACGTAGAAGAAGGGAGGGATAAGGGCTGCTACACCGAGGAAAGACCCGAATGGAAGTTCGTAGGTTGTAGCGTCTTTCTTGCTGAGTGCAATGAAGAGAAGGCCCAGCACCGAGCCCGCAAGGCTGCCGAGAATCAGAGTCAGCAGTGAGCCCTGCAATCCGTAGAAGGCTCCGATCATGGCAATCATCTTTACGTCGCCAAAGCCGAGACCTTCGCGGCCTCGAAGGCGATAATAGAGTTCGCCGATTCCCCATAGAACGAAGGCAGGTAAAAGCCCACCAAGCAAAGCTTCTCCAAGACTCAGGAAGGATTCCCTCCAGCTTGAAGGAAGTATGAAATGGACTATAAAGGTCGGCATTGGAACAAAGAAGCTGAGTAGGAAACCGAAAATCATGCCACCGACCGTGAATTCATCAGCCAGAATCCGCTCTTCAAAATCCATGAAGGTCAGACCGACAATCAGAGCGCAAAAGATGCAGAGCTTGATCGCGTCCGGGGTGGCGCCGAATCGCATCACGGAGGCAAAGAAGAGCAAGCCGGTGATGAGTTCAACCGCTGGATACCGCCATGAAACAGGAGCAGCGCAATTGCGGCACTTGGCACCCAGGATCAAATAGCTAAAGACAGGGATGTTGTCGTACCAGGCGATTTGTTTTTCACACGCAATACAAAAAGACCGTGGGTGAACTACGCTGAGGTCGCGCGGTAAGCGGAAGATACAGACATTCAGAAAACTGCCGATCAGGAGCCCGAAGAGGGCGGCAATTGAGGCCACCAGGACTATGTCAGACATTTTGGAGCTCCTTGTAGGCCGTGAGGGTGTTTGCCACCATGTGTTCCAGGGTGAAGAGTTGCAGGTAGCGGCGGCGGGCATTCTCGCTAAAGCGGAGTGCGAGGTTGCGATCCTCCCGGATAGCTTGTATCGCCTTTGATATCGCCGTCTTGTTGTTTTGAACAAGGAGCCCAGAGAAGCCTTCGTCTACCGCTTCTGGCAGACCGCCAACCCGGCTGGCAACGATGGGCATGCCGGCAGCCATTGCCAGCAGTACGGCAGAGCCGAGACCTTCGCTTTCGCTGAGGTAGAGGAAAAGCAGGCCGCCTTTGAGTGCGTCGGATAGATTCTCGCTGAGGATGAGTTCAGCCGATGCTTCCTTGCAGCCCAGATGCATCAACGCATTCATCTTGCCCGGGTCTTCGCTCTTGAGTCCTGCAATGTGTTGCTGCAATGCTGCCGGTTGGATGTCTGGCACTCCGTCGTAGACAACGCGAATGCGCTCAGCAGGAATATTGGCTCGCTTCAGTTCGCGTACGGCAGCTTGCGAGACGGCAAGGTAGCCAGCGGCCCGCGCGTACTTCTTCTGCGAGGCCCAGGTTTGCTTCACTGGAAAAGCGACTCGACGGGATACGAAAAAAGGGCTCAGGCTGGCGAGCGCCGCGAGGGTGTGGGAGTGAGAATCCTGCACATGCACTATGTCCTGATTGCGACTGGAGGCGAGCATGGTGGTGAGACCGACCTCTTTCGTTTGGAGGCCCGACTGGCTGCAGAGATCCCACAGCAGCGAGCCCTGTCTCACCAGCACTGTCACATGGTGACCTTGTTCGCGCAAGCCTTCTGCGAGGTATAGAGTCTGCCATTGACCACCGCGCATTTTCCAACCCGAATCAGCAAGAAGGATCTTCATCGTTGAGGTGCCATGTTCCTTGCTTTGGCGTATTTGAGGAAGGTGTAGATACCTGCCATATAAGCGATCGCGAGTCCTTCAGGGCCATCAAGGAATCCCCGTTGCAGGAAGTAGCTCTTGAAGAAGGTCCAGGCTGGGTCGATGGCCATGTGCCGCCAGGTAATCGATCGCTTGTCGTCAATCAGTTGCTCTGCGGCGAGAGTAGTATAGCGATCCATCGTGCGCAAGTGCTCACTGAGGGAATCGCATGTGTAGTGAAGGAGGTTTGAGTCGAGGTGTCCCACAGATCCATTGACTGCCACGCTTTCATGGACGTACTCGCCCTCCCATTTAGCCTTTCGACGATCAAACAATCTCACCTTACGGTCGGGATACCAGCCGGAATGGAGAATCCAGCGGCCCAGGTATTGAGCGAGCCGCGGCATTGTGTATCCGTCGAAATGGGCGCCATGTTTCTTGAGGTGCCAGATCTCACCTTCAAGGGCTTCGCTGAGTGCTTCGTCGGCGTCGATGCTGAGGACCCAGTCATTCTCGCAGGACTCTGCAGCGAAGTTCTTCTGGGCCGCATAGCCACGCCAGTGCGTTTCGATCACCCGGGCCCCATGATTTTGAGCCAACTCTACTGTGCGGTCGTTTGAGCCACTGTCGATGACGACGATTTCGTCACAGCAGCGCAGGCTCTCGATGGCGCGAGCGATCTTGAGTTCTTCGTTATGAGTAATGATGGCGGCCGAGATCTTCATCGACATTAATAGCGTAGCGGAGCAATCATGAAGCAGAGTAAAAAAATCAGCGCCGCTATAGCGGCAAAGGCACGGCGTTGCGGGCTGAGGGGCGAGTCGTCATAAATCTGTGGATGTCTTCTGCCCAAAAAATATAACGCGATGGCCCAGCCCCACCAGGGCGGGTAGAAGTAGCCGAGCGGCACAAGAATCGCGATAGCAATGAGAGAAATTTGATTCGACAATTTTCCGGTCAGTGAATAGACGATGTGGCCGCCATCGAGCTGGCCGATAGGAAGCAAGTTGAGTGCTGTTGCGAAGACGCCTACCCAAGCTGCACGAGCCATTGGGTGAAGGTAGATCGAATCTGCAGGTATGCCCGGAAAGAAGATCGATTCGAAGAAGCGAATGATGAGAGGGGTGCCGAAAACGAGATCTCCTTCTATCGCTACTGGTGAGACATGGCTCATCCAGACTCCAAAGAAGAGGAAGGGAAGCAGCACCACCATACCGGCCAGCGGCCCGGCAATTCCAACGTCAAAAAGTACGGTGCGCGAGTAGATAATGGAGCGGATGCGAATGAAAGCGCCGAATGTGCCGATGAAGGTTGGAACAGGAAGGAAGTAAGGCAGCGTGGCGTCGAGCTGGTAATAGAGGCAGGCAAAGTAGTGACCTAGTTCGTGAGCCAGCAGAATCACAATCAGCGGGAGAGCAAAGGACAGGCCTGCAAACAGGGCGGCGGGGTTGATGAAGGCGTCGAAGAGGGCGAGAGCATCGGGCTCAAAACGAAATGCAGGCAGATTGTTTTCGAAGTTATAGACCATACGCGAGCCTGCTGCGCAGGTGGTCCAGAGGGTAATCAGTAACAGGGTGGCGGCTAGAAAGTATCTTGGCCGCTGCTGCTCTTCGATAATCACTCGGTTGGGTTAGAGAGTCTGCAGTTCTTTGCCGGGCTTGAAGCGAACTGCTTTGCCGGGCGGAATCGCAACTTCGTCGCCAGTGCGCGGGTTGCGGCCAATGCCGGTTTTGCGAGGACGGACGTTGAAGATTCCGAAGCCACGAAGTTCAATACGCTCCCCTTGTCCGAGGGCGCGCTTCATGCTTTCGAACACGGTCTCGACGGCCATTTCAGCCTTGGTTTTGGTGATGCCGGTTTTCGAAACCACTTCGTTGATGATGTCGAGCTTGATCATGAGCTGAATTCCTTGGGAGACGAGAACTAGTAGCTAAATTATTAAAAACAAGACCTTTACTATAGACTTTCAACCCCGCTCAAGTCAAGAGGCTTCAGTTTGAGCCCTCTGCTCCGCTATACTCTCACGATATGTTGCGTCGCAATTTACTTCCGTTCGGCTTTAGCCCTTTATGGGCTGCCTTTGCTCAGTCTGTGAATCCTGCCGCTCCTCGCGATGAGTCGTTCTGGACTATGTTGCGCAAGCAATTCCCCCTTCGCGAAGGGCTTGTCTATATGAACGCAGCGAATGTGTGTCCGGCGTCGTTGCCGGTGCTTGACCGGCACCAGCATTTTCTACGCGACTTTGAAGCCGACCCCAGTTTTCAGAACCGTGCGAAGTTTGGTCCACTGCGTGAGAAGGTGCGTGCACGTGCAGCGCAGTTTTTTGGAGTTACTGCCGACGAGATTGCGTTTACTCGTAATACGTCGGAAGCTTCGAACACGATCGTCCATGGTTTGAATCTCAAGGCGGGCGACGAGGTTGTATTAGTGGAAGACAACCACCCTTCAAATCTCGATTCCTGGAAGAACCATGCCAAGCGTCTTGGACTGGTCTTGAAAATTGTGCCGGCTACGCAGTTGATCGATTCAAGCGATGGCTTGGCCGAGAAGATTGAGGGGGCTTTCGGGCCCAAGACAAAGGTACTCGCTGTCACGCATGTGACCAGCAGCAGCGGGCTGGTTTACCCTGTGGCCAGACTTTGCCGCGCGGCCCGTGAGCGAGGCATCTGGAGCCACGTCGATGGGGCGCAAAGCGGAGGCATGCTGCCCGTGGATCTCCGGCAGATTGGTTGCGATTCCTATGCCACCAGTTCGCATAAATGGTTGATGGGGCCGCTTGAGGCCGGCGTGCTTTTTGTTGTGAGCTCTCAGCAGAAAAATGTCTGGCCCTCGATCGTCAGCGTTGGCTATAGCGAAGACGGCAAAGGCGGGGCGCGCTTTCTTGAAGCTTATGGCCAGCGTGATGATGCTCGTCTCGCTGCACTCGACGCCACTTTCGACTTCCTGATGATGGTGGGAATGCCAGCAGTGGAGGTGCGGATTCGGCAGTTGACTACCCGGCTGATGGATCAACTGGCCAAGAATCCGAATGCCCAGTTGCGGACCAATCGCAAAGAAGGTTTGTACTGTGGCGTGGTGAAGGTGGATCTGCCTGCGGTGCCGAATTTGCAGGTGCTTGACGCAAAGCTTTACAAGGAGCAGGGCATGGCCTTTAGCGTGACGCCTGCAGGGCCACTGCGCGGCATTCGTGTCTCTCCGCACATCTACAATTCGCTTGAGCAGATGGATCAGGTGGCAGAAGCATTCCGGAAGGCATGAGCACGCTGTCTGAATTGCTGCTGGCTCCAGGAGTCTTTTCGCTTGGCTCCGCGGCTGTTTTGGGTGCTGCTCACGCATTGACCCCGGGCCACGGCAAGACCGTCGTCGCGGCCTATCTTGCGGGTACGCGTGGCTCTGCTTTTGATGCACTGCGTCTCGGCACCATCGTTACCTTCACGCACACGGCTAGCGTATTTGTTCTGGGTGTCTTGGCCTACTATCTGACCGAGTCTGTTGATCTGCAGGCGCTGCATCCGCTGTTGAACAAGGCGAGCGGCTTGCTGATTGCCGGAATTGGTTGCTGGCTGCTGTATCAACGCTTGCGTCCGAAGCAGGTCGCCGAGGCTGTTTCAGTGGTAGGTGGTGGCGACCATCCTCATGGCATGTCACTCAAAGCTCTGGGAGTCTCTGGCGGCATCGTACCTTGCCCTGAAGCGTTATCCCTGTTGCTCTTGTCGATGTCGCGCGGGCAGAGTCTTTACGGCTTGGTGTTGCTGTTGAGCTTCTCGATCGGGCTGGCTGTGGTGTTGATCGGGTTGGGCCTTGCCGCTGTTTTAGTTGCGCCTTCGATGAATCGAATGAAGTCGCTCTCGGTTACGATTCCGATCATGAGTGCGCTGGTTTTGATTGTGATGGGTATCGCACTACTGCTATGAAGTCGGTTGTCATCACAGGCGTGTCAACCGGGATTGGGCTGGCAACCCTGGATGCGGTGCTTCGGGCTGGCTTTCAGGTGTTTGGCTCGGTTAGAACCGCGCCCGATGCTCTGCGACTGAGAGAGCAATTTCCTGAGAGATTCGTTCCTCTGGTCTTTGATGTAACCGATGAGCCGGCGATTCAGGCTGCCGCTACGCTTGTAGCTCAGACTCTGGGCGACCGGCGTCTCGATGGTTTGATCAACAACGCAGGAGTCGCCATCAGCGGGCCCTTGCTTTATCTTCCGGCGGAGAAGTTGCGACATCAGTTTGATGTGAATCTGTTTGGGGTGATGGCTGTAACCCGTGCCTTTGCCCCACTCCTGGGAGTCGATCCTGGGCGCACAGGAAAGCCGGGTCGCATCATCAACATCAGCTCGGTTTCCGGCAAGCTCTCTTCGCCCTTTGTCGGCGCTTATGTTGCTTCCAAGCACGCTCTTGAGGGCATGTCAGAAAGTTTGCGGCGGGAACTCTTGATCTTTGGTATCGACGTGATCATAGTTGGCCCAGGGGCCATCCAAACACCGATTTGGGGCAAGGCGGAATTTGATCCTTACCTCAAAACACCCTACTCTGAGTCCTTGAAACTTGCCTACGATTACATGCTGAAGATTGCTAAGGAGGGGCTTGCTCCAGAGCAATGTGCGGACTTGCTCGTGAAGATCCTGCTGACAAAACGCCCCAGGACCCGATATGCGCTGGTGCCCAGGCCGATCCTCAACTGGTGGATTCCGAAACTGCTGCCTGCCCGCTGGGTAGACCGGATCATGGCGATGCGCCTTGGCCTCAAGCCACGTTGAAGGGTAGGATATAGGTTTCATGTCCTTCATCCACGACAACTTTCTGCTTGAGACAGAACAGGCTCAGCACCTCTATCATCAATACGCGGCAGCCGAGCCGATCCTTGACTACCACTCGCATTTGCCGCCAAAGGATATTGCAGAGAATCGCCGCTTTGCCAATCTCTTCGAGATCTGGCTGGAAGGGGATCACTACAAATGGAGGGCGATGCGGGCAAACGGAATTCCTGAGTCGCATTGCACTGGAGATGCGTCTCCGTTTGAGAAGTTTGCGGCTTTCGCGGCAACCGTTCCTCATACATTGCGCAATCCTCTCTATCATTGGACGCACCTTGAGTTGAAGCGGTACTTCGGGATTGATGAGTTGCTGAATGAAGGCAATGCCCGGCGGATTTGGGATCAGACGAATTCGCAGCTTGCCTCTGAGGATATGCGCATCTGGGGGATCCTCAAAAAGTTTGGGGTGAAGGCAATCTGTACAACCGACGACCCGGCTGATGATTTGCGCTGGCATGCTTCGATTGCCAAGAGTGATTGCCCGGCAAAGGTTTTCCCCACCTTTAGACCGGATGGTGCCATGCATGTGCAGCGGCCCGATCTGTTTCTGCCGTGGATTGAAAAGTTGTACGAGACCTCGGGCGTGAGTATCGATTCCTTTGCTGATTTTCTGAAGGCGATCGAATTGCGCCACGATGCTTTTCATGCCATCGGAGGCCGTCTGTCCGACCACGGCCTCAATCGCTGCTTTGCCAATTTCTGCGATGAAGAGGAAGCGGCCGGGATCTTTGACAAGGCCCGCGAGGGCGGAGAAGTTTCGGCCGATGAGTTCGACCGTTACGCCAGTTTCATGATGCTCTTCTTCGGCAAGCTCGATGCCGCCAAGGGATGGACAAAGCAGATTCACCTTGGGGCGCGAAGGAATGCCAATTCAAGGGCCTATCGTGAGCTTGGCGCCGATAAGGGTTTTGATTCGATTGGCGATGCCCCGCAGGGCGATGCGCTGGCTGCTTATCTCGATCGCCTGAATCGGGAAGACCAGTTGCCGCGCATGGTGCTCTACAACGTGAATCCGAACGAGAACTATACGTTTGCGACTATGGCTGGGAACTTCCAGGACGGCAAGATCGCCGGCAAGATCCAGTTTGGTTCTGGCTGGTGGTTCCTCGATCAGAAAGACGCGATGGAGTGGCAGATGAATGCGCTTTCCAATTGCGGGCTTTTTTCGCGCTTTATCGGGATGCTGACGGACTCTCGATCCTTCATGAGCTTCCCTCGACACGAGTACTTTCGCCGCACGCTCTGCAACCTGGTGGGGAATGACATGGCCAAGGGCTTGTTGCCAAACGATGAGGCAATGATCGGAAACATGGTGCGCAATATTTGTTTTGGGAATGCGCGCGATTTTCTGCGTCTGCCGCTTTAGCGATTGTGCCTGCCGCGCATGCGGCGGGCTAACTTTTCAATCTCTTCGAGTTTCTTGAGCATGCCGATGCTGAGGATGTTGTGGTCGTTCTTCTTCAACTCCGCATCCACTTCCTGGCTGTACTGGATGAGCTTGGCTGCATCGACAAGAAGCTTCTTCTGAGCGTCCTTGAGTATTGCCTCGCTCTGCAGTGTTCCGTCGGGCAGGCGCTTGACATTCTGTTCTTTTTCGACCGGTGGCAAGTCCTGCGCCAGCAGTGCTGTGCATAGATTGGCGAGAAAGGTTTTTCGAGCCAGGCTGATCATTCGCTACTCTTTCTAATTGGCAATGGAAACGCTCTTTACAATCGGACACTCGAATCATTCGATCGAAGTGTTTGTGAAATTGCTGCTTGCTCACAACATCGCACAAGTTGTGGATGTGCGCACATTTCCTTCTTCACGATTTTCTCCCCACTTCAACCGGAATGCGCTCAGCGATTCCTTGGCCGCCGCAGGGATTGACTATGTTTGGGCTGGCAAACAACTGGGTGGCAAGGGCAAGACGAATTCGGAGTTGCGGCAAACTGCTGTGTTTCGGCAAGCGCTCAAAGAGTTGATTCGGCAATCGCAAGCACAACCAACGGTCATGATGTGCGCGGAAGAAGACCCCTTTCAGTGTCACAGACGCTATCTTTTGGCGCGTTCGCTGATGGAAGACTTTTCGTTTGTTGAGATCGAACACATTCGCAAAGACTCTACTGTGCAGATGGAGCCTGGTTTTCCGGATTCAACAGTGCAGATGACCTTGGGGATTGAGTGAGGGCGCGATATACGACAGCCAGCATAGGCTCAAGTATGCCAGCCGTGGTGAAGAGCACTGCCACGGTCATCGCTACCAGAAGTGGGCCATGGGTGAGGCCTACCTTTGCGCCAATTCTGAGCATGAGATCCCGGATGGGTACGTGAAGCAGCCAAATCAGGATTGAGATGCGGGCAAAGAAAGTGATGATGAAGTGGCTGGCGATGCGGTAGCACCAGCCCCGATTGAAGTAGCCCGCAGCCACGATCCAAAGCGCAAAAGGCAAAAACAGAATTCGGGTAAAGTTGTGCAAGGCCTCAGAGCCAAACTCAAGTCGAATTGTGATTAGCAAGGTGGCTGCGACGATCACGGTGGAAAGCAACGGCATGTCCGTTTGCAGCAATTGGATCAGTTTGTTTTCTTTCCCCATCAGTGCAGCGCCCAGAACGGCACCCGCAAAGATTTCGAGAAATCTGGGGAAATTGGCGAAGAATTGATTCTCGGTTGATCCTGGGATGGCATAGTAGAAATCCAGCACGATGCGTAAGGCAACCAAGCTCAGGCAAACCGCTACGGCAAGTGGAGTTGGCCAAGATCGTATTCGCAACCATTTGAGGGAAGGCAGCATGAGGCCGCCCAGCAGAATTGGCGTTACAAACCAGGCGGGAAAATTCCACTTGTACGTAAAGTCTCCTGTCGTGGCAAGGTTCTGCAGACCTGGGATCCAATAGAGCAAGATGTGACTCAGTTCCGAGAAAGAGATTCGATCCAATCCTGTCAAGGCTGGAATCAGGATGAGCGCCAATCCGACCCAATGAGGGAGTAGCAGACGAAGAGTACGCTTCTTAGCCAAGAGCAATGCCGACCCTGAATAATAGGATTGTGAAGAGCAGATGACGAAACCGGACATGCTGAAAAACATCACTGTCATGGCACCGCTCAAGAACAGATCGTTGAGGATTGGGCTAAAGAAGGAGCCCACTCCGTAGTGACCGCACATCATTATGACGCTGGCTGTAAATCGGATTGCATCCAGACTGTATGCCCGCTTTTGATCCAACTTTGATCTCATCGCCTAGTGGTTGTGGCGGGGGATGATCTCGCCCAAATTGCGGTACTTCACTGCGAATTCCAGAACGCCACCGAATTCAAGCTGCCCCACATGAGCACGATAGAACTCCTGCCACGGCGTTTGTGTCTCGGCGATTTGCAGCTTCACGTTCTTCTTCCGAATCTCGATCTCTTCATCGCTCAGCACGACGTCGACACGGCGAGTGTTGAAATCAACACGTATG
>Ga0209591_10006437_pt1 | contig 13055 bp, 20 predicted proteins | sample MAT01_FD_187207 | JGI IMG/M metagenome (GOLD analysis project Ga0209591, IMG submission 187207) | Freshwater microbial communities from Lake Fryxell liftoff mats and glacier meltwater in Antarctica - MAT-01 (SPAdes) (version 2) | ecosystem: Environmental > Aquatic > Freshwater > Ice > Liftoff...
GCAGTTCCTGTTATACTCGTAACTGCTCCAGCAGCAGTTATATATACACTACTATCTGTTGAGCCATCTGCTTTTAAAAATTGTGATGAAGATCCGCCGGCCCTTATAAAACTTTCAGCCGTAAGACTATTGGTTGTAGCATTTCCGTTATCTGTAACAGTTTGCAAAGTTCCTACAGAACCAACGCCCGGATTTGCTATTAATATCCAACTGGTACCGGTATCTAACCAAATACCACCAGCACCGTTATTATTTATAAATAACCTATTTCTAAAACCAAATGCCGGTCTATTAGCCAATACATTTGTATTTAATGCCGGTGAATTAGCTTGATTTAATACTGCGTTAGATATCCAACTCATATTTATAAATTAATTGGAATAATTTTTTCTAATAACTAAAAGCCTTTGATCTATTACGGCACTTTCAAACATTACATTATAATTTGTCACATCTTCTTCACCGACATTACAGGGTGGAGTGAAAGACTGGTTTTGCTGTAATGGATATGATAAAATAGTTGCAATGCTTAATCCCAAATTTATAAATGTAATTCCGTTACAATTACTCTCAATAGAACCGCTGGCCGTAATTATTTCATTATTCAATGTAAATTTTATACTAGTAGGCATATTAAATATTTGTAAATTTTACTATTTGGTTTTTTTTGGCAAGCAATTTCTAAATAGTTTTTATTTTTCCTAGATTTCCTTTTTTTATTCCATTTATTTGATGCTTAAAATATTCAACTTCAAAAGGCCCAATAAAATTTATTTTTGGCTCTCCTGGATAATTATTAAAAAAATTTTTAGTACCAGTACCTGGCGCAACAAATGAAGAACTTGAAAGGTTTTCTTCTACTGCATTTTTAGTAATATTTCCACTTTGCAAATCGCTAACGATTGGAGTGCCGGACTTTAATTTCTTTTTTTTCGTAATAAAATATAAACCCACAGCCGCAATACCTACGCCGATTAGTGCCTTATCATTTTTTTTCATAGCCCCTACTTTATTATTATTTAATGCTGGCAAAATAAAAGCCAGCGAAATGCCGCCAACTATATACGGCAAATACTTATCTATGTTGTATTGAATTACACCTTTTTCTTCAATTTCTTTTTTAGATTTTTCGCTACTTATTTGTTGCAAAATTTGAGGCAACTCAGGCAAAAACAAATCATTAGAATTATGCTTTATAAAAACAGCCCTGAAATTATGAAAATCTGCCCTGGTTAAATATACCATCCAATACAAACCATTGACAGATTCTATATAGGAATAAACCGTACCAATTAGTTGGTCTTTTTTGAAATTTGTTTTAACGGTTTTCAAATCACTCTCAAAAGCTTTTACACTATTATTTTTAGCATAAATTTTTTTATTTAAAACCTTATCAGCTGTAATATTTCTCATTTTACATTGCTCTTAAAGACGTTAACAACATTTTAAAATATTCAGGATTTGTTTTTCCTATTACTGCTAATTTTAAAAAATCACTCTCTAGCATACCGTATTCTAGTAATTCAAAAACCGATTTTTCAATTTTACTTTCACTAACACTAACATTGTCAACACCAGCCAATGAACCCATTTTATTATTATTATTATCCATTGGCAAAATTTTATCTACTAACCCCATCAAACGACCTATAAGTGCCTGTTTAACATTTTCATCCTGTAATAGCATACCAACAACACCCATAAATGAATTTGTACCGTTCACCGCATCCGGCTTATCCTCGCTTTCTAACTCAATTATTTTGTCTTCTAACTCTTTTATTTTAATTTCCTGTTGGCTTAAAATTTCCGCATTATTTTTATTTTCGCGCGAACTAGACCAACTATTTTGTACTAAAGAACCTACGCCGTTATTCATTTGTAAATTATGATATGCGTTTGGACTGATCACTCTAAACGTGTTTGAACCTATCATATTTTCAGGAACTAATTTTCCGCCTGTATTCAATGAAGAATAATAAACAATTTTAAAAGGTGCTTGCGTTTCATTTATTTCTAAAATTTCCAAATTCGATCTTAGCAATTCCCTTGCACCGTCAATATTATCATTCAAATAATGAAACTTTAAATCCTTTCCTTGCATTACTTGATAATATGGCGTTTCAAATAAATCAAAACTATTTATTACCTGTTCACTACCTCTTAAATCTATACCGGCACCCATATTAACTAGTTAAACTGCTTAGTAAAATTAAAGTACACCCCAAAGCAAAAACAAATATTGGTTGTATTAGCCGGAGCAGCTGACAATTGAATAAAACTTTTTGTCCAATCAACCGACATTTTATTCAATAAAAAAATATTTCTATTAAACGGATCGGTAGAAGCGTTTTGCATTGTATTCAATCGCAATGCCGGCATTTGTTGTATGATTTGATTGCCTTGCTTAATTTCTAATTTATTTACAGGGCTTTTAATACCACCATATAGTGTTAAGCTGGCCGTGCGCATTATAGCAATAGGTGCAGTAGGCGTATTACTAACAGTACCAGCCGTTAGGCTATTAATTGTGAATAATTCTATTGCTACAATATCAGCCGAGTTTGGCCGCATATATGGCAAATCTGGAAAATTAAACTGTTGAGAAGTTTGCCCACCAGCCACGCCAGCGATCAGAATTTCACAGGCTTGAAACGCATCATATATAAGCGCATTTTCATTGTTCATAAAAATAATTATTAAATTTTTTAAAATAAACTATTGCCTAAATTAATAGACAATAGTTTTGGAAGCAAATCACCATCAATAAAAAAAACAATTTAACAGCTATTTTAATTAGCTATTTTACTACAATTTTGCGCCAATAAACCGTATTGAATTACGATGAAGCGGCTATTCGACTCTATCGCTACCATAGCAGAAGGTAGATTTAAATTAAAATCTATTTGAGCATTACCGGCTAAAATCAAATTAGGCTCTACTAAAATAATCCCATCATTTGAACCATCTCTACTATCCAGCTGAGAATTACCGCTTGCAGTATAGCCCACATTCACGCCCTCTTGAAGAACCGGAGCGCGATATAACCAGTCCGTTGGAAAATAAGGTATGGTTTGATCGTTATCAACAACCATGCTTAAATTGGCATTAGAATATACACCCCTAATTGATCTCGCTGTATTTGCTGCTGCAAATTCGCGCAAATTTGGATATGTAAAAATCGGATATCCACCATCTTGAACGCCGGAAGGTTTTGCAACATACATAGCAATTGCCATAGTAATAAATACATCCTGTAACTGTAGGCGTTTTTCTGTTGGGAACGCCGCGCCGTTAGTTTGATCGTTAACCACCACCGGCAAGTGAAAGCGGCTCGAATTAGCAGACATTAGCACCTCGCTTCTAATACTACTTTGCGTTAATTTAGCGGCCTGTACATTATACCCATTTGCAACCAGTAATTGCCTTGCATTGTCGAATACTTCGCGAAGCCCTAAAGTTGTTAATTTACTCATTATTTTATTTTTAGAAATTAAGAAATTAGAAATTAAGAAATTAAAGTTTACTATTTTTTTTTAAGATTCTGCCCTTTGCCTTTGCATAGTTTTTGCATGATTGCCAACGCCGTTAATACTTGTATTTATCCCGGCACCAGCTACCATTTGATTAATGCCATTATTACCCATACCGTTAACGCTTTGATCTATGCCGGCTCCATTGATTTGATACGGTACATACATCATATCCTCAATGCCGGATATAATACCGGCCGATCTTAAAACAAGATCACCGCCACCAACCACCAGTCCAATCGATAGTCCTTTACCTAGCGCTCCGGTTATCATTTTTGGAATTAATAAAACACCAATACCAGCCAATGCCGCGCCCTTTATTTTGTCGTCCAAGTTTGGCATTATTTTTTGTGCCAACATTTTTGCTACTACATAACCACCGAGCGCGCCTACCGCTTCTTTCATAAAATCGCTGCCTACTCCTGAAACGCGGCGTCTTCTAGTAGGTCTTTTAGTTACTTTTTTTCGCTTAGCCATAAATTTAATTTTTGTTTTTAATTAAGAAAATTTTTATATCAAAGTTTTTTGAATAGCCTTTTGTTTTTTTACCGCCGCCAATTGTTTTTGCAATTGCACCGTATTTTTTTTATTTGCAGCTTTTATTTTTGCATCTTTAACGCCCTTTATTTTTGATCTATTATAAGCTATCATTTTTAATACAAGTATTTCCAGCCTACAAAATTCACCATATTTTTGGAGTTGGTTAATTGATTCATTAACCAGCATCGTTTTTTTTGTTATTGTTTTTTGACCAATTATTTTTTTTGTTGTTTTGGTTTTTGTTACCGATTTTTTAACCGGATTTACTATCGTTTTTTTAACTGGCTTTTTTACTACTTTTTTAGTTGGTTTTTTTACCGCGCCTATTTTTACGGATTTACTTGCCTGTTTGATGGCATCCGTCCATTTCATAGCTGGTTTTTTTGCTCTAATTTTTTTAGCTAACGCCGTTATTTTTTTTAGAGGATTTAACCTAAATTTTGCGTAACCAATTTTTTTAACAGCCATACATTTATTTTTTCATATTTGATATTAAATAAAGTCCGGCACCTACTAAACCCAGCGTTACAACTGCATTCATGCCAGCCCTTTTAGGCTGTCCGGTTATTTCATCAATTTCAACGATGCGATTATTACCACTATTATTATTACTACCAGTTCCGGAACTGGTACGGCTTGAATTATTAAACACCCTTTTCATTTCCGCCGCTTCCTGAGAAAAACCGCCCCTTTCTAATTTACTTAAAAATTCGTTTACTGTTGGTATCCTCCAGCCATTACCGGCCCATTTTTCAGAACCATTTTTTATTTGCAAAGTAGGGCTTTGAAAAAAATTTTTAAAACCATTTTCGCCTATATACGCCAAAATATTTTCCGCCTCATTCCTTACACTATCACCATCATTTATTGTCCAACCTCTCAGCGCGCTTCCAGCATTATGGCCGGCCTTAATATCTTGTTTATCCCATGTTACCCAGTATCTGTTAGGCGGATTACCACCAAACAGATTTTTAGCTATATTAACTACTGCAATAACATCGTTTGGACTTATACCAATTACCGGCACTTTAAAATTTAATAAACCGCTGTTGTTGGATTTATTTTTTTTCGTTTCCGGTAACTTGAAATTTTTAAAAGTATTAACTACAGAATTACCAATTCCGTTAACAGAATATAGTGCCATACCATTTATTTTTTTATCTACTGAATAATAGTAATTTATTTTATCATTAAAATATTTTACTTGCGGAATAGGATCAATAAAAATTTCTTCGCCTGTATTAGGATACGCAACAATGAAAACATGATTTGGAACGGTTGAAATAATATTATCGCTAATAAAGCGATAAGAATAAGGAATATTATATAGGCCCGATCTATTAATCGCATCCAAAATACCGCCAACGAATAAAGCATAATTTTTGCAATCTATTTTTTTTTCTCTTAAAATAGCGGACGGACTTAATACTTTTTGCTCGTCTTCATTTTCAATTTTATAGATTGTATATTTTCTAAGAAAATTAAAAATATTTTCTAAAGTTTCAATTTCATCACTACCAATAAAAAACTTATAAATTTTATCGTAATCGGCGGAACTCTCTTTATGCTTAACCTTAATTGCACTAATAATATCATTCACACTTTGATTGCTTGATATTTTAACATAACTATTTTTATAGTCCGGTAAACTATCTAATATTTTTTTTATTGCTACCAAACTAAATTACCTTTATATGGCATCTGAACGCCGTTAATATTTATTTTTCCATCAAAAGAAAACCCATCATATTTTTTACTCCTTACTATATCGCTTATTAATCTAGTTAGCTCCGTGAATGAACTTTGTAGCTGTAGATCAAAAAAAATATTTGAATTAGATCGCAACACTTCGCTACTACTATCAAAAACATTACCAATAAATTTATTTTGAAAAAAAAGCTTTCCTTCTATATTGGAAATTTTCAATTCTGTTTTGCTTCCATTGAATATTTTAATTGTTAAAACAACTATTGGATTTGCTATCGTTCCACGGACTTGTATTTTACTAAAATTTATCTTTAATCCATCCCAATAATTTTTAGCTTTAACCGCCCCATATACCAAAAAACCGAGGCCTATAAATAATAAATATTTTACTCCGTCCTTAGCATTCATAGAACTAATTTAAGTAACTCAATCAACTATTTTCAATTTTTTTTTTAACTTCGCATCGAACGAGTTCGAGTAATTACGAAAAAAACCCTTTAAATAAAGGGTTTTCACGGTTTAATTGTCTGTAAAACTATTTTTTTATATACTGCTCTTTATGCACCGTAATCCAAAAATATCCCAGTATTTCACTATAATGTTGTTTTTGCGTTATACTGTAATACTCCAAAAAAATTACATCATAATTGCTTAACCTTTTGGGTAAAAAAGCAAATCTAATCTTTACCCTTTCGCCAATTTGTCTTCCATCGTTTTTAATTCCTTTAAATAGCATAAGTAATAACCTTTATTTAGATGATAAATTATTTTTTTACTGTCGCAAATTGCACAAATTTTTCTTATTCTTTTTACTGTTTTAAATTTTCTAGCAACTTGTCTAATGTATTTTATATGTTCGATTAAAAATCTTTGATTCATAAAAAAAATTTTATAAGTAAGTATGATAAACACTTTTTATATTTAATAAATCGGTATGTTCAAAAGTAAGTCTATAAATTGTTTTTGTTTTTCCGCATTCAAAAACACCAATTGTTTCCTGTATAAATCCATCTACTTTATTAACTAAAAAAAAGTTTTTTGCTTCCTGAAATTTTTCTTTACTATCTACAGAAGATAATGTACAAATTTTTGATTTTTTCAAATCAATTTCAGGATAGTTGCTCCAAATAAACGAATGCAATTCTATTAAAGCGTCTGCAACTGCTAAATTATCTTTTAAATGTTTAAGATAATAACCTTCCTGAAAATTGTCATTCCATTCGCCGTTTATTAATATTTCATTTTGCGTAAATTGTATTTCAATTTTTTCTTTTATTTTTTTTAATTGCATTTCTGTATACATTCTAATTTCATTACGATCTAATACATTAATACCAGTTAAAAAAATATTACAATAGAACTGACCTTGATAGCTTCCAAATTTTTTTTCTATTATAGTTAACATTGCCTTAGCTTTTTTAACAGCTGAGTGCATTCTGCAATTTTTATGATATGCGATTTTGCTCATAATAATTTTTTTAGTTTTTACCACGGTAAAAATTTTTTCATACCTTCTATGGCTACTATTTTTTTAAAATTGTTTTTTAATTTATAACTTCTAATTAATCTATTTCTGTTTCGCCTAAATTTTGCGTGCCAATGATAACGCCAAGAATATTTCATGATTGTTTTTTTTCTGTTGAAATAAAATTAAATTCTGTAACCGTCAAATAAACATTTACTTTATGTTCACCGGCATTACTTTCATAAACGGCAAAGGAAGGTGTACCAGTTACGTGTAATTGAACGCCCTTTTTTAAAAATTCTAATACGCGCTCACTTTTAAAATAACAGTAACAATTTAACCAAGTTGTTTGCTCTATACTTTCACCTTTAGCATTTACATATTTTTTATTTACCGCTAAATTAAAAGCTACTTGCTTTTTTTCATTCGTTCCGATTATTTCGGCATCCTTGCCTAGATAACCAATTGCATTCATTTGTAACATGTTTTTTTATTTTGATGTGAATTGATAAGGTAAAAAAATAACGGTTTAAGGGTTGCCGTTGCCCTTTTAGGGGGTTAGTTATTGCAGTAATCGTTTTCGGCCCTTGCAACTAAATATAAAGGCTCAGGTAAGTGGCATTTTTCACGAGAACCAAATTTTAAAGTCATATCTTTTGGTAGGTTATTAAGGTAATTAACAACTTTATCTGTATAATTTACAGCTATAAAACTATCATCTTCTTTTAACCAGTCTAAGTCGCTTACATAATCCTTTACAAATTGTAAAAATGAGTTCCAAGTTGTATTTTTATTATCCCCAAAAGTTTTTAAATAGACTGGTAATACATTTTTTGTAAAAGCTGCTGTTATTTTTTCGTAGTTTGTCATGTCTTTCGTTTTATTGTTAAATTAATTTTTATGCTAATTTTAATTTTTATTGGCCTTCGTTATGGCTTTTTTTGGTTGATCTTATTTTTTTTCAAATTTTCTTTTTTAGAACCTTCGCTTGCATGAGTATCAAGTACAAATTCAATGTAACTTTTAAGATTTGTTCTTTTTTTTATCGCTAGTATTGATAGGGCCTCAAAAGTTGTATCGTTTATATCTATTAGTTTTTTCATTATTTTGTTTGTTGTTTAATTATGTACAAATATATAACTATATACGGTATATACCAAATATATTTTAAAAATAATTAATTTTTATGCTAATTTTAATTTTTATTGGCCTTTATCAAATTACCGTCTATATCGTAACTCCAAAAAATGCTCCTATAGTCAAATTCGCTTATTTTACAGCCCTGGTCAATTTCTACATTATTAATTATCCAACTATTTAACAAATTCAATTCCTTTAAATTTTTGTTGAAATAATTTTTGTTGAGAATATTATTAATAATTCCATATTGGTGTATAAATGTTTTTACTTCATATAGCTTATTATTTTTCTTGCTATAAATTGAATTTATTTTTTTATCCTGTGTTCGTTCGAATACATCCAGCGAAATTAATTGCTTCGTAAAAATTTTACTAACTGTTCTTGAACTATGCCAAACATTTATACCTACAAATGTTGTTTTATTTTTAGTTACATATTTTGCTACATAAGCAGAAACGCCGCGTATATCATATATTTTTTTTACGTCCACCGGATTCAAATATTTTTGAGCAATAGACCATCCGGAGTACCCTAATTTAAGTAATTGTTTAAACGTATATCCATAATCTTTATTAAGTTCATAAACCGCACTACTGTTAACTATGCTATTTTCTATTTGCTGGGAAATCCATAACGAATTGATGTATTGAATTTGAAATTTGCAATTGGCTACTATATGAAAATGTATTCGACCATTTTTTTGTCTTTCGGCCACCCATAAATAATTAAAATTGCCGTATTTTTTTTTAACAGAAGTAAAGAAATTATTTAACACCTTAACCGCCTTTCTATCCGTGCAATCAGCTATCATAGTTAAGGTTATCATAGAAAATTTTTTATTACTAGCCGCATATAGTGCCAATATTTTTTCCTGTATTTTTATTTTCGTTCTATAGGATAATTGCCGCTCGTAACTTTCCAAAAGTTGCTTTGAATATGATTTTTCAAGTTCATGTAGTGGACTATTTTTTTGCCTACGCTCGCTTTTACAAATTTGTTTACTAGTTTTTTTCTGTATTTCTTGAATTTCTGATAGTTCCGGCTTAACGGTTTTTTTGCGCAAAATGCTGCTACCTTGAAAATATTGTTTGCTGGCGGATGGGGAAATCCGCGCAATGCTCCTGTAATGTGATAGGTTGAGTTCATAATTTTTTTGATTTGGGTTTGATTCGTAGTCTTCTTGATCCCTGGTTGGGAAATGGACGCTCTTTAAACGCTTGTTTAATGCTTTATTTTTTTCAATATAGTCGTAAGTGCCTAACATTCAGCTATTTGTGTTATGGTTTGAAATGTTGCACGTATAAATAAATCCAATAGCTGAAACTGTCCGCGAGCGAAAATATGGCCACTAATGGCATAAATAAGCCCGTTACAAGCACTATGTAACGGGCGGCATATATATAGGGGGAAAATTATTAAAGGCCTAAATAACGATTGTAATAGAAAACTTTTATACTTTTGTAACGTTAGATTCATAAAGTGAGTTTATGTGTTTAACCAAAACCAGCATTTTTGCGAATGACTGGTTTTCTTTTTTATAAGCACCAGTTTTTTAGACTGGTGCTTTTTTTATTTGTCAAAAGTTGCACAATGTTGACACCACATCAGCGCATTGTAGTTTAAAACTACTACCTTTTTTTCAAATAATAAAAAATTATACCAGCAATTATCAATGTTGAAACATCAAATCCCATCATTTTTGGACTTGTATTTATTAAATAATGTTGCAATCCCTTTGCGTAACTTTCGCTACTTATACCATAATATCTAAATTTCTTTAAAGCGGCCGCATAAGTAACCGGACTAAATTCATTTTGAATATTTATATTTCTTCTTTTTAACCAGGACAATAACTCCAAAACACTTTTTTCAATGTTATCATATTTTGCATATACACCGCCTTCGCTCTTAGGCGCGCGAATACAACTTTCATCGCTGTATTTTCTTTGTCCAACAAATTTATATCCAAATAGATTTTTGCATTTTTTAAAAGCATTACTTGTAAAATTTGCAGTTTCAAACTTTGCCTGTGCTATAATTAATTTAGCCACGCTATTAGAAGCACCATTTTTTTTCGCTATCGTATATATTAAATTGTCAATCATTTTTCAGGAAAAAATTGCTGATGGAAATCCATTAAATTGGCATTAACTGCTGTATATGTTATATTTTCTACACATACCTTTAATGTTTCAAATTCGCTGTCTTCTAACACTATTTCATCAACTTCATTCGCTTGCAACTTATTCAAAACCTGTAATCGTTTAAACATATCAGTAGGTAACAAACCAGCGGCCGGTATATTATTTAATGCTGCTTTGCATAATTCTACTGTCGTTAGCTTGCCGGCACCAGCTTCAACAATATCAGTTAATTTTTTAACTGTGTTTACTTCTAAGACGGAAACTTTTCCGCCAACAACATAAATTTTATTCGCTAATTGCTTCATAAACTATTTCTAAATTATTTAATACTAATTCAAATATCGCTGATTCGCTTTCCAAATCCGCAAGATCTTCATTACAAATTTGCATTTGAATATTACCAATTAGCAATTCTTCAATATCGAACAAATCCACAAAAACAACATTTGTATCTTTGTTAAAAGAAAGCTTTGCAAATTCCGCATTTAATTGATTTCCTTTTAAAAAATGTTTTTTAATTTTAATCATTTTTTTAAAGGAAACTTTTGCAGCTTTTACTTTAACTGCTGCGGCCGCTTTAATAGGCTCAATATTTTTTTTAACTGAAACTTTTGCAGCTTTTACTTTAACTGCTTTTTTTAATTCAATAGTTTTACTTTTCATTTTTTTTAATTTTTATTTGTTATTATAATTATGCGCCACTAGTAGAAGCCAGTAAGAAATAAGTAGTTCCGTTACATATCAATCTAACTTTATTAGTAACTGTATTTAAAACTGATGCACTTACTATTTGTCCAGCTCCCAATCTAATTTCGCCGTCAAAGTAATTTATATTGTTTGCGCCTAATTGATAAATACCCCATTTATTTGTGATCTGTCCGGCTTTATCGCTTCCATTAATATCATCAATATAAACGCCGTAATAATTTGTAATTGTTCCGGTATAATTTGCTTCGCTGGCTTGCTGGTTAGGTCTGCCAGCGTATATACTTGCAGCATGCGTAACAGATCCTGTACTTGCCAATAATATATCTGAACCAATTCCACAAAAACGATCCCAAGATCCTGTAGAGTTAAAAAAAGTACGACCTACAACTGCTCCAATATATGTTTTTGCATTCGTTGTATTTGCGCCGGTCGTTTGAATGCCCAATGCCGCATAAATACTACTACAAATAATTTCACTAGAATTTGCAAAACCAGTTCCTGTTATTACTTGAGTATTTCCACTTGCGAAAAAAGAACTATTTGAATTAAAAATATTTGATTTATTAGAAATAAAATTTACAGCTGTTATTACTCCAGTGCTGGTAATATTGGCAAATGTAGGCGAAGATGCTACGCCAATACTTTGAGGCAAAGACAAAGTAACCGCGCCGGTGGCCGCGCTGGCAATAACTTGGTTTGCAGTTCCTGTTATACTCGTAACTGCTCCAGCAGCAGTTATATATACACTACTATCTGTTGAGCCATCTGCTTTTAAAAATTGTGATGAAGATCCGCCGGCCCTTATAAAACTAGTAGCTTGAACTGTGGATGAAAACAATGCAGAATTGCCTATAAAAACATTTGTTACTGTTAGCGCGCCGAATGTAGGCGAAGAAGCTACGCCAATACTTTGAGGCAAAGACAAAGTAACCGCGCCGGTGGCCGCGCTGGCAATAACTTGGTTTGCAGTTCCAGTTATATTAGTAACACCGCCACCAGCAAAAACACCCCAAGAACCGGCATTATTTTTAAACTCCATTATCCCGGCGTTATCCCTAAATCCGTAACCGCTCGCGCCGGCCACAGCACCCCAATTATGATACTGATCAGCTGCTTGTAATATCCCTAAAGTTATTCCAACATCCCCCGTTACTTGTACTTTCTGTCCACTTCCATTATCAACCAATGTTCCGAATAATGTTGTGCCTTGTATGTGATTAGCTGCCGTACCATTCATAAATAGATTCCAACGATTTGCACCGCTTGCAATATTGCCCCTAAATCCAAAATTATTAGTAGCACCTATTAAACTCGATTGGACTTCAAAACCCGATTGATTAGTTATTGTAGAACCCGCACCGATCGCTGATTGCCTTGCATGAAAATGTTTTAAATCAGCTAAAGTAAATGAAGCCGCTTGACTTGTTATTGCAGTAGCAAATCCCCAAAATAAAGAAGTAACAGAACTTTGTAAAACCGCTCTAAGATCAAAAACGGCCGTATTGTTGTTAAAAATTTTGTCGATGTATATTCCTTCGTTAGTAGCTGATGAAGCTCCGATAAATGCCTTAGTTCCTAATCCTGACGTACCACTTACAACTAAATTACCTCCAATAGTTCCCGCTCCAGTTATTGCTATCGCGCCAAATGTTGGCGAAGAAGCTACACCAATACTTTGAGGCAAAGACAAGGTTACCGCGCCGGTGGCCGCGCTGGCAATAACTTGGTTTGCAGTTCCTGTTATACTCGTAACTGCTCCAGCAGCAGTTATATATACACTACTATCTGTTGAGCCATCTGCTTTTAAAAATTGTGATGAAG
>Ga0209591_10006438_pt1 | contig 13055 bp, 10 predicted proteins | sample MAT01_FD_187207 | JGI IMG/M metagenome (GOLD analysis project Ga0209591, IMG submission 187207) | Freshwater microbial communities from Lake Fryxell liftoff mats and glacier meltwater in Antarctica - MAT-01 (SPAdes) (version 2) | ecosystem: Environmental > Aquatic > Freshwater > Ice > Liftoff...
TTCCAGCAAGCGGACCTTGCCTTCAAGCGAAGCCAGCCGAGCTACAGACTTTGCATCACCCATCAGGATCTGCGCCCCGGAGGCTTGTGCAAGATTCTCGGCGATATTCGGCTCAATCGCGGCATCGAGTGGCACCACCGTGGCACCCAAGGCGAACACGCCAAACAAGGCGATCGGCCAATTCGGATGATTCTGGGCCGCCAACAACACGCGATCGCCAGGCTTCACACCCAGCTGCTTGAGCCTAGCAGCACAGGCTAACGACAATTGCCGCCACTCACGAAAACTGATCCTGCTCAGGCCGTCCGTTTCCACTCGCTGCAGGGCAACGGCCAAATCATAACGCTCGGCAATCTCATCCAGCAGTGCCGGCAACGTCTCGTGCCGCCTCGGGGCGCGCTTCGGGCGCTTCAGGCGCTTGTCAATTTGCGGGAAGACCCACTTTTCGAGGCCGGGAATGTGAACATTCAAGAACCACTCGCGCCAATTGATGCTCTCCGGCGCCCAGGGGATCAGTTCCCTATCGGCGGCGCTCAGGCGCGCAAAAGCATCGCGCGTATTCTGGCAGCGAAACGTGTAATCGTACTCAGCTGCAAACGGCACGAACACTTGCAAGATCTTCCCAACCTTGCGTTGCTGATCGGCAAATTGCTGGAGCGAACTGGATGCCGGTCTCAAGAATGGCTTCAGCGGACCGAAGGCGGCTTTGTTGAGCAGCGTTGAGAGCTGCTCGGCGCCGTTCGCGATCACATGCGGGCCAAAGCGTTCGAACTCCTGGCTCGAAACCACGGAGCCTTCGAAGTGGGCTTGCAAGAAGCTGAGGATGGGGCCGCCCTTGCCGGTTTCCTGGTAGTAACGGCGCTTGTAGAGCCCTGTGAGCTCAATGAAGCGGCGCATGCTGCAGGGATTGGTATCGCCCGAGCCCAACTGATACACGCGCTTGGGCTGCCCCTCCAAAAGCTCAGCCAAAGCCAGCGTTAACCCAGCGGCGACCATGTCGCAGGGGATCACATCTAGACTGTGATCGGAGCCGGGGATTTGGAGCCCGCCTTGGCGCAAAATATAGATGAGCGGCGCGCTCGTATTAACGCCCTCGTTCCAGCCTGGAAACGGATAAAAACAGGTGGATTCAACGATCGCTGGCCGCACAATCGTCCAATTCAAACCCGAGCGGGCCACGATCTGCTCACCGATCGATTTCGTGTACGTGTACGTATTCGGAAATCCCCAAAAACGGGCGCGTTCCATGCCCATTTCTGACAGCTGCCCCTCCACGAACTTTCGCTTCACACGCTGCACTTCATCCTCGAGCGCGCGGCCGCGGCCCGGCTCGCCATTTTCACGCAGATTCTTTTTAGCTTCATCTAAGAAGCGACTCTGACGAAAGGCGTCCCCCGCGCGGTGCCGTGCCTGCTCCACCACATCCAAGCACTCCGCTATCTCGCGGTCAGGATCCCAGTGGATGCGATCCAGATCAGCCGCGCGCGGAAATGGGAAGTCCCGCGGGTCCGTCTCGGCGATGTTGCCCGTGCGATCGCCAGCGACGTAGCAGGTGCTCGTGTGCAACAGCGATGCTTGCCCGAGATCTCTGGCGAGCTCGACTAGATTCTGCACGCCAAAGGCGTTCACTTCGAGCCCTTCATCGAGCGGCGGATCGAAATCCACCACGCCTGCGGCATTCACGACGGCATCGATATTTCCGCGCAGCTCGTCGCGAATCTCAGCCGAGACTCCGCAAAAAGGCCGAACTACGTCGCCTTCGATCACCACCACCTTCGCTTCTAAGAAGGCGTCGAACTTGTCGCCATGCGCCTCCCGAAGTGGCCGCAACACCTCGCTCGTCGCGACCTCGTTAGCGAAGCGTTCGTTCGCTGTTTGGCCCGCCTTCCTGCGAACGACCAAATAGATGCGGTCGATCTGCGGAAATTTCGCGAGCAGGAACGACCACCAAACTTTACCGAGAAAGCCGGTTCCTCCCACCACCACCAAGCGTTTTCCTGAAAGTACGCGCGCAAGCTCCAGCGGTCGCGCAGTGTCCAACGGCGGCGCTGACTTCAGCTTCACCGAGCTGTCTCGCTCGTCGCTCACAGAGCTCCCCCAGAGGCCCCCGGGATCGTGACATCCGCCATCACGATCGGCGGAACGTGCAGGCAAGCGACATCCAGCGTTCGCTCGACACCACCCTTCGCGCGATACAGCGCCTCATCCATCGTGGGAGCCGTTTCCCAACCCATCAGTTTGGGAATGTACTCATTATCAGCCCCCACCACGATCACGCGCCCCAAGTGCTGCCGGCCATTTTCGCCCCAATACCACATAAAAAATGGATGCGCCGGGTGGTAGGCGTGGCCTGTGCGATACATGTGGATGTACGCCTCGTTGTTGGCGAATTTAGACTCGTATTTGTGCTTGAGCTCCACGGCATCGCGAGTTTCAGGCAAGATCCGGTGAAAAAATTCGATGTAGGGGGCGTGCTGTTCATGATCGAACTTGTCAGTGCACGGGTGAGTGATGATGAGCGTACCGCCTGGCTTCACCATCGGTGCGCCGCGGTACATGTTGAACAGATAACCTTGGGCTAACACCTGCACGAGCAGCGGATTCAAGAACGCGTGCACGTTGTAGGGGCTGATGTACGGGATACCCGTCACGAGCACGTCCGCTTGGCCTTCGAAGGGCACCAAGTATTGCTCAAAGGAGCGCTCGACGGTCTTCTTGTGGACTTCTTCGGTGGCGCCCGCAAAAACACCCGTCACGCCATACGGTGCTGGAAAGCGGTCAAAGATCGCCTGGCGCGCCGCCTGGGGGAGCTTGCTCGTGGCCACCACCAGCGCCTTCTGCATCGCTCGCTCACTCGCCGAGAGGTCGTCCTCATTTTTCATGAGGAACTCAAGCGGACGGTCAAACATGCGATTGTTCACCGTGGTTTCAATGGTGAAAATCTTGAGCTTTTGGTGCGCCAAACGCCCCATGATGCTGATGTCTGAAGCGAGCTTCGAATTGCTCGGATCCATGTAGCTGTTGGAGCCGCGGATCGTGTGCGGATTGTGGTGCGGCACCAGGCTCTTATAACTGCAGAGCCCAACCGCCACCGATTTGTGCCCGCCATTCATCGGAACGAAGTTCAAGTTCACGTAGATAAGGAGATCGCTCTCGGCCGCGCGCCGGTTCAGCTCCAGCACATCTCCGTGCTCGGTCGTCCCGATCTCTACGAGATTGTCGTGGTCTTCAGCGTCGTGATTGTAGAGGCGATCGGGATAGTAGGCGTCAAAGATGCGCTTACCCACGATGTGACGGATTTCGTGACCCTTCATCCGTCGGTGAATGCCCGTGGCGATGATCATCTCCACATCGTCCACTCCGTGGTCGGAAAGCATCGCGAGCACAATCTCAAGGACGCTCTGGCGCGCATCCGGCGCACGCATCGGCGGCAGCGGCAACGAGATGTCGTCGATCGCGATCGTCACCTTCATACCGGGGGTCAAGAGCGCGTACAGCGGGTCCATCCCGAGTGGGTGATTGAGCGCGTAGCGAATGGCGGCGTTGACGTCCTTCAGCGGCTCAAGGGGCGGCTTTGGATACACACACCGCGTGCCCGCCGGCAGATCCACCTCGACCAAGCGATCGCCGGAAAATAAGACGCGCGGGGCACTATCGTGCTCAAGAGTGACGACCGAAGGATGATTCATAGGGCTTGTTTCAGGTTGAAGCTCGGCCAAGAATAAGCGCGTGCCAGAAGTGCCAGCCGCCTATCTGGATTGACGACTGCAGGGTGCCCCACCACGCTCAGCATGGGCACATCCGAATAGCTGTCGCTAAACGCGAAGCATTCATTGAGATCAAACCCGTAGTCGCGCGCGTGCTCGCGGATCAATCGCGCCTTTTCCGGGCCAGCCACCACCGGTTTCAAGATCTTTCCCGTCGCAATCCCATCCTTGATTTCCAGGCGGTTCGCGATCACCTCATCAGCCCCGAGCTCCGTTGCCATGTGGCTGATGACACAATCGAGCGCCCCAGAAACAAAGACCACGCGATTGCCGTTATCGCGGCTCTTTTTGACCAAGCTCGCGGCGAACGGATAGATCGAGGGCCGCATCACTTTTTCGTAAGCTTCTTTGCCAAGCAGCAGCAGGCGATCTTCGCTCATGCCCTGGTAAGAATTGTAGAGCAGCTCGTTGAACAGACGGCGGTCTGCCATCTCGGCCAGGATCATTCTCGGCGCACGCAAGAGCGCTCGGCCGACACGCAGCGCCGTCTGCAGGGGGGTGCCCTGATTCAGCAAATAAAAAACCGTCGGATGGACCAAGTTGGTCCCCACCAGAGTGCCGTCTACGTCGAAATAACTGGCCGCCAAGGGGTCTCCTGGTCTCCCATGTTTCGGTCGGAGTCAAGCGGGCGAACCGCGTGAAGCACGTGGGTTTGGCCCCCAACGCGAAGCGCAGGCAGTTTGCTGAGGATTTCCGGCGTTATCCGGCTCCGCCACGTGGTAGACGGCGGCAATGCGCTGGGTCGAAACGGAAAGTGCCCTCGATGCGGCGGTCGCGGCACTCGAGGGAGCGGAGGTGGTCTACCTGGACACCGAATTCGACTCGTCGCGAAAAGGCACGATTTTATCGCTGCTGCAGCTGAGCCGAGGCGCAGAGGTTTATGTGATCGACGCCCTCAACTTGCCCAGCCTCGGAGCGCTCGCGCGCATCCTCGGTGACCCGAACGTTTTGTGGGTGCTGCATGCGGGCTCACAAGATGTAACGCTGGTGTGCGACACGCTGCGCATCCAGCAACGGCCACCAGTGTTCGACACGCAGGTCGCTTGGTCGCTGTTGAGCGCCGAGTATTCCGTTTCGCTTCCGTACCTACTTCACAAGCTCCTCAAGGTCCGGGTAGCCAAAGGTTATCAAGCGGACGATTGGCTACGGCGCCCATTACCCGCTGCCCAAATCGCGTACGCCGCGGATGACGTGGAATACCTCCCCGCCCTGCACGCAGCGCTTTCGCAGAGTGCGGCAGAGCACAACCGCGCTGCCCTCATTCAGCTGGCGTCGGCGGAGGCGGTCTGGCCCGAAAAGCCTTTGCTCACCAAGATCGGCCTCGATTCCTTTAGGAACGCTTGGCAGCTGGATGCCAGGAGCCAAGCAGGCCTCTTGGCACTTATCGACTGGTACAACGCGCTCGAGCCTCGAGCTCGCAAAGATGTGCCCGAGAGCAAGACGCTGCTCGCCATCGCAAGCCGCATGCCGGACACGGCTGAGGATTTGGGGCGCATCAAGGGCGTGCCGCGATTCTGGGTGGAGCGCCAGGGGCGTGACATCGTGGGGCGCCTCAAACGCGCCGCGGAAAGCGCCAAAACCGAGGATTTTGTTCCGATTGAGCCCCCCCCGTACGGCACGTTCGAGCAGGTGCGGCTCGATGCTTGGCTGAGCTGGGTTCGGGCTGAGTTGTGCGTTGAACTCTGTGTCTCCCCCGAGGCCGCACTGCCACAAAAAGTGATGCGCCAGGTACGAGACAGCATACTTTTGGGCACCGGGGCGGCAGACGGGGCCGAGGGCTTGGTGGGGTGGCGTAGGAACTTGCTGCTCAAGAGCTACCTGACGTGGTGCGAACGCCTGCCCTTCACCCTGGGCAGCTGAGCTAAGCTGAGCGGCCCTGGGCCGAAAGCGCCGTATCGCAACTATTTACCAGATTCATTTCCGCGCGCGGGTATAGACTTCGGGGGCGTGCGGCGGCGGGGCGCCAGCACTTTCATCCTCATAAAGGCGAGCCATGAGCGAATCTGTTCCCCCCAATCCAGGCACGCTGATCGGAGCCAGCTTCGACTCCGAAGTGAGCTCGGGAGTGCGCTACTGTATTGAGCGCATGCTGGGTGAAGGCGGAATGGCCGTCGCGTACCTGGCCACGCGTGAGACAGCGGCAGGCAAGACGCCCGTGGTCGTCAAGGTAGTGCGGCCCCACATCGTCCTGAGCGCGGGTGAATTGGCCACACTCGTGGTCCAGAAAGAAGCCGTGGCTCTGGGCCGCCTGAATGAACGCGTTCCCCCAACACCGTTTGTGGTGCGCTTGGTCGATACGGGGTCGGCCCAAATCCATGGGCCCAATCGACCCAAGTTGCCGTGGCTAGCGCTCGAATATGTACACGGCGGCGTCGAAGGCACGACGCTCGTGGATCGCATTCAATACAGCGTGCAAAACACGGGGTTTGCCTTCGATTCACGCCGCGTGGCCCATCTGGCACGCTGCCTCGCTTCAGGCCTGAGCGCCATTCACGAAGTAGGGGTGATTCACCGCGACTTAACACCGCGCAACGTGCTCTGTTGCGGCTTTGGTGCGAATGAAATCTTCAAGATCTCTGATTTTGGGATTGCCCGCCCACAGGGTCTCAACGCCACCTTCGGTACCGGGGCCACGCCGGGAACTCCGGGCTACGCGGCACCTGAGCAGATTTTCCCAGACATGGGGCCAATCGGGCCACATTCGGATGTGTTCACCCTCGCCTGCCTCTTGTACTTCGTACTGACGGGCGAAAGCTTGTTCGAGGATGCTTCGCCAGTTGCTGCCCTGCTCAGCATGCGTCGTCCTGACCGACGCAGCATCCTGCAGGGGCGTTGGCTCAACCCAGAACTGCGCGAAAATAAGGCTGCCTGTGAGGGCATCGATCGCACCATCGCGCGCGCGTCCGCGGAAGATCCACGCTTGCGCCCCGCCTTAGCTCAAGAATTTGCAGCCCAGCTTGTGCCCTGGCTCACGGAACGCGCAACGCCCGCTGTCGCGAGTACGCGCCTGAAAAACAGTATCTTTCGTACCCTGCCGCCGGGTGAAGTGGGGCAATGGCACTGGATTCTGCGGCATCCTGCGGGGGATGATCGCGTGATACGCAGCGCGGCTTGGGATGCCGACGGGCATTGTTTGGTGACCACAACCCAAGGTCCGGCGTTTTGGACCGGGCAAACCTGGGTCGATCGCCTACCGAACGACATGCAGTTTCCGAGTGGTATGCGGTTTACCCACAGGCTCGGGCCGGGAACGTGGTTGGTTGGCGGAGAACAAGGAACGCTCGCCATCTGCGATAACAAGGGCGTTCATGATCGCGTGACTTGTCCCGATCGGACAGCCGTATTCTCGCACGCAACCGGGCACTTTGCGGATCTGCTCACCGCAGTTTGCCAAAAGCCCGGCTCACCGCCAACGTTGTGGGCCATGGCCGCACGGCGCTGGATGAAGCCACTGCCACTCAGCGGCGTGGCTTACGTTTCCGCGCTGCTTCCGCTCGACGAGGATCGCTGGGTGATCTGCGGGCGCTTGAATGAAGGTGGTGGCTTTGCTGCCATCTACTGCCCGATGCAATGGGGCATCACCTTCTTGTTGACGCCGAAAACACGTGCCTTCGTAGCCGGTTGTTCCGAACCGGCACGCGCGGAAGCTCTCGTCGTCGGCAGCGACGGGGTGGCGCTCAGAATTCATGCCGAGGAGGCGCAGAGTGCTGTAGCCGATGGCTGCCCGGACCTCACCGCTTCCGCCATGGACGTGCTCAATCGACAATGGGTTACTTCGATCGGGCGAATTTGGGTCCGCGATCCCAGCACGCAGTATCAATGGAAGCCTGCTTGGACGGATCTCACGCTAGGAGTACCGTTCGTGAGCATCATGGCAGAGCCTGGAATTGTTGTGGCGATGACGGCCGATGGCGGCATCGTTGAAGGTCGCGCAGCCTGAGTGTCCTCCTTGCTCCGCATTGCGCTGCATGTCGCAGGTAACGATCGCCCGGGGATCACCGCCAAGATCGCCGAGGTGATAGCCGAGGAGCGCGCTCATTTAGTGAGCATTGGCCAGAGCGTGCTGCACGGTTATCTGATGATGAGCGCCATCATCGAAGCGCCCGCTGACTCGGAAGTGCGGGAGAAAATGCGCCGCGCGGCAGCAGAGCTAGGACTCCGACTCGAAACGACCGAGCTTTCGGGCCTCACTGCCGACTCCCTACCGCCCGAAGCCGGACCGAGCCTGTGCATCACGCTGCTCGGCACGCTTTCGGATGCGACATCGATCGCCGGCTTGGCTCGCTACTTGGCGGATCATCAGCTGAATATCCGTGAGGTTCGCTCGCTCAGCGAGGGGGCGTTGAGTGGCCTGGAGCTGATTGTTGATCTTCCGGCTGAAGCCTGCATGTCCGAATCACTGGTGCAGTTGCGCGGCGGCTTATTGCGCCTCGGCATGAGTCTTTCCGCGGATCTCGCCGTGCAGAAAGACGACGTGTTCCGGCGCAACCGGCGGCTGGTGTGCATGGACGTGGATTCCACGTTCGTGAAGGGTGAGTGCATTGATGAGCTCGCCGAGCTCGTCGGTTGTAAAGCTCAGGTTGCAGAAATCACAGCCCGAGCCATGCGCGGCGAGCTCGATTTTCGGGCTTCCTTGGCCGAACGCGTACGGCTTCTGAAGGGGCTGCCACTCGAGAAAGCACAGGCTCTCACCAGTCGGCTTGAGCTCACTCCCGGTGCGCTCAATTTCGTCGAAAAGCTCAAGGGTTTGGGCTTTCAGGTGGGCTTGGTGAGCGGAGGCTTCACGTTTTTCGTCGATGACTTAAAACGCCGCTTTGGCCTTGATTTTGCCTTTGCGAACGAGCTCGAAGTCGAAGACGGCAAGCTCACTGGTGGCCTGATAGGCACGATTGTGGATGCCGAACGCAAGGCTGAAGTGCTGAAAGAGATGGCTCAAGCGCACAACCTTCGCCTTGAGCAAACCGTCGCCGTGGGTGACGGTGCCAACGATATTCTCATGTTGCAAACGGCAGGGCTCGGCATCGCCTTCCGCGCGAAACCCAAGCTCCAAACACTCGCACACATGAGCCTGAATCATCACGAACGCCTGGATACGCTGCTCTATTTGATGGGCTTCAATGCTCGCGAGCTGCGCAGTCTCGCCGAGTGTGGGCACTAGGCTACTGTTGATGCCCACCCCGCTGCCGCGAAGCGCGGCAGCCGCCCCTCCCAGGCATCGGCCTCCGGCTGCTGCGGGAGGGGCACGACTGCCCATTTGCGCAGCGAAGCTGGGTTGAAAGCGAAGGTAGAGCTAAAGACCGCGTCGTAGGATTATCCTCTGAAATCAATCCGCCTACCCATGACCGTAACTCCCCCACTCCGCGCCTCCGCACTTGCGATCAGTCTGGGTGCAGCTTGTCTGCTGCTAGCGAGCCATAGCTCCGCATATTGCCGGACGCGAACCTGCAATCCCACCAAGTCGAACTGCGCATCGGAGAATGGCTGCGTCATTACCGGTGAATTCTTGCATTGGCCAAACGGTTGCGTTTCGTTCAGCGTGAATCAGGCGGGCTCGCCTTTGCGCCAGATATCCTTCGACACTGCCGACAATCTTATTACGGACGCCTTCAGCAAATGGTTGGCCGCAGATTGCGGCGGCGGCAAACGTCCCGCGTTGGCAGTTAACAACTTTGGTCCGACCGCCTGCGGTGAGCGAGGCTACAATCCGAAAGGCCCCAATTCCAACGAGTGGATGTTTATTGACTCTGGGTGGATGCCGCTGAATGACGCACACACGCTCGCGCTCACAACAGTGACGCATCACCCCACTGGTCAAATTCTTGACGTGGACGTGGAAATCAACTCCGCCAACAGCCTCATCACGACCGATGATACCAACGTCGGGGCCGATCTAGAATCGATCGTGACTCACGAAGCTGGGCATTTCCTGGGTCTCGCCCATTCGGAGGTCACGAAAGCGACGATGTTTAGCAGCTATTTACCCGGGGATCCCTTCATGCGCGACCTTGACCCGGACGATGTAGCCGCGATTTGTGCGGTTTATCCCGCGGGTCGCCCTGTTGCCAAGCCCAGCTGTGAGCCTAGAGGTGGCTTTACCCAGCAATGTTTGGAAGAACTGAGTACGGGGGGCTGCGGTTGTCATGTCGCTAGCTCCGGAGGCAAATGCGTACCCTCCGGGCGCCGCACCTTGCCGCTCACCACTTCAGGCTTCGTCCTGATGGGCGCAGCTTTTGTGCTCTGGGTTCGACGTCGGCGCCAGACTCCGAGAGCCGGCTTCGCTCCGCGATGACGACATGCCCGCCGGGATGTGCAACGCTGCCTAACCTAGCCCCGCTGCTCGCCGTCCAAGGGTTGACCCGCCTTGTCCAAGCAGGTACCAGGCGCCATGATGAGGGAGCCCCTGCGACTGCGACTTGTAAAGGATTGGCTGTTGATGATTGTCCTGTGGCTCGCTTGGGCGCCCCAGGTGCGGGCGCAGCCCGCGGGCGATCCGCTCCCTGACGGCACGGCGAGCGGTGCCCCGAGCGCAGCTCCGTCGCCCGAATGCTTCCCCGCATGCCGAGCTGGCTTCATCTGCCACCAGGGGGCGTGCGTCTCATTGTGTAATCCGCCTTGTCCCTCGGGGTATGCCTGCTCCTCGACGGCGACCTGCGAGGCTCAGGCGGCCCCAACACCTCCAGCCACCTCCACGAACAACCCGCAGCAGCCCGCCTACGTGCCACCGGCAATCTCGACTATCGGCCCCGCATCTCCCTACAGTGCCCAGCCAATTGCACCAGCTCAGGAGCGTCTTGAGGAGCCGCACGCCACGCGCAGTTCTGGATTCGAAGCTGTTTTTTTCGCCGGGGTTCATAGCTACTTTGGCGACTACGGCGATGGGATGCCTCCGGGTCTGCGCCTGGGCACGCTCCTTGGGGGTCGTTTGAATCCAGTCGTTTCGTTGGCCGGGGCTCTGGAATTCGATGCTCACAACCTGGATGCGCCGCCCCCAGGGGTTTCGGTGACCTCCGTTGCCTTTTTGTTCTCGTTCGCACCCTCTTTTAAGGTCTCCCAGGAGTCCCGAATAAAATTCATTATCACCCCGCGCCTCGGCGCCTTCGCGAGGGTCGCCAGCGCAACTGACAGGACGAGCACCGCCGACGCAACGGCCACGGGCTTGCTCTTGGGATCGAGTTTCACGCTAGCTTTCCCCGCTGGCCCGGTGCTGCTCGGACCGATGCTTTCGATCGAACATCAGTCTATTGAGCAAGTGTGTGTCACCGTTGACGGAACGGAAAGCTGTTCGGACTCCAGTGCCGATCTCGACAGCGGAACCGTGGGAGCCCTGCAGTTCGCCGTGTGGCTGTAGCGTTGGTTACGCAGCGAGTCAGGAAGGACTCAGCGCAGAGTTTCTAAGCTTGCGAGGCCGCCTCGGTCATCCTGCCACAGTGCGACGAGCCTGCTTAGCGCTTATGCGCGTAGACGCGGGCAGAGCGGTCATCGATGAGCTCGTCGCCAGCCTTATAATTGGTAAGCAGGAACACCACGCCGACCAGGGCCCCTGTCGCGAGGAAGAAGTTCCGCGCCGCTTCAACTTGGCTAAAGCCCAGTAGCCATGGGAGGGCGAGCAACGTTACCGCAACTGCCACCTCAATGGCGCCATGGATGGGGAACGGAACGAGCTTAATCGCGCCCAGCGGATAAGCTGTAAGCAGCGACATCGACAAGTGTACGGCGGCCAAGACATAAGACACTGTCTGAGGCGTACCCTCGAACCCAAAGAGCGTCGGGGCCAGGGCAAAAAGAGCCACGAGAACGTAGTCGATGATACCGTGCGTGCGGGGATTCAATACTTTCATGCCAGGCCGGATGCACTGAGCGTGCCCGACGCCGTGCCGGCATATCTCTTGCAGATTCTTGGGCGGAGAACTTATGAAAATCGTGACTCGTTGTGGGTTGACCCTGCTTACCGTTGGGATCGTTGCGGGTTGCGGCGCTGCGACTCCGGAGGCCGAAGCACCCGGGAGCTTTGATATGCAAGCGCCGGCAACGCCCCGCAAACACCCCGTGAGCGATGGAGCACCGCAAGTTGACCCAAAGCTCGCCCCACCGACGACGCTAAATTTAGAGTTTGCTCCTAAGAGTGGCTCCGCGCTTACAGGGCGGGCGAGACTCACGCAGACGCGCGAAGGTGTTCGAGTGCAACTGGAGCTCAAGAATGTGAAGCCGGGAGACCACGCAGCACACGTGCATGAAAAGGGAGATTGTAGTGCGGCCGACGCCTCCAGCGCGGGCGAGCATTTCAATCCTTCGGGACACGCGCACGGCCTGCCTACTGCTAGTGAAAGGCACGTTGGAGACATGGGCAACCTCAACGCAGACAAGGACGGCGAAGGGATCCTGGACATTGTTCTTGAGCGAGCGAACCTGACGTCTGGCGATGCCGCCTCCCTCCTAGGCCGGTCTATCGTAGTTCACGAAAAGCTAGATGACGGCGGACAGCCTTCCGGCAACGCGGGTGGCCGTATTGGTTGTGTTGAGATCCCAAAATAATTCCTCATTGAGCGAGTGTTTAACGGGGCTTGCTGCTCGCGACCAGCCACGGCAGGGCAGCCGACACTTGCTCCATGACCGCTCCCCCGGGCGTGTGCCCAGCTCCGGGGGCCTTTGCCCGTGAGCGTTATCCGCCGGGCCCCTGTTGGATAGATTGGGGGATCCGCTCAGACCCATACGTTGCCGCGGAGCATTGGCAAATGCAGTAGCCCGAGCACGGTTCTAGCGAAGGCGCGATTCTTCTCCGTCCTCCGCGTCGTGATCCATCCAGCGATCATCAGCAAACGGACTGTCTCGTAAAATTTCGGTTTCGTTGGGAAAATTTGCGGCTTGAATGGAGGCCTCGCTGATTAGGGATTCTTCTGGATTGGCCATCTCCGTGAGCCCTGCGTAATCTTCATCATTGAGGTCGTCCGATCCGCTTTCCGTCGCTCGCGAAAGAAAGGCGACACCCAGTTGGTCCGCGCTGAAGGCGTCGAAATCGTCTCCCGACGTAGGTTTATGGAGATGCGGATGTGGTCGAGCTGTCACATGGTTCTGCACTAACCCCAGCATCTCCGGTTGATAGGTGCCCGATTGCCCCACTGTGTCATCCGGGAGTGCGGCGCCGTGGAATTCAGCCCGGGGAGGCCTCTCAGAGCGGCGTACAACGTGGCGCCCTGATTCAGTCGGCATGGAATCCGCCTGCGTGTGGCGAGGCGATGGCGGGCTCATAGGATGGTCAATCGCAGCTGTGCGATTGCGACGCTGACGCTG
>Ga0209591_10006442_pt1 | contig 13050 bp, 8 predicted proteins | sample MAT01_FD_187207 | JGI IMG/M metagenome (GOLD analysis project Ga0209591, IMG submission 187207) | Freshwater microbial communities from Lake Fryxell liftoff mats and glacier meltwater in Antarctica - MAT-01 (SPAdes) (version 2) | ecosystem: Environmental > Aquatic > Freshwater > Ice > Liftoff...
GTCATCGGCCTCATCTACCGGCTCCTCGAGAGCCAGCGCTTCCGTCGCGTGCTGTTCCTCGTCGATCGCGAGGCCCTCGGCACCCAGGCCCACGACGCCTTCGCCGAGGTCCGCCTCGGCAACCTCGACACCTTCGCGCAGAACTACGACGTCATGGGCCTGGCCGGCGTCGCCCCCGCCCTCGAGACCAAGGTCCACGTCGCCACCGTGCAGGGCATGGCCAAGCGCATCCTGTGGGCCTCGCCCGACCAGCCGCCGGTGCCCATCGACCGCTACGACTGCATCATCGTCGATGAGAGCCACCGCGGCTACACCCTCGATCGCGAGATGACCGAGGGCGAGCTCGAGCTGCGCGGCTTCGAGGACTACGTCTCGACCTACCGCCGCGTGCTCGACCACTTCGACGCCGTCAAGATCGGCCTCACCGCGACCCCGGCCCAGCACACCCGCGAGATCTTCGGCGCGCCGGTGTTCGTCTACAGCTACCCCGAGGCGGTCGTCGACGGCTTCCTCGTCGATCACGAGCCGCCGCTCCAGATCGTCACCCAGCTGGCCCGCCACGGCATCAAGTTCGACAAAGGTGCCGAAATCCAGACCGTGCGCGCCGGCGGCGACGTCGAGCGCTCGCTGCTGCCCGACGAGCTCGAGTTCGAGGTCGCCGCCTTCAACCGCGCCGTCATCACCGACGGCTTCAACCGCGCCGTCGCCGCCGAGCTGGCCCAGCACCTCGACCCCCACGGCGAGGCCAAGACCATCATCTTTTGCGTCGACGACGATCACGCCGATCGCCTGGTCCCGATCCTCAAGGCCGCCCTCGAGGAGCACTGGGGCCTCGTCGACGATGACGTGGTCAAAAAGATCACCGGCAAGACCGACCGCCCCGCCGACGCCATCCGCCGCTTCAAGAACGAGTCGCAGCCCAAGATCGCGGTCACCGTCGACCTGCTGTCGACCGGCATCGACGTTCCCAAGGTCTCGAACATCGTGTTCCTGCGCCGCGTGAAGAGCCGCATCCTCTACGAGCAGATGCTGGGTCGCGCCACCCGGCTGTGCCCCGAGATCGGCAAGGAGGTCTTCCACATCTACGACGCGGTCGGCCTCTACGACGTCCTGTCCGAGGTCTCGGACATGAAGCCGCTGGTGAAAGACGTCACCCGCACCACCGGCGAGCTCATCGCCGAGCTGCTCGACCCTCGCGCGCTCACCGCGCCCGGCAGCGACGTCGGCCGCAGCCACGCCGACGAGGTCGTCCAAGAGCTGGTCGAGCGCCTGCGTCGGGTCGCGCGCCGGCTCGGCAAGCGCAACCTGCACCCGCACCAGCGCCCCAACGACGAGCTGCAAGCCGCGGTCGACTCCCTCGAGGCCGTCCTCGGCGTCGGGCTGGCCGGCATGCCCGACGCGCTGCACGCCGCTGGCACCGCCGGCCTGATCAAGCTCTTCACCGACCAGCCCGACCTGGTGATCGTCCTCGAGCGCCTGGCGGCGATCCCCGGCGACGGCCAGCTCAAGGTCATCTCGACCCACGACGATCAGGTCGTCACCGTCGAGCACGGCTACGGGGCCGGTAACGCGCGCCCCGAGGACTACCTCGCCGCGTTCACCCGGTTCGTCGACGAGCAGCGCAACCAGCTCGCCGCGCTCACCGTGGTCTGCACCCGCCCCCGCGACCTCACCCGCGCCCAGCTCCGCGAGCTCAAGCTCAAGCTCGACGCCGCCGGCTACTCCGAGGCCAAGCTGCGCACCGCCTGGCGCGACTGGAAGAACCAGGACATCGCCGCCACCATCATCGGCTTCATCCGCCAGCGCGCGCTGGGCTCGCCGTTGGTCGCCTACAGCGAGCGGGTCGACCGCGCCGTCGCCAAGGTGCTGGCCGCCGGCAGCTTCACCCTGCCGCAGGGCAAGTGGCTCGAGCGTATCGCCGCCCAGCTCAAGCTGGACGTCATCGTCGACGACGAGGCCTTCTCCAAGGGCGCCTTCGCCAGCGCCGGCGGTCGCAAGGGGGTCGACAAGGCCCTCGACGGCCGGCTAAAGCAAATACTCGACGATCTCGGCGACGAGATCTGGAGCGATGGAAAGGCAGCCTGACCCGTGACCTCGACCGGCGACATCGTCGCCAAGCTAGCGCACCGCGGAACACGCCACCATGCGTATTCGTCGGCCGCCATGCAAACAGCTCGGTCGACGATGCGCTCCGGGGCCGGTTCGCGGTCGCGCACGAGCTCGGGCATCTCCTGATCGATCGGCGCGCGGCCACTGCTTGGATGTGCTCGACTCTCTGGCTCGATCGCTCCGAGCCGGAGAAACGTGCCAATGCGTTCGCCGCATACTTCATGGCGCCACGGCACGCCGTGCGGGAGGCCGTGACTGCCCTGCCAGAGATCAGTCGAGTGACTTCGTCGCGGCGGCCGCCCGGATCCGAGAGCGCTTCGGCCTGTCGGCAATCGCCGCTGGCGAGCACCTCCTGAACTGCCACAATGTCACGGTCCGGGATGCGCTTCCTGACGCGGTCCGCAAGAAGCTCGCCGACGTGCTGTGTGATCGCCCCGTCGAGTTCGAAGACGTGGCCAACGACGCCCCCGCCCTCGATGCGACCGTAAATCCGCTGCGGCAAGGCCACTACCGGGAGCTGGTCGAGCGGCTCAAGCTCGCCGGGGTTTTCGATGATGACACGGCGAATAAGTTGCTTGGACAGTCATAAGCCTTGAGAGAGTGCCCGAACGAATAGAGCGCTTTTCAAAGAGCCCATTACCTAACGGGTGCGGAGGGCGGTGGCCATGGTGGCGAGGGCGCGGGTGAGCTCGGAGGGGGTGTGGGCGGCGAAGACCAGGCGGAGGGCGTGGGGCTCGTGGCCGTCGAAGGTGTAGCGGGCGCCGGTGCCGACGGTGACGCCGCGGGCGGCGCAGGCGGCGGTCCAGGCTGGCAGGTCGAGGTCGGGCGCGACGGTGGCCCACAGCGAGATGCCGCCGCGAGGGACCGCGACCTGTAGCGCGCTCGGCAGATGCTTGGCGATGGCGGCGCACAGGGCGTCGCGGCGGGCCAGGTACTCGACGCGCATGCGGCGCATGTGGCGGTCGAGCTCGCCGTCGTCGATGAGCTCGGCGACCGCCGCCTCCATCGGCTGGTCACCCTGGCGATCCATGGCGGCCCGCCAGCGCGCGAGGTGCGCGATGACCGGCGTCGAGGCGATCGCGAAGCCGAGGCGGAGCCCGGGCGCGAGCACCTTGGACAGCGTGCCGATGTAGACCACGTGGCCGGCGTCGTCACCGGCGGCCAGCGGCGCGACCGGGTGGCCGTCGTAGTGGAACTCGTGATCGTAGTCGTCCTCGAGGACGATCAGGCGGTGGCGGCGGGCCAGCGCGCCCAGGGCGAGCCGTCGGGCCGCGCTCATCGTGACGGTGGTCGGGTACTGATGGTGCGGCGTGACGTAGACCGCGCGGATCGGCTTGCGCGCGGCCACGCGGGCCAGCGCGGCCACGTCGAGGCCGTCGCCGTCGACCGCGATCGGCACCAGCTCGGCGCCGGCCAGGCGCAGCGCGTCCCAGGCCGGCCGATAGCCCAGCGCCTCGACGGCGACCCGATCGCCAGGCCGGAGCAGGGCCCGCGCGCACACGTCGAGCGCCATCTGGCTGCCGCGGGTCACCAGCACGTGCTCGGCGGTGGCCGGCACGCCGCGCGCGGTGCGGATCATCGTCGCCAGCGCGTGGCGCAGCGCGGGATGGCCCTCGGGCGGACCGTAGGCGAGCAGCGAGCGCGCGCCGCGCCGCACCACCCGGCGCCAGGCTCGCGCCAGCAGGTCGACTGGGAACAGCCGAGGGTCGGGGATGCCGGCGGCCAGGTTGAGCTGGCCGCGCTCGGGCGCGATCGTGACGTCGCGCGCCGCCACCGGCAGCGGCGGGATCGTGAAGCCGGGACCGTCGAGGATGTGGCCGCGACGGGGCCGTCGGGCCACGGGCAGCGCGTCGGACACGAAGGTGCCGCGCGCCGGCTCGGTCGTGATCCAGCCCTGGGCCGCGAGCTCGGCCAGCGCGGCCAGGACGGTGTTGCGATGCACGCCGAGCTGGCCGGCCAGCACGCGCGAGCTGGGCAGGCGCTCGCCCGGCACCCGGCGCCCGTGACGGATGTCGTCGGTGATCGCGCGCGCGATGGCGAGGAAGCGCGGGCCGCCAGCCGCGGCGACGAGAGGCCTCGGCGTAACTGGTCTAGTCGACATTCGCGAACTGGTACTATCAGCTAGACCAGACCGGCGCCAACCTATCCGTCCATGCGCCGCTCCGAGTTCGCGATGACCGCCGCCGAGGCCCACCAGTTCCTCGCCGAGCAAGCCGCCTTCCACCTGGCCAGCACCCGGCCCGACGGCGCGCCCATCCTGCGCACGCTCCATGGCGTGATCGTCGACGGCTGGCTGGCCTTCCACAGCTCACCCAAGGGCGAGAAGACCAGCGTCGTGGGGCGGGCCGCGGTGGCCGCCAGCGAGGACACCGTCGCGGTGGTGCCGAGCACGTTCTTCGATCCGGTGCGGGCCTGCCCGGCGACGACCTACTACCGCAGCGTGCAGGTCCACGGCGTCGTCGAGGAGCTGACCGATCCGCCGCTCAAGGCCCGCGCGCTGCAAGCGCTGATGGACAAGCTACAGCCGCCCGGCGGCTACGCGCCCATCACTCACGACGACCCGCTCTATCGCGCCGCGGTCAATGGCCTGCTGGTCGCCGGCCTGCGCCTCGACCACGTCGACGGCAAGGCCAAGCTGGCCCAGAACCGCAAGCCCCACGAGCTCACCGCGCTGCTCGACAGCCTGTGGCGACGCGGCGACGTTGGCGACCCGCGCGCCCTCGAGCTGGTCCGCGCCGCCAATCCCGACGCGACCGCGCCGGCCTTTCTGGCCGCGCCCGCCGGCACGACGCTGCACGTCTGGTTGCCAGCGACCGACGCGCCCGCGGTCGCCGCGCTCCTCGAGGGCAGCTACTGGAACCGCGACTTCACGGCCGCGCAGATCGCGCGCGCCCACCGCGGCTCGTCGGCGTGGATCGGCGCGCGCGACGGCACCGGCGCGGTGATCGCCAGCGCGCGCGCGCTCGCCGACGGCGGCAAGCTGGCCTGGATCTACGACGTCATCGTCGCGCCACCGTGGCGCGGCCGCGGCCTGGGCAAGCGCCTGGTCGAGCTGCTGCTCGACCACCCGACCGTGCGCGGCACCAGCCGCGTCATGCTCGGCACCCGCGACGCCCAGCCGCTCTACGCCGCCTACGGGTTCGTCGATCGCGCCGCGCTGCCGCCGCGCGACTTCGTCACGACTGACATGGTCCTGGTCAGGTCGACTTCGTGCCTTCCTTGAGGAAGGTCAGCTGGGTCTTGGGCGCGGGCAGGCAGCCGTAGGTCTCGATGAGCTGGTTGTCGAGCTTGTCGGCCAGCGCGATGAACTTCGTCACCCGATCGCCGAGCTCCTCGACGTGGTTCTGCGCGAACACGTCCGACGCGTGCAGCGTGAGCGAGAACTGGATGATGTTGTCGTTGAGGTCGAACGCGAACGGCGCGTGCTCGGCCGACAGCAAGAACCGGAACAGCTCGGGGAGCTTCTGCTTGCCGGGCTGGGCCAGCGTCGACTGGAAGCACAGGTGCTCCGAGCAGCAGCTCCAGATCTGGATCGGCGCGCTGCCGCTGTAGAAGGACCAGTTGAGCGAGCCGTGGCGCGCCAGCAGCGGATCGATCTTGGCGCGGGTCAGGCCGCCCTCGACGAACGCGACCACCGGGTGGTCCTCGACCGGCTCGAAGTAGGTGCCGAGCTCGAGGCTCTCCAGGTCCGAGCCGCAGCCGTCGCAGTAGCGCTGCGCGGTCTCGAGCAGCGCGTCACACGACGGGCAGGTCACGCCGAACTCGGCGGTCTGCGAGGCGAAGGCGTCGATGAACGTGCGCACGTCGCTGCCCGGGATGCCGAACCCGACGTTGTCGGCCGAGGTGAGCTTGCAGGTGGTGACCGCGACGACGTGCTTGGCCTCGTCGAGGATCGGGCCGCCCGAGTTGCCGGGGTTGATCGCGGCGTCGGTCTGCACGAAGTGCTGCTCCTCGAGGAGCTGGCTGGGGTTGGAGATGACGCCCTCGGTGAGCGACAGCGGCAGCCCGACCGGGAAGCCGATGATGCTGACCTTTTGCTGCGCGTGCAGGCCCTCGCTGGGCGCGACCTCGAGGACCTCGCCCATGAGCTCGGCGCCGACCTGCACGATCGCGAGGTCGCGCTTGGGGTGGATGCGGCGCACCGTGCCGATGACGCGCGTGCGATCGCGCAGCTCGACGGCGACCTTGCGGTACGGCGCGACGACGTGGCAGTTGGTGAGCAGCAGGTTCCGGGCGATGAGGAAGCCGGTGCCGGTGCCTCCGCCGGTGAAGATCTGGAAGACGCCCAGGTTCTCGATGCCCTCGTTCATTGCGCTTGCTCCTCGGTGGCGTCGGCGGCGGCGGCGCTGCTGCTGTCGCCTTCGCCTTCGGCTTCCTCGTCGTCGTCGTCGTCGTCGTCGTCCTCGTCCTCGTCCCCGAACTCCTCGACCAGCGCCTTGGCGTGGTTGAGCAAGAGGTTGGCGGCCTCGCGCCACGGCTTGTCGGCGGCGGCGGCCAGGCCTTCCTTCATGGCGGCGGCGATCTCGGGCGGCCAGGTGTGGGTCGCCAGCAGGTAGTAATAGGTGGAGGCGAGCGGCAGCGTCGCGTCCATCGACTGCCCCGACGAGCGGAACTTCTCGATGGTGTCGAGGTAGTTGCCGGGCCCAAAGAAGCTGGCGAGGCGCGCCGGGGTGCCCTCGCTGTGCGGACTGATGGCGTACTCGACGTGGCCGAGGTGCTTGCGCAGCTCGTCGCTGGTGATCGCGCGCATGTCCTTGATGCACTTCACGAGCGAGGACTCGCGCTTGCGCGGGTCGAGCTCCGCGTCGTTGAAGATGTTGGCCGCCTCCATGAGCTGGGGCAAGAGCGTGCCGGCCAGCGGCAGCGCGAAGCGGATGCGGTGCAGCGCGTAGGCCGTGACCTCGTTGAGGAAGAACTGCGAGCGCTTGCGCAGCGCCTCCTTGAGCAGCTCGTCGACCTCGTGCCAGTGGGTGACCCATTGCTGGGCGGCGGAGGCCGCATCGTCGTCGGTGAGGCCGGCGATCTCGCCGCGCTCGAGCGCCGTGACTCCGAACTGGCCGATCATCCAGTCGTCGTGCTGGTCGGCGCGCACCGGCATGCGGCGCAGCACCTCGAGCAACTTCTGCGGGTGCAACGCCGACAGGGTCTCGTTGAACTCGAGGTGGACGTCGTCGCCGTGGAGCCGGGCCTGGAACATCTGGCCCGAGCCGTTGATGCGCTGGAGCAGGTAGCGCAGCGCCGCGACGCCGCCGCCTTGTGGCAGCCGGATCATCGGCACCGACAGGTAGCAGACGCCGTCCTCGATGCGGGCGGTGACCCGCGACGAGCCCTGGGTGAACGCGAACGGCTGCGTCAGGTCGGGGGCCTCACCGTCGGGAAACAGATGGCGGAACACCGTGACGGTCGACGCGAGGAAGTCCCCGGCGTCGTACTGCTCGGTGGCCGTCTCGAGGAGGTTGTAATCAAGCGTGCGCGCGACCGCGTCCTTGCGGATGGGTGGCGCGTACGACAGCGACGAGAGACTCATGCTGACTCCAGGTTCGAGGCGGTGTCTAGGAGACTGTAGGAGACTGTAGAGACGCAGTTCGAGCGATGTGACCCGGTGACAGTAAGCTCGTCACAGGCTGCGTGTCACCGTCGCGAGCTAGCTCAGCGCGCCATCATCTGGGCGAACTTGTTGTTGAGCACCGGGTCGGCGCCGAGCTTGCCGCCCCACGCGGTCGCGACCGACGCGTAGCCCATCATGTCGAGCCCGTACTGGCCGAGCGCGCCCATCATGTTGCCGGTCTGCATCGCCTTCATGAGGCCGACGTAGTCCGACAGGCGCGCGACCGGCTGGCCCGGGAACACCACCGGGTCGGGATCGCCGCCGCCGCCGGCCGCCACCTGCTGGTGCGCGGCCTGGGCCGCCGACATCTCGGCGCCCAAATCGAAGCGCTTGGCCTCGAGCTGGCACAGGTTCACCGTCGAGCTGCCGACCTTGCCGTCGAAGATGCGCTGCTGGTGCTCGTCGAGGCGGCGCCGGCTCAGATCGTCGAGGTCGGGGAAGGTGAGCCAGGTCGCCACCAGCGGCAGCTCCCAGCAGCAGTAGCCCTCGCTGGGGATCTGCGATTGCAGCCAGCCAAAGGCCTGATTGATTTCGGCACGGATCGCAGGATCGCGGCGCGCCAACACGCCGAGCGCGACGATGGCCGCGCCGGTGTGCCAGTCGGTGGGTCCATACAGCATCGAGTACAGCGCCTGCTGGCGCTGGCTGCCGGCCCACGGGGTGTGGGGATCGCCGTGCGCGATCACGAGCGCGGTCGCGATCTGGGCGCGCTGCACCCAGGCCAGCACGCGCCAGTTGGAGCCGGGCGGACGGGGCGGAAACACCATCGTGCCGAGCAGGTGCGGGATCGCGGCGCTGCCGCCCAGCTCCTGCGCGACCTTCTCGGCGAGCGGCGTCCAGACCTCGAGGGAGAACGGCTCGCCAGCCAGGTGATGGATGGCGTTGGTCACGTGATCAGGCGCGCGCTGCACCGCCGGCAGCGGCTGCGTGCCGTCCCAGCGCCACAGCACGTACGGCACCTGGGCCTTGGGCTGGCGCGGGTCGGGCGTCTGGATGGTCTCGACCTGATAGTCGAAGCCGACCTTCGGGCCCCACATCTCCATCTGCAACCAGAACGACGCCACCACGCTGGGCGACTCGACGTGCGAGAGCTTGAGCCGCACCGTCGAGCCGTGGTGCGAGGCCGGGTTCTCGAACATCTCCTCGAAGATGGCGTTGAGCGCGTTGGCCGAGGCGTCGGCCGGGTGGGGCAGGCGGTTGACGTAGCGCTTGGGCGGGTCGAGGAGATCGCACAACGCCTTGGCGCGGGCGTTGGGCTCGTCGCCCTCGGTGAGCCGCAGGAGCGCCAGGCGGGTGCCGGGATCGCGGACGCGCAGGTAGCGCAGGTAGAGGAGCGACGCGGTCGCCCACGACTCGTCGGCCTCCTTCACGAGCGCGCTCTCGTACTCGCGGGTCGCCTCGTCGAGCCGGTTGGCGTCGACGAACATGTCGCCCATGTCGAGGTGCGCGCTGACGTCGGTGCGGTCGTGGCCCAAGGCGCGCCGGAACCAGGTCGCGGCGTCGTCGATCTGCTTGTCGTCGCGCAGCGCGTTGGCGACGCCGATCGCGCTCTTCCACGACGGATCGATCGCGTAGGCCTGCTGCGCGAAGCCCATGGCCTCACCGGCGACGGCGAGGCGGCGGGCCACCATCGAGCTGGCGGTCCACATGAGCCCTTCGGCCGGGTGCAGCGCGCGGAACGCGGCGAGGATGCGGGCGCTGCTCTCGAGCGTGACCAGGCGCGGGTCGTCCTTGGGCGTCGGGACCGGACACGACGACGCGATCTTGAGGAGGTCGACGATGATGCCGGAGATGATCTCGGGCAGCGCCATCGACTGCATGACGCCCGGCTGCGTCATCCACCACTCGCACCACATCATGTACGGAATGTCGGGGCGGACCTCGGCGACGTCGGTGATGAGGTCGAGGGCCTCGGGCCAGCGTCGCATCCAGGCCAGCACGTAGGCCTTGTTGGCGGCGTCGACGAAGCTGGCCTCGCCCTGGAAGTCGACCAGCGCCATCGGATCGGGGGCCGCCGCGATGATCTCGTTGAGCAGCATCATGCGCTCGCGGTTCATCGGGTCGTGGGTCAGCGCGCACCCCACATGATGCATCGCGTGCTTCAGGTCGCGCTGCGCCAGCGCCTGCCGTGCCAGCGCCACATCATCTTCGGCCGAACGCTCGCGAGGGTCGCCCATGGGTAGAGGTTGGAGGATCGGGCTCCGCTTTTGTGACCCCCGACCCGGAAAATTCCGGCCCCCCGCTCCCCGCTCCCCGCCGCCCGAACGCCGCCCCGGCCCGCCCGCTGCCCCGCCCCGCCCGCTTGGGCCGCCCTAATGCACGATCCCTCAGGTGGCCGGGTCAGACGGGTCGCGAGGCTTTGCCCTTCGTTGCGCTTCCGAATCCAGGCCGCGTCGCCACTCCTCGAGGAGTCCAACTGTGATGTTGTCGTCGGGTCTACCGCGCTCGATCCAACCGATCGCTTCGCCGTTGTACTCAACCACGATGTCCTCGCCGACTGAGCGCGAAAGCTCCGAGCCTGCGGTGATGAGGTCGCGAACGTCTTCCAGTTGAGAGGCGTCGACGGACAGAGGGATGCTTTCGCCCCAAGGGGGAAAGCTGGAGTAAAGGTGAGTGAACACCCCTAGAGTGCAGATATTCTCATCGTCGGTTTCGTCGACAAGCTGCGGTGCCGGAACGGTCCACGTGCGGCTGGTCATCAGCCGCGCCGCCCAAGCGCGGACAACCTCCACCTGTTGCGGAGTGGGCTCACCTTCCAACGCAAGCAGAAACAGCACCTTGGGATGGTCAGGCGAACATTGTTCCATCGTCGGCCTTCTCAATAGCCCCAGTCATTCCGGGGCCGCCAGGATTGAGCTTGAATCCGCCCGGCATGTGAGCATCCATGTGTCGGCTCTTGGGGAGCGGAACGTTGAACAGGCCGCCGCCGATATGGTGAATGCTGATTTGCTCGCCGCGCAACTTGGAGTCACCCGGGAACCACTCGACCCACGCGTCGTCGACGATCGGAACTCTCCGCTTCGCGATGAGAGCGCGGTTCGCCTCGCTGAGGGCTCCACCGTATCCGACTTCGTCCCAGGTTTTCACAATCGCGCGCCAGTCGCTCGCGTTGCGTCGCTTGAACCCTTGGCGTGTTGTCCCGTCAGCCGCGCGCGGCGGTATCTGCTGCCCGATTGCCGGTGTGGTGGTCTGAACGAGGTCGTCGTCGTGTTGCGCCGGGTTGGCTTGCTTGACCGGGTTCGGGTCGTCGGGCGAGTTGGTCGCGATCTGCTCGCTGGATTCGTGCGCGTCGGCGTGGCTGGCGTCGTCGGGGGCGCGCTCGGCGTGCGGGAGGGCGGTGGCTTCCGAGGGTGACGGGCCGTGGAGTGGGTGCGAGGAGGCTTGGCCGTCGCGCGCGAGCTGGTCGGCGGTGGCCATGGGGCGGCGCGTGGCGGCGAGGTCGGTGGCGGCGTCGTCGACGGCCCCGAAGGCGTGGCTGGCGGCGCGCACCTCGGCGATGGGCTCGATCGCGCGGATGCCCTGGCCGGCGTGGAGGGCTTCGAGCGCGGCCGTCGACAACCGGGCTCCCGCGGCGACCTCGGTGAGGCCCGCGATCGGGTTGTCGATCCAGCCGAGGACCTTGATCACGTTGGCGAACGGCCCTGCCATCGCGGGCCCGCCGGTGAGCGAGCCGGCGATGATGATCGCGATCTGCGTCAGGATGTAGGCGATGGCCTCGCCCTGGAACTCGCCGCGGGTGTAGGAGTCGGTCGCGGTCCACTGCTTGGCGAAGCCGGCGAGGATGCCCGGCGCGGCGTGGGCGACTTCGATCAGCGCATCGACCTCCTTCTTTCCGCGTCTCATCAGGTCGCGGTACTGGAAGGTCGCGAATTTGATGATCAGCTCCTGGGCCAGCCTCCCGGTATCGACGAAGCCTTTGACGGTGTCGTAGATCGCGCGGCCGGTGCCGGTGATCGCGCCTTCGGCGAAGCCGATCGTGAACTCGGGATCGTTGGCCAGGTCGCCGAGGACGTCGGCGATCCCAGCTTTGACGAGGTCGCTGCCGGTCGGATCCATCAGGAAATGGATCGTCTCTCGTTTGCGCAGTTGGTCCAGCAAGGGCCCGCCCAGCACGCTCTGCACTTCACGCGGGGCTGCCGTGAACGGGCCGGACAACGCGGCGCGCTTCAGGTCCCGCCACTCGATCATCGGGTCATCGACGGTGCCGCTCCCGCTGCCGCTCCCGACGCCGAGCTGGGCCGAGGCGGCGCCCGGATCGACCGTGCCGCCGATGCCAGCGTAGCTTTCGTGGGATTCGGGGGCGTCGTGGCTGGGCGCATCGAGGGTCTGGCTGGTCGCGGCCAACTCGTCGCGGTTGGCGCGCCACTGGGCGAATTTCTGCGGGGACATCGTCGCTAGCGCGCGAAGGTCAGTCGAGAGCGGCGGCGTGCGGTCGCGGTGCCGGGACACGAAGTTCGCCAGGGCGACCGCGAAGGTGTCGGCGCGGTTGCCGAGGGCGGTTTCGTAGCGACGCCACACCGCTTCTCGCTCGCTCTTGGAGAGGCCGGCCATCCAGTCGATCACGTCCTCGGGGGCGATCGACTTGTCGGCGATCCGCGGCTCGAGCTCGAGCTCGCCAGCGACGGGCGAGACGCTGCGCGGTGGCTTGGCCTTATCGAGCATCGCGCGGGCATCGGCGATCGCGCCGGCGGTGGCGGCGCGGTCCCGGTCGGCGTCGGCCGAGGACAAGGACAAGGACGCGGCATGCGCTGACGAGTGAAGGCCGGCGGCGAACGCTTCGACCTTCGTGGCGAGCTGGTTGCGCTGGTCCTGCCACTGGTCGGCGGGCACCTGGTCGAGCTTCCGCGCTTGGGCCGCGAGCTGGTCGGCGCGCACCCGGTCGGCGCGCGCGGTGTCCTCGGCGCGCTGCTGCGGCGTCTGGGCGGGCTCGTCGGTGCGCGACGGTCCGACGCGGCTGGTGTGCGTCGAAGCGAACGACGACGCCGGCGATTGCAGGAACCCGCCCTCACTCACGCGCGCACCTCGGTGCTGCGGCGGCGTCAGTGCAGCGGCGCGATCTCATGGCAGGTCGCGGCATTGTACGCAGGTCGGGCCACGCACTCTCCGAAATCTTCGTCGGAAACCAGGCCCACTCTGGCGATCACCCCCGGCCGGTGATCGTGATGACGCGGCTGCGTGTCGTCTCCCGTAAGGGCCCGCGAATGAACGTCGACCGTTCTCGCGGCCGATCCATCCCGGCTGGCTGCGTTGCCGGTTCCGGTCCTCGGGTCACCTCCGTCGAGGATGCTCCCCTGCGGTCCTCACCGTCGCCTTGCCCTCCGAGCGCCTCGACC
>Ga0209591_10006446_pt1 | contig 13046 bp, 7 predicted proteins | sample MAT01_FD_187207 | JGI IMG/M metagenome (GOLD analysis project Ga0209591, IMG submission 187207) | Freshwater microbial communities from Lake Fryxell liftoff mats and glacier meltwater in Antarctica - MAT-01 (SPAdes) (version 2) | ecosystem: Environmental > Aquatic > Freshwater > Ice > Liftoff...
CTAAGTACAATCTCCAAATTGCCAAGCTTTATTTGGGGTGCAAACTAGCTGCTATCGCCCTGCTGGAAGCTCTTTCTTCGGGTTTGGGACTCGATGTTTCTGTGGCGATGATGATGGGAGAACTTCCGGATCGAGCTGAGGGAGGCGTGCGCCTGGAAAGCTTTTTTCCAGAAATAGAGAAACCTTACAAACCTAAAATTGGTTTAGAAGCGGAAGTATTGAATTTATTAGAAAATGGGCGGGCGAAAAGCAGTTATAATACCGATTTGGAAAACTCGCCCCTCGCAACATTTATGGTCAAAATTGTTGGTTTTGACGAAATGCGCTATCAGTGCGATCGGGCTAAGGAGTTTTTTCGGGAAAATCTGGAAGCCGATGACTTTATTTCCGACTTTAACCCAAAAGTTACAGAAATTGTCGTTGACTCAATTCTCAAGTTGTTTGAAAGCCGCAAATCTACGCTCTACCGATACTACGATATCACTTCTGAGTTAAAGTCCAAACCCCAGACCAATTTTCCGGTACGCCCTTCTCAATCAAATGGTTGACTCGCTCTAAATATAGTGCAGCCGTTTTGTCGTCGGCATTAACGGCTAAAACTTGATAAAAACAGGTTTTAGCTGTCTTGAATTTGTGATGGCGATCATGTTCTAAACCCCGTTCAAAATCAGCCTGAGTTTGTAACTTCATTTCCCTGACTAACTCTGTTTCTCCGTCAAGGACTTCATAGATAGAAATTGGCTACTGTTTACCTTTGACAATTACTCTATCTAAAAAACGGATTTGCTACTGTTCCCGATGAGTCAAATTATCCAAAACTTTCTCGGAAATTATCAAAGATACGACCTATAACTCAATACGGTTCACTTAACACTATTTATGCCCCGGAGATCCCCCTAAATCCCCCGAAAGCAAGGGGGACTTTGAGAGCTTTCTTGTCCCCCCCTTTTTAAGGGGTGTGCCAGGGAGATCTGTCTTAAGTGAACCGTATTGCCATATAACTTAGTGAGACTTTCCAGACGAGAAGCTAAATTCACATTATCCGAAAAAGCATCTCCCTGCATTCTCTCCGCTTCCCCAACTATGCCCACCATCATGTGTCCGAAATGCACTCCTACGCCGACTTGAATCGGTTGATATCCGGCGAAGGATGTTTGTAGTTGAGATGCCATGCTGGTAAAGGATTTGGCTAGCTGGCCTACTTCGTCGGTGCGATCGAGATCCAGCTCTAATATAGCGGTTCTCAAGCGTGGTGAGGTATGCCCATAGCCCATAGCCCTATGCCCATAGCCCATAGCCCTATTCCGGATAGTACCTCATCTTTCTGAGAAAGGCTATATCTTAAACAGAGTAGGGCGTGCAGTGCGCGTCCTATCTTTTATAGCAACCGCGCCCGATGCTGAGGACGTTTTTAATTGCTGACACCAATGCGATCGATTCCTTCTCTCCTCCATAACTAAAGTCTTCTCTCCTAGCTAACTAAAGCCTTCTTCCCTCTTCCCTATTCCCTCTTTTTACTCGAATAGCGCAGCCGAAGCGAGCCCTCTTCCTGCCAAAAGATGCCTACTTTTCCGCCCAATCTTCCACCCCAGACCACCCCTCCGGCACTCCATACATTCGATACTTGCGAGAGCGTTTGAAATACAGCGTTGCTACCAGATCGTCAGGATTGATTTCTAAAATATTCTCAAATATTTTTTGGGCGGCAACAAATTTTTTCTGGTAGTAAAAATTGAGAGCTTCTTGAAAAATCTCCGCAGTTTGCTGCTTGAGGAGAATGCTCTTCTCTGTTTCTGTATCGTAAATTTCAAATACCGACACAGCAGTTGTCTTTCCTTTCACCGTTACTCGATCGACAAATCTGTAGTTATATGTTTCTGAATCGTCTAGGCGATCGATAATTTCACCGCTAACGAGAATTCCCGATCCGTAAACCTTAGTCAATCCTTCCAAACGAGACGCGAGATTCACCGCATCAGAAATCACGGTAGTTTCCATCCGTTCAGGCTCGCCAATTGTACCCAACATCAAATTTCCCGCGTGCAAACCAATGCCGATCGCGATCCGAAACAAACCGTTTTGTTCTCGCTGCTCATTGTAGATATTCAATTCTTTTTGCATATCAATTGCCGCTCGTACACCATCTGATGGAGATGTAGGAAACAAAGCCATAACTGCATCGCCGATATATTTGTCAATAAATCCGTTATTTTTCCTAATTGCAGGGCTAACCCTTCCCAAGTAACTATTAATGAATGCAAAATTTTCGGCTGGTGTCATCTGTTCTGAAATCGCCGTAAAAGAACGAATATCAGCAAAGAGTACAGTCATATTCTTTTCCTGATTGTCGCCTAATTTGACTTCAATAATACTCGGTCTTTCAAGCAAATTTAAAAAATCGTGTGGCACAAACTTGCCGTAAGCTGCATTCAGCTTTGCCAGTCTAATTTGCGTCTTGATTCTCGCCAACAATTCCTTTTTGATAAAAGGTTTAGTTAGATAATCATTCGCTTCTGAATTAAAAGCTTCTACCAAGTCGCTAGTTTGATTTTTTGCAGTCAGCACTAGAATTGGCATTTCTAAAGGCGAGTATTTTTTGCGAACTTCTCGACAGACTTCATAACCAGTCATCTGTGGCATCATTACGTCGAGTAAAATCAAGTCTGGCTTAAATCCCGATTCAATCAAATTTAAAGCTTCTCTGCCGTTGCTCGCTTGAGTTATCGCATAGTTTTCTAAAGCAAGATTGTTGGCAATGACCTGAATATTAATTGGTTCATCATCGACTACCAAAACTTTTATTTTTTCACCTTCTTCTATCAAGTCCCTTTGGGCTGAGAGATTAGAATTTATTAGAGATGATTCGGAGTCTAATTCAGGAGTGATTAAAATCCCCTCGCCCTCGGTCAAACGCGGCTGTCTGCTACTAAATTCCGGCTGACTATCAGATAGGGGCAAAGTAAAGATGAATTGGGAACCGACCCCGACATCTGAAGATACCGAGATTTTACCGCCGTGTAATTCCACTAATTGCTTGGCAACAGCTAACCCTAAACCCGTGCCACCATATTCTCTAGCAGTGGAACCGTCAGCTTGTTCAAAGGATTCAAAAATTCGTTCTAATTTATCTTCGGGGATGCCAATTCCCGTGTCAGATACCGTAATGGCCAATTCGGGATTAGGCGATGATTCTTCATGGCTCGTTATCAATGCTGCTGAAATCTCAACTGTGCCACTTTCAGTAAATTTAATCGCGTTGCCAATTAAGTTGTAAAGTATTTGCTCCAAGCGATTCTCATCGGCTGCTATTGGCGGCAATTCGGGAGCAACTGAGTTAATCAATTGCAAGTTTTTTGTGCCTACCAATGGCTGAGATAATTTGAGAATCACAAAGACTATTTCTCGGAGATTGACGGACTTAGTTTGCAGTTCTATAGTTTTGTGTTTGAGCTGAGAAAAATCGAGAATATCGTTAATTAAAGAAGACAATCTTTTTCCCGACGATGAAATCAAAGCTAAGTTAAAATTGGTTGTTTCTGGCAGTTTCCCGGTAGCACCGTCTATTAAAGATTCTGCAATCCCAATAATACCGTTGAGGGGAGTGCGGAGTTCGTGGGAAGTATTGGCTAAGAATTCGTCTTTCAGTTTGTCCAGTCGCTGCAATTCGGTATTTTTATTTTCTAAGGCACTAAAAGATGCTTGCAGTTGTGCTGCCATGCTGTTAAAAGCAGCGGCAAGTACGCCAAACTCGTCGGAACGATCGAGCTTGACGGTTCTGTCAAATTGTCCTTCAGACAAATCTATTGCTGCATCTTTTAATTGTAAAATTGGTTTGGTAATCCAGCGAGAAGTGAGAATTCCTAGCACAGTTGCTATAGCCAAAGCTGCTAGACATAGCAAGATTGTAGTTCTATTGCCGGCATTGATTTGTTCCATAAAGTCGGCTTCGGGAACGACGACGACAATCAGCCAATCTAAACCTTTGCCATCTTTAAATGGCAGGACTTTTAAAAATTGCTGCTGGCCGTTTATTTCAAAATGGATTAGTTGCGATTTGGTAATTTGCTGCAAATCTTGAAAGTGACTTTCTAAGTATTTAGCTGTATTCTGCGTTACGATATCGCTGCTTGCTTTGACTTGAAACTGTTCTTTTTTACCGTTTTTGTTGCGGAAAGGTTTTTCGCGCGTGGAAGTTGCCAGCAGCGTTCCCTTTCTTTCGATAATAAAAGTTTGACCGGATTTGCCTATTTTGAGGCTGTTTAAAAATTGACCGATACTATCCAGACGCAAAGCAGTAATTAATACTCCGTCTAGCTGTTTCTGGTTGTTGTAAACTGGTTGCAGCGCGCTGACGATTAGTGTGGGTTCTAGCAAGGAGATATCAACGGAACTCCAAGTGGGTTTGGCTGCTAGAGACGCATCTTTGTATAAAGGCTTCTGTCTGATATCGAAGTTTTTGATGGTGGCTGCTAGTTTTGTGCGATCGCCCGTATCATTAGTATTGTAGGAATAAAAATTAAATTTGGTAGACGGGCCCGAAGCGTTAATCAACAAAGTCCCATTCGACATCTGTTCGCCAGTGCGGTATTCTCCATTGCGATTGGCGAACGAGGTAAAATTGATATAAGGATATAATTGCACTTGCCGCCACAGATACTTTTCCCAAGCTGACAAGTCTTTTATATTCACAAAACCCAGCTTGATTGAATCCAGCTTGCTTTGATTGATTTGGTGCGGAGTTTGCAGATAAGTTCTCAAATTTTGCTCAATGCGATTGCTCACTTCTCCCATCAACTGATCCGCCAGATCATTCACTGCTCTTTGAGAGTTCTTAAATGATAAATATCCCACAATTCCCACCGCCGCAAATACTTGCAAGACAAACGGAACTATGAGTACAGTTTGCAGCGTCGTTTTTCCTGAAAGTTTAGCTGCTAAGCGCTTAAGAGAAAAAGTTGACATAACATTAATTTAGATTAAAAAACACAGTTGATACTCGGCTCGAAGCTACACCGCTGTTAAGTATTGTAAACCCTTTTGTACTTGAACAAAACTTACACAAGAACAGCCTGATTCTCGGTTGCTTCCTGAATCGCTGTCAAACTTGAGATTTCTTAGAGAAACCAGGTTTTTTTCGCATAGCTTCCCCCATTATATTCCAATACGGTTCACTTAAGACAGATCCCCCCTAACCCCCCTTAAAAAGGGGAGTAGGGGGTGGGACAATTAGCCCTCAAAGTCCCCCTTCTTAAGGGGGATTTAGGGGGATCTCCGGGGCATAAATATGTTAAGTGAACCGTATTGCATTATATTCGATTTTGAAGTCAAAACTAGCGAACTATACAGCTAATTTTCGAGAAAATCGCCCATTTAGGGTCTTCAGGCTTCGGTTTGAATATATTATGACTGAGCTCAGAGCCCAAAAACTAGATAAATACCTGAAAATTTCTGACTTCAGATTGATGCTAGTTTTACTACTTTTCCTCTAAACATTCTATCCCCGACCATCCTTCTGGCACTCCATACATTTGATGCTTCAGACAGCGCTGGTAGTAGATTACTGCCAACTTATCTTGAGGATTTGTTTCGCAAATATTATTGAATATTTTTTGCGCTTGAGAAAAATTTTGCTCGACATAAAGCTCTAGAGCTTTTTGAAATGCTGCAGCAGTTTTCTGTTTTAGCTGAATGCTTTGTTCGGTGTCTGCATCATAAATTTCAAACACAGACACGGCAGATGTTTTCCCTTTTACTGTGACTCGATCGACAAATCGGTACAGATATTGCGATCGATCGCCCAAACGGTCTAAAATTGATTCAGTAATCAGAATTCCCGATCCATAAACCTTAGTCAATCCTTCCAAACGAGAAGCGAGATTCACCGCATCAGCAATCACTGTACTTTCCATCCGTTCTTCCTCGCCAATCGTACCCAACATTAAAGTGCCCGCGTGCAAACCAATGCCAATCGTAATCGGTGCATAATTGCTTAGTTGTCGGTGCAGGTTGTAAAGAATAACTTGTTTTTGCATTTCCACCGCCGCGCGAACAGCATCATCTGCCGACTCAGGAAATAGTGCCATAATCGCATCACCAATATATTTATCAATGAAACCTTGGTGAGCGCGAATTACCGGACTCACTCGTCGGAGGTAGCTGTTGAGAAAATTAAAGTTTTCTTGAGGAGTCATCGCTTCGGAGATAGTCGTAAAGGATCGAATGTCAGAAAATAGAACAGTCATTTCTTTCTGAATTTGATCGCCTAATTGGACATCAACAATACTTTCATGTCCCAAAAATCGCAGAAAGTCGTGGGGAACAAATCTACCATAGGCTGCATTAATTTTTGTCAGACGGATGTGAGTTTTGATTCTGGCTAACAATTCATTTTTAAGAAACGGTTTAGTTAAAAAATCATTGGCTCCTGCATTAAAACCTTGTACTAAGTCAGAAACTTGATTTTTGGCGGTTAGCATCACGATTGGTAATTCGCTGGCTGTGAATTTTTCCCGAATTGTCTGGCAAACTTCGTAACCAGTCATCCGTGGCATCATGATATCTAGTAAGATTAGATCTGGCTTGTAGCCTCCGTCTAGAAGAGCTAAAGCTTCTCTACCACTGCTAGCTTCGACGATCGTATATTTTTCCAAAACTAAATTATTAGTTAATACTTGAACATTTACAGGTTCGTCATCTACAATCAAGATTTTCATCTGATTATTTTTTTGATGTTCTTTAAAGATGCTGGAACTATGATTATCAAAGGTTGGTGCAGCACTTTCAGTCGCGATCGATTTGGGCTCATTTGTTTTGGAAACTAAAGATTTTTGAGCCGTTAGTGGTAACTGATTGTGTTCGACATACTGATTTTTAGAAATTGGCAAACTAAAGGTAAACTGCGAACCAACACCTAGTTCTGAAGACACTTGAATTTCGCCGCCATGCAGCTCGACTAACTGCTTTGTGACTGCCAAACCTAAACCAGTTCCTCCGTATTCTCTAGCAGTAGAACCGTCTGCTTGTTCAAAAGACTCAAAAATTCGTTCTAATTTATCTTCAGCAATCCCAATCCCGCTATCGGATACCGTAATTTGCAGTTTTGACCTGACAATTAAAGATTGAATCTGGCTGGTTACTGAATTTTCTTGATCAAGGAACTGGGGCGAATTCAAGCTGATCGCATTTGCCGAAATTTCTACAGTACCAGTGTCGGTAAATTTAATCGCATTTCCGATTAAGTTATAAAGAATTTGTTGCACCCGATTTTCATCGGCATCTACCAGGGGAATCTCGCGAGTGACTGAATTAATCAACTGCAAGTTTTTGGCAGCAATTAGAGGTTGAGAAAGAGTTACCACGATATCGACAATTTCTCGGATGCCGACTGGCTTGATTTGTAGTTCAATATTTTTGTGTCTCAGCTTTGAGAAATCAAGAATGTCGTTGATGAGATTGGACAGTCTTCTGCCACTAGATGCAATGATTTTTAGATTGGAAATAGTCGGTGCTGGTAATTGTCCTGTAGCACCGTCTATCAAAGATTCTGTTAAACCAATAATGCCATTAAGTGGGGTGCGGAGTTCGTGAGAAGTATTGGCTAAAAATTCGTCTTTGAGTTTGTCAAGTTGCTGCAATTTGGCATTTTGATGCTCTAATTTTGTGAAAGATACTTCTAATTGACTGGCCATGCTGTTGAAGGCATTAGCTAATTTTCCTAGTTCGTTAGATGCGGCAATATTTACCCGAGTTTCCAATATTCCGCTAGTCATTTGAGTAGCTGCGGATGTTAGGGATTTTAAAGGATTTGTGATCGATCGCGCAAAAGCGACTCCCAAGCCCACGGCGGCGAGGGCGCTGGCGGTGGTAACTGCACCCATGACGTAGATGAGCGATCGCACGGGAGCGTAAGCTTCGGCTGTCGGTAGCTCTACAACCACCATCCACTGTACCCGACGGACGATCGCACCCGTACCCATGACTTCCTCCCCGCGCCAACCTCGATAAACCAGCGGAGATTCCCTCCCCGAAGCTAAAGCTAATTTGGATAACTCTCCTACAAACGATCGCCCTTTCAAATCTGGGAGTAAATATGGATTAATCTTGCTTCCTGTTTCCGAAATCAGCACCGAGCGGTGATCGATAACATAGCTGTATCCAGTTTTGCCAACTTGCGATCGGGCTGCAATTTGAATTAAAAAATTGAGACTAACCCTGGCAAATAATACTCCAGTAACTTGATTTTTACTATCCCGAATAGGCACGGCTAAATTAACAACATTAACGGTTGTCTTCATATCGACATCTACTGAACTCACATAATTTTGAGCCTGGCGAAACGTCTCCCAAAATATAGGCGCATCTCCCGAAATACCTGCTAAATTTAAGCTAGATGTAGAGAAGGGTTCGTAAGGCGACATCGCCTGTACGATTTGACCTTTACTATTAAAAATTCCGACTACTTCGTAGGCGCTGTTGCTGTTGACTAATCCTTCAAGAATGCTGCGCTGAGTTTCACTATTAAATTCTGTTAAGCCGCGCAATTCTGACAAATAATTGAGTTGGCGCTGCAAGTTATCCAGATCAGCGCTAATTTGAGCGGCAGCAGCTTGCGATCGCTCATACTGAAGCTGTTTTGTCTGTTCTATTTGTCCCCGAAAGCTGAGGTAAGCTAACGTACTTCCCGCCATCAATACGCTTGCCACAACAATCGAGACAAAACCGTAACGCAGTTGATTGGCAATTGAGGACATTTTATTCTGCCACTTAACAGTTTGAACTCTGTCTCTAGGATACACCCAATTGCATTTTTCCGGCTAGCACAATCGCCACCGTTGATTTATCGTTACCTTTGCCTAACTTCTGGTTTTATATAGCAACCGCCAAACAGTTAGGAAGTTCTTAATAGCCCCAGTCCCCATGCGGTCGATTGATCCTGACTTCTCTCGCGACGATAGCTAAAGCTTTCCTTCTTCCTTATTCCTGATGACTAATGACTAATGACTAATGACTAATGACTACTGACTAATGACTACTGACTACTGACTTCTTCTATAAATCTAATTTTTGTTTCCAGATCAGATCTTCAATCCAAATTCTATCTGGAAGGAGTCCCAACCTGAAGAAAATTTCAGCAATACGTTGCTGTTCTTCAACTGCCCTGTCTTGAATAGGTAGTAAATCGTAACTGCGGCTTTTAGTTAATATTGTAGCTGTTGTTTTTTTTATTCCGGTTCGAGCGGTGATGAATTCTACTGCTCGATCGGGATTCTTAGTTATCCAATTAGCCATCTGTCGGGTTTCTCCCATCACTGTTTTAACAATATCGGGAAAGTCCCTAGCAAAAGAGCGACTTGCCAAATAGAAGTTTCTGTCATTGATCAGCCCCTCGCTCTCAGTCAAGAAATGACTAGGCATAGTTTCCTGTAACTTAGCTAAAAATGGCTGCCAAACCGCCCAAGCATCAACCTCGCCTCTGATAAATGCTTCCTGAGCTTTTGGCGGAGGCAAATCGACTAATTCTGCATCTTTTAACTGCAAGCCGCCTTGAGTTAACGCCCGAATTAACAAATAGTGACCTGATGTTTTCGGAGTTGCTGCTATTTTCTTGCCTTTGAGATCTGCCAGAGTCCGAATAGGAGAATTTTGAGGAACTATGATACCAATGCTGCCAGGTAAAGCTGAATCATTAGCAATATAAACAAAAGGTATGCCCTCAGATTGGGCAAAAATTGGCGGCGCAACTCCTGTGTAACCCAAATCGATTTTTCCTTGCCCTATTGCTTTTAAAATTGGCGGCCCTGCGACAAATTCCGTCCATTCTACATACCACCCCATTTTTGCTAAACGGGCTTCCAAAGAGCCTTTAGATTTGAGATAAAAAAACGCTCCGAAAGGCTGATGGCCGATTCTTACTATTTTTGTTAAGTTTGAGGATGAGTTTTGTTTTTTTGCTGTAAAGCTATTTATTAAATCGGAGTTGCAACTTACTACAGTTAAAGTCAAGCAAAGAAATAGTATAAATAGCAGCGAATATCTCCAAGCCAAACGCTGTCTAATATTTTGAATGGAAAACGATAATTGAAACCTAGTCTTTCTGTGGCTCATAAAATATCGTATAAGTAAATACGGTTCACTTAAGGTTTGTTTGTCATTGCGAGCGTCCTAGCGAAGCAATCGCAGCGTCTGTTTGTCACATCATTTTTCCCAGTGGACTGTCTTAAGTGAACTGTATTGTCGTATAAGTAGGTTTTGCAGGAGTAATATATAGCCTTTCTCAGAAACATGAGGTACTATCCGGCATAGGGCATAGGGCATAGGGCATAGGGCATAGGGCATAGGGCATAGGGCTATCCTCACTTTTTTGAGAACCGCTATATTCCAGATTTTTTTGATAGGACTTATATTATGTCGGCTTACTTCCGGCTGTTAAAAAAGGTAGAATTAAATATAAAATTTCTGCTGGCTGTCCCTGAAATTAGCCACAAAATTAAGCTATATTATAGCAGATTTCAGGAAGGTGAGATTTGCTATGTCTGACTCTATTGCTCGCCGTTTGGAACAATACACGATCGCCCGATCGCACGAAGTGTTAATCGTCAAGGCCCAAATTGACGGCGAATTCGACGAAATTGCTATTTTTAAAGGCTTTTCTAGCTCCCTGGTGCGATCGACCGCTTTCGATCCAGAAGTGCCAGTTTTGCCGGAGGGAGCAAACATTCTTAGTGTCGATCGGCTGGAGAGCCCCTACAATCCAAATAACCCCCGCTATCTTCAGCAGGGGTTATCTTGGGAAACAATGCAATCGCTATTATCCGAGGCCGGAGTTTAGCAAAAAAAGTATGGACACAAAATAGTTGATTAGTGTCAACTAAAACCCTTTGTATCTGTCATTTACCGCCCAGACCAGATCCCCCTAAATCCCCCTTAAAAAGGGGGACTTTGAGAATGCTCTTGTTCCCCCCTTCTTAAGGGGGGTTAGGGGGGATCGAGACTGTTGATACAAACCAGAGATACAAAAAATCGTGTCCCTACCGTCTTATCTAAAGCGTGCCGCCAGCAGCTTGGAAACGAGCTCGCGCGCGTTTGATGGCTTGCTTAGCTTGAATTTGCTCTTGCAAAGTACCGCTAGCAGACTTGTCCAAACGACTTTGTGCTTCGGTGTAAGCAGTACGAGCAGATTCTTTATCGATCGTTTCGCCTTTTTCAGCACCGTTGACCAGGATAGTAACCTGGTTTTCTTGGATTTCTGCAAAGCCGCCCATCAGAGCAATAGACACCCATTCCTTACCGGGACGGACGCGCATCACTCCGGTATCCAAAGCAGTCAACATCGGAGCGTGACCGCTCAAGATACCCAATTGGCCTGTGGTGCTCGGCAGAATTACTTCTTCAGCATTAGAATCCCAAACAGTTTTGTCTGGGGCAACTACGCGCACAGTTAATGTCATAAATTTTCCTTAGTCATTAGTCAGCAGTCAGCAATCGTTAGTCAGCAGTCATTAGTCATTAGTCATTAGTCATTAGTTGCTAGTCATTAGTTGTTAGCAGTTAACAGTTAACAGTTAACAGTTAACAGTTAACAGTTAACAGTTAACAGTTAACTAATGACCAATGACCAATGACTAATGACTAAAATTACTTAGCGTCAGCCTTCATTTTTTCAGCTTTGGCGATCGCCTCATTGATATCGCCAACCAAATAGAAAGCTTGTTCAGGTAACTCATCAAGTTCGCCACCCAAAATCATTTGGAAGCCCTTAATGGTATCAGCCAGCTTGACGTATTTGCCGGGGGAACCGGTGAACACTTCCGCCACAAAGAACGGTTGAGACAAGAAACGTTCAATTTTGCGAGCACGAGAAACGGTCAAGCGGTCATCTTCCGACAGCTCATCCAAACCCAAAATCGCAATAATATCTTGCAATTCCTTGTAGCGTTGCAAAATAGACTGCACCTGACGCGCCACACCATAGTGTTCTTCGCCTACAATGCTAATTTGCAACATTGTGGAGGTAGACTCCAGGGGATCAACAGCCGGATAAATACCCTTCGCAGCCAAACCGCGAGACAACAAAGTTGTAGCGTCCAAGTGAGCAAAAGTCGTAGCCGGCGCTGGATCAGTGAAGTCATCCGCAGGTACGTACACAGCTTGAACCGAAGTAATCGAACCTTCGGTAGTCGAAGTAATCCGTTCTTGCAAGTCGCCCATGTCTGTACCGAGAGTCGGCTGATATCCCACAGCCGAAGGCATCCGACCCAACAGAGCGGATACTTCAGAACCAGCTTGTACGAACCGGAAGATGTTGTCAATGAACAAGAGTACGTCTTGCTTGCTGACATCGCGGAAGTATTCGGCCATCGCTAGAGCCGACAGGCCCACGCGCATCCGAGCACCGGGCGGCTCGTTCATTTGACCGTATACTAGGGCAATTTTCGACTTGCTACGGTCTTTTTCGTCAATAACCCCAGACTCGATCATTTCCTTGTAAAGGTCATTACCTTCACGGGTGCGCTCGCCCACACCGCCAAACACGGACACGCCGCCGTGAGCCTTAGCGATGTTGTTGACGAGTTCCATCATGATCACGGTTTTGCCGACGCCTGCGCCGCCGAACAAACCGATTTTGCCACCGCGACGGTAGGGAGCCAGGAGGTCGATGACCTTGATCCCTGTTTCAAACACCGAAGGCTTGGTTTCTAGTTCGGTGAAAGCCGGCGGCTGGCGGTGGATGGGCATACTTTCGGAAGTATCGACCGGGCCGAGGTTGTCTACGGGTTCGCCGATGACGTTAAAAATACGGCCGAGAGTCGGGATGCCAACGGGAACTTGGATTGCTTTCCCGGTATCTACTACTTCCATACCGCGCATTAAGCCGTCGGTGGTACTCATGGAAACTGCACGCACTTGGCTGTCTCCGAGCAGTTGCTGAACTTCGCAGGTAACAGAAATGTCTTGACCTGCTTCGTTTTTGCCGGCGATCGTAATAGCGTTATAGATTTGGGGCAGTTTGCCACCTGGGAATTTTACGTCTACAACCGGCCCGATGA
>Ga0209591_10006447_pt1 | contig 13046 bp, 20 predicted proteins | sample MAT01_FD_187207 | JGI IMG/M metagenome (GOLD analysis project Ga0209591, IMG submission 187207) | Freshwater microbial communities from Lake Fryxell liftoff mats and glacier meltwater in Antarctica - MAT-01 (SPAdes) (version 2) | ecosystem: Environmental > Aquatic > Freshwater > Ice > Liftoff...
TTCTACTGATTTTCCTGAATTGGTTAATAAAAAACGTTTCAATTTACCTGATGGTAAAGATATTCATAGCCTGTTTTTTCACACTGATGCCTTTTTCTTTCCCACTAATTTTGATGATGAACTACATATTCTTAAATTGGCGTTTGTCGCTCTTTATCCGTTGCTAGATTTGTTTATATCAATTGGAGATGGTAGGGAACCACGCTTTTCTGAAATGCTCAATCAGTTTCATGACTGGTATTTTGAAGACCTTTTACAGGATATACAAAACCAAGATGACGAGACTATAAACAACATTGAATCTGAGCTAATAGCTTTACCATCAGAAGAGTTAGACGATCTGGTAATTGATCGAGAAAACATTGAACCTAAATTAAACTTCGATCCAAAAAACTTAAAAGATGCAAGAAAGCGAAATATTGCGGCTATTGTTCAGCGTCAGGGACAGTCAAAATTTCGTTCTGAATTGCTAAAAGCCTATGGTGGTCAATGTGCTATTACCGATTGTGATGCAGAAGCAGCATTAGAAGCGGCGCACATAATCCCCTATCTTGGAACTGAGACAAATTGCCTTGCAAACGGATTACTACTTCGCGCTGATATTCATACCCTCTTTGACTTACATCTGATTTCAATCAATCCAGACACAAGCAGAATAATAGTTTCATCTAGTTTGCTTAACACTTGCTATAGAGAGCTAAACGATAAAAATATCAAACTGCCTAAAGATGAAGTGGCTCTCATTTCTCATCAAGCCTTAAGTCATCACTATGAGACTTTTTTGAATAAGCAAAACGCGACTATTTAGTTTGACATTGATGACCTTGAGTATTTTTATTCCCTCAAGTCTTGTAAGCTTTCAGCGTACTTTAAGATATCTAGCCAAGTCATTTCGGACTGTTTGGGCTTTTTAGCATAGCGCCCATGCTTACGCGCATTTTGAGCGCTTTTAGCTTTCCCTTCAACAGATGTTGCACCTGTGGATTGTATCCAAGGTTTGACCTCGTAAATCTGCTCGCGGCGGCGTTGACGCTCTTCATCTGAAATATTCATAAATCATTCCTCATGGGGTGTCTATTCATGTTTTAGCGAAACGAACTATAGATTGGGCGATCGCCTCAAAAAAATTAATGTTCTATGGGTGTCTATTCATGTTTTTGTGGAACGAACTATAAATCATCATTTTTGCAGAAAAAAGCCTACCCACAGAATCGCTTGTAATGCCTATAAAACAAAGCGGCTTTATGATTGATCGTTGGAGAATCATAAAGCCTTAGAAGCAACTCTCAGAGTAGGTATTAAAAGCATTACGGGGTAAGAGTTGATGGCTCGGTAGGAAAGAATTTCCATATGCCGCCTACAAGTTTTTTGCTAATCCCGATCGCAGACAAATCTTCCTTAGAAAGTTTTTTGAGCTTGGCTACTCCGATACCTTTTAAATTCCGTGTTGCCATTGAGCCATCATCTTGATTAATGGTGTAAGTAAATTTTATCGGTTTACCGTTGGGTAGTATTGCATCAACATTTTGCACATCGCTTTCAGTTGGCTGAGGATCGGGGGTAGATGCTAATACATAGGGTCGTTCCAAGAAATCAGGCTTTAAGCTGCTTGTAATACTTTTTCTAGTGCCAGCGCTTTCAGTCTGTAGAGATGCGATCGCCTCAATAACTGGCGGTGGATTAATTGCAAAAAATTTGACCTTACCTGCAACCTCATCATATTCACGCTTTAAGCCATTTTCTTTAAGCTCCCATGATTCAAGAAGCATCAAAGCTTTAATCTCAATCCCTCTGATAGTTTCCAGATTTATAGAGTGATCTGGATTAAGCTCAAAGGTAATCTCTAAGCTACTTGCAGGATTTTCTCTAGTGCCACCGCTTTCAAGTGTGGCGGCAGCACTGGATCTTTTTTTGATAATGCGATCGCCTCCGTGGGAATTGTGGCGATCGCATTATCAACTGGCTGTACTTCAGTATCTAAGCTAGTCTCGCTAGTTTCTTCAATCCCAAAATAAGGCTTGTCAAGCGCTCCTGTCAGTCCCTTTATGACAAACAATCTCATCTCATGCTTAGCATTGATGATCGCGTCTTTGTATTCGTCTTCAAGTTGATCGATTTTGGCAAGCAAAGGCGCGATCGCATTATCGATCATTGCTTGTATATCAACATCAGAAATACTTACGTTCTGATTTACACCGTGAGACAACCCTAAGCCCTGCTTAATGACTGCGATTAGAGCATCAGTGGTTTTAATAGCGCCATCGGATTTAAGTAACCCTCTAGCGATCGCAAACTGTTCCAACTCTGAATAAATCTCATTTGGCAATCTAAAAGTTAGACTTTTAGATGCTTTGCTGTCTGGTGATTCTGCCATTTTGTCTTACGATAAACTAACGTTATTTTACACCGTAATCATGGTGTAAGTCAATTGTTATTTTCTATAATTTCTTGCATCTCATCAAAAGATAGATCCTTAAGCAAATTGTTAACAATCGTATGCTGTAAGTCAGTGTCTAACGATTGTAAGTAATCTCTAGATTTATCTGTATCTCGTAGCAATGAAGCTAATTTGCGCTGAGCATTGGCAACCTTTAGACCATTAGCTTTTAAATATGCCTTACATTCTGTCTTACGGTGTAAGGCAGTGCTTACACACTGCCATCCGCAAATAGCGATCGCCTGTTCAGTCATAGACATTACGCAACCTCACGATCTAATACACGTTTGATACTGTTAATGTGCCACTTACCGCCCCGTTTAGTGGCAATCCCTTCATGGTTAAGATGATCGGCAATTTGTTGGAGAGTTGCGCCATTGGCTTTTAAATCTCGTACCAGTTCGATAATTTCACACTCACTCGCAGACTTAACTAATTTTTTCTCAATCATGTTGAAGCCATAAGCAGGTGAGCCAACGTGTTCGCCTTGAGACTTCTTATGCTGTAGCGCCATACTGGTACGCTCTCCGATTGCTTCTCTCTCCCATTGCGCGACACTCATCAACACATTCAGGCATAATCTACCTGCTGCGGTGCGAGTATCGATTTGGTCACTAACTGAGAGTAAAGCTTTATCGGTAAAGTAATCAGCGATTAAAGTATTCCAGTCTGATACCGAGCGAGTAAGGCGATCTAGTTTAAAGATGATCACCGCGTCCGCCTTACCACTGTCTAACGCTTGTAAGACAGTCTGCAAACCCTCACGGTTTAAGGACTTGGCAGATACACCGCCATCTATGACGATATCGATTAACTCAATATCATAGAGATTTGCATATCCCTTAATCTTTTCTATTTGAGCATCCAAGCTATAACCATGTGTCGCTTGCTCTTGAGTCGATACCCTTACATAACCGATTGCCTTAGTCATTTGCCTAACCTCTTGTCTTACGTTTTACTTGCAGTATCTTACACCGTGAGTAAAACGTAAGTCAATATGTAATTAAAAATAAATGACTAAATATTTGACATAGAGAAAAATTGATTTACACGATACTGGTCACTTTTGTGTAAATGGGGTTTAGTTTTATACGATCGTCAACCCTTTTTATAAATGGTCAAGATAGTTATATAAATTTCGTTTCTGATCTTTTCCAGAGGTAAAATAATGATTAACACAGGGAAAGCTATTAAAATTCTTCGGTCTGGCGGTCTAAATTATTTTGCTTGGCAATCGTCGTACTTACATAGATTTACTAAGCAAAAAGACTTATTTCAAATGATATAAATATGAAGCTCAGCGTGAAAAAGGCTTGCGAAATAAATGTTGCAATGTTAGGTTTTGTTGTATCCAAGAAAACTTAAATGTGTGATTGCTATGTCTCCTATTTTTTCTCCGAGCTTCAACGACTTTGAAAATATTAACCAAACTCAAGCTTGGTCTCTATTTTTTGCATTTGGACGAAATGCTGGCTTATTAGGCTCAAGTCGCTTCAATGGTCGTTTTTGCACTCTATCTTTGACAGCAGTGGTAGTTGCAACAATTGTGGAAGTCTTAATTTCAGCTATCTAACCCAAGTTGATACTAATAGAAATATGATGAAAAAGAAATGATTTTAAAATTCATTGTTGCGTTACTCACCACGAAGACTTCTCGCAAAAATAGAGCATTTCCACAGGGAAAAAGCAGAATATCTAATGCGATGTGGTTTTTATAAATTTCGATTAATTAGCTTTTTCCGATAGAGTGATCTGTAAAATTGTGGCTCTAAAATCTCATCATATTTCGCGCAATACACGATCGCCTCAAAAAATTTGATAGAAACTTCTATCCCAATCGCCAAGCAAATTCTGCACTGGAGCTTAGGGTTAATCATTTTCACATCATATAAAAAGCACCCTAGTCAATGTTTAGGATGCTTTTTGTTTGTTAATTCACTGTAGCGTTTGTTAATTCACTGTAGCGGCGACATTTTGGTTAGTGCTGTGGTGGAACCATTTAAAAAATAAACGCCCATTTGAGAAACTACAAATTCCGATGAATTGTGCGTTTAAACATTTTTGAAGCTCAGATCCGCGTTTTTTCATTTGTTTGCTCTTTTCCTTTAACCTGATGTAATTAGTATCAAGTTTTTTTAAGGGTTTGGCGGTGACATGATGAGCCTAGTCCTGTGATCATTATCACTTGGGCTAAAAACTATCTTAGCCAAATTAGGCGGGATACTTTTTTAGCTGTATAGCTTGCGTGTAGATAGAGTAGTAGAAGCCTTATACAGCAAAGCTTTTATGGTAAAATAGAGAAGTCAAATTAAGCCCCAAAAAGGAAGTATGACAGTAACAGGCAAGTTAGAAATAACGATCAAAATTAATGAACTCCCTGCGATCGCATCAACAGATAAAAATGGCTGGATTACTTTTTATCCCGATTGCGACGGACGTATATTTACCGCGACGGTGAAGCCGAAGGTTTTCAAAAAGTTGCAAGATGCTCAGGCTGATTTTCCAATGTGGGTCTCGGCGATCGCGGGTAAGTTGGGCGCGGCGACAGAGGATGGCTCTATCTTGGATGAGCCAAATATTCAAGTCTTTGAGAAAAAGCCGAAGGAAGCGAAACCTGTTGAAGCGGCTTAAAGCATTGGTAGCTAGAAAAGTAGTATCTGTACGATAGATTTACAATTTAGCTGTATCTTCGGATGTAAAGCTCAAAGTACGAGTCTCCTGTAAAAGGGCTTTCTTCGAGAAGCCCGCGCTCTAACTGTACTCAGTTGAGCGTCGGGAGGATGTCACATTTCATCGGTGCAGATTAGAAGCATCCCAACTTTGGGATAGCAGATGGGTTTACTAAATCATCAAGTCCCATTTGCATGTCATGAATAAATGCAGTAAGTCCTGAGCTACCGTGCGTCCATAAAATGTCGATTGGTTCGGTATAACATTCCTGTATTTTTACGTTAATTTCTTCGCCTTTTTTTGCATTCATGGGATACCAAATGGTGAGGCTTAGTCCTGAAATATCCTCAAAAAGTTCAAACCAAAATTTATATCCCTTGTAAGGAGATACGACACCTAAAACTAAAACCGCAGAGTCGAATTCGACACTATCCCACGGGACGAATTCATCACAATGATTGAGTACCCATACTGAATATTGCTCACCTGTTTTTGGGTTACGCATAAAAAAAATTGCTTAAGTGTTCAAAATACTATTTCAGTAAACTTCGTAGAGCGCTAGCACCTTTTCTTCTTTCGCGAAGAATACGATCATGCTCTCTGTAATCTATGCCTTGCGCCGCTAATGTGCGGCGGCGATTTAGCTCGGTTAGAGAGATGGGAATACGCGGATTTTTTACCATGTTGTTCTCCTGCGATGTATGAATAAAAATTTTAGGCGATCGCTATCTAGTTTTTTGGCGTTCTAGCAAACTGTTCACGGATTTTGGATCGGCATTAGCCAAAAATTGCGCGATCGCCTCTTCGACAATTATTTCTTTGTACGGAGCGTCAGCTTTGCCGAGGTCAAGCTGTAGTTGCAAATGATATCTGTCAAGCTGTTTCAGAATTTCTTCGCTCAGTTGAAATGTGGACTTGCGTATTGTTGACTTGTCAACTTGCTGGGATGTTGGCAAGTTATCAAGTTGTTGGGTTGGCTTGACGGGCTGCTGTTTAGGTTTTGACTTTTCTGCTTGTTGTATTGCTGTATTGTCAACTTGTTGACTTTCTGACTTGCTAGCTTGTTCAAGGCTAGTAAAGACGCTTTCAGTCGAGTTTAGAGGGTCGTTGTCATCGGTCAAACGGGCGCGTTGTTTTGCCATTTATTTTTCTCCTGCTGCGATTAAATCGGCGATCGCTTGGTAAGGTTGGACTAGCTTTTTGTCACCTGCATAAATGTTGATCGGTTCGCCAGCTAGGTTCGATTCGGCAAACTTGACGGACTTGGGGACAGGCTCAAAAACATGAACATTCTGCAAGCGTTTTTTTAGGGAAGCGAGAACGTCTTGAGTCATGACGGTTTGCATCTCTGCCATCGTGGGCAAGACTCCCAATATTTTTAAGTCTGGGTTAAGTCGTTTTTGGACGCTTTGGATGGTTTCTAATAGGGCGGCTAGTCCTTTGAGTGCAAAAAACTGACATTGGACAGGGATTAAGACAGCATCGGCAGCAGTTAGTCCGTTGATGGTTAGCAGACCTAAGCTAGGAGGGCAATCGATCAGTATGTGCTTGAACTTATGCTCGATCGGTTCTAGATATTCTTTTAGTAAGCCGAAGTTTCCGACTTTCGATAAAATTTCTGGTTCGCCTTTGGCTAAATTGATGTCACTGGGGATGAGGCTGAGTCCGCTTGATGTTGTCATTAAGGCATCGTTAGCAGTAGCTCTTTCGGTGATTACTTCATAGCTAGTAATTTGATTTTCGGCTACTTCTACGCCTAAACCTGTTGTAAGATTTCCCTGCGGATCGAGGTCAACTACTAAACAAGAACCAGTTTTTATTAGCAATCCGCCTAAGCTGATAACACTTGTAGTCTTTGCTACGCCGCCTTTTTGATTGGCACAGGCGATGATCATAAAGTTGTATTGTTGACTTGTTAGCAATATATAAATACAGCAAGTTGACTTAATTAACAAGTCATATTGTTGACTTGTTAGGAAGTTATAGTAAGACCTTTCCCTTGCTGGGGGGATGCTCATGAGGTTATAAAAGTTGGTCAGTTTTAGGGTAAAAAGCTAATTGTTGCGAAAAAATGTAAAACTGGTATTCACCAAAAATTTTAGAATTATCTATCGGATAAGACGGTTGCCATATGATCTCTGGGGAAATTAAAAGTCAAATCGATCGCATTTGGGATGCTTTTTGGTCGGGTGGGATTTCTAACCCCCTTGAGGTGATTGAGCAAATTACTTATTTGCTGTTTTTAAAGCGACTTGATGATTTGTATACGTTAGAAGAAAGTAAGGCAAATCGTATTAAGAAACCGATGGAGCGACGGATTTTCCCAGAGGGCAATGATGCTAAGGGACGTGCCTATGATGAAATGCGCTGGTCTAGGTTTAAGCACATTGCGGCGGCGGAGATGTATGAGCTTATTGATGATCATGTGTTTCCTTTTTTGCGATCGCTAGGTGGTGATGATTCGACCTACGCGCACCACATGAAGGATGCAAGGTTTACGATTCCCACGCCTGCATTGTTGGCTAAGGTGGTGGATGCGTTGGATGGTGTGCCGATGGACGATCGCGACACTAAGGGCGATCTTTATGAATATATGTTGGGGAAGATTGCTAGTGCTGGTCAAAATGGGCAGTTTCGCACGCCGCGCCATATCATTCAGTTGATGGTGGGGCTAACTGCACCGACGGCGGGAGATGTGATTTGTGACCCTGCGAGTGGGACTTGTGGCTTTTTGGTGATAGCAAATGAGTATTTACGATCGCATTACCCTGAGATTTTGCGCGATACCAAGCTCAAGGATCATTTTCACCATCGGATGTTTCATGGTTTTGACTTTGATAATACGATGCTGCGAATTGGCAGTATGAATATGCTGTTGCATGGTGTGGAAAATCCTGATATTCGCTACAAGGATTCACTTGCTCAGGAACACGCGGGGGATGAGGGTGCTTATACGTTAATTTTAGCTAATCCTCCTTTTGCTGGTTCTTTAGACTATGAGAATACGGCTAAGGATTTGTTAGAGATTGTTAAAACTAAGAAGACGGAATTGCTATTTTTAGCGTTGTTTTTGAGGCTTTTGAAGACGGGCGGACGGGCGGCGGTAATTGTGCCTGATGGAGTTCTATTTGGCTCATCTAAGGCTCATAAGGAGTTACGCAGGGCTTTAGTGGAAGAGCAGAAGTTAGATGGGGTGATTTCTTTGCCTAGTGGTGTGTTTAAACCATACGCAGGGGTTTCGACGGCGATCTTGTTATTCACAAAAACTGATTCGGGCGGTACGGATTTTGTGTGGTTTTATGATGTGAGGGCGGACGGGTTGAGTTTGGATGATAAGCGATCGCCTTTATTGTCTGATGATAAACAGGGCGCTGTACCTGCTACAACTTTGACGGATGAGGAACATTGTAAGAATAATTTGCCTGATGTGCTGAGTCGTTGGCAGTTGCGGAATACTTCGGAGAGCGATCGCCCGCGCACGGCTCAGAGCTTTTGTGTGCCAAAGGCGGAGATTGCGGCGCAGGGGTATGACCTTAGTTTGAATCGTTATAAGGAGGTGGTACATGAAGAGTTCGATCATCTTGCGCCTCAAGATATTCTTGTTGATTTAACAAGGTTAGAGGCTGAGATTCAGCAAGGGATGCGAGAATTAGAGAAGATGCTGGGATGAGGTGCTATGAAAACTCTCAATGATATCAAGCAAGTTTTAGCAGTACAAAAACAGTCTTTGTGTGCGAAATATCAAATTACGGAGTTGGGTGTGTTTGGCTCCTATGCAAGGGGCGAACAGACTGAGGCGAGTGATGTGGATATTTTGGTGGATTATGAAATCGCGCCGACTTTTGTAATGTTGGTGGAACTTAGGGATTATTTGAGTCAGCTTTTTGAGATGAAGGTGGATATCGTTACCAAAAATGGTTTGAAATCGCGGATTAAAGATCGGGTTTTAGCTGAGGCAATTTATATATGAAGCGGACTTATGAACAATTTTTACAGGATATTCTGGACGCTATTGCAGAGATCGAGGTCTTTGTGAGGGGTGTTAGTTTTGAGGCTTTTGAGGTAAATAGAGAGAAGACTTTGGCGGTGGTGAAGTTATTGGAGGTAATTGGTGAAGCTGTTAAAAAGATTCCTAATGATCGCCGCGAGTGCTATCCAGATATACCTTGGAAGTCAATTGCGGGAATGAAGGACATTATGGTGCATGAATATTGGGAGATTGATGTTGCTGTGGTATGGGCAACGGTACAGCGTTTTTTGCCTTTGTTAAAGGATGTTGTCATAGTGGAATTAGAGGAAATATTGCGATGATTTTTGTAAATGAACAGAAAGCAGTTATCCGCTCTCTGTGCGAAGTCAAAGCGATCGCACTTGATACAAGTAATTTAGATGAGATATTAGGATGATTACCAATAAAATACGACTATCTAAACTCTGTAAGATAATCACTAAGGGAACTACACCTACAAGTATTGGATTTACTTTCTCTGATCAAGGAATCCGTTTTTTGCGTGTTCAGAACGTTAGCAATGGGAAAGTTAACTACGAACAGCAAACGCTTTTTATAGATGAAGTAACGAATAAAGCTTTGGCTAGGTCGCAAATCTTAGGGGGAGATGTTCTTATTTCTATTGCTGGCACTATTGGTCGCGCTGGAATTGTTCCCGATAATGCTCCGCCTTTAAACTGTAATCAAGCTCTTGCAATTGTGAGGACTAATGGAGATATTTATCGTCCATATCTCAGAAATTGGCTAGAGAGTAATGATGCTCAATCTCAAATGATTGGGGCAACTGTAACGGGAACAATTTCTAACCTTAGCCTTACCCAGATCGGGAATTTACAAATTCCGCTACCTCCATTAGAAGAACAAAAACGGATTGCGGAGATACTCGATCGCGCTTCATCTCTTATCTCAAAACGTAAAGATGCGATCGCGAAACTCGACACCCTCACCCAATCCATTTTCCTAGAAATGTTCGGCGATCCAATTGCAAATTTAAAAGGCTGGAAAAGATTACTTTTTTCTGAGCTACTAGATAATATTGATAGTGGCTGGAGTCCTGTATGTTCAGATCATCCAGTTTCTAATGGAGAATGGGGTGTTCTTAAACTTGGGGCAGTTACATGGTGTGAATATAACCCAAATGAGAATAAAGCACTGTTACCTAACGTAAAACCAAATCTTGCATTAGAAGTTAAAGTTGGCGATTTACTGTTTACAAGAAAAAATACTTATGAATTAGTTGCGGCTTGTGTACTTGTAAGAGAAACACCGCCTCATCTGATGATGCCTGATCTTATTTTTCGTTTTCGCTTATGTTCTGATGCTCCCATAGATTCATGTTTTCTACATCAGCTTCTCATTTATCCAACGAAGCGAAGTAATATTCAAAAATTAGCAGGTGGTTCTTCTGGCTCAATGCCTAATATTTCTAAAGCAAAATTGCAAACAATATCTATTGAAATTCCACCCCTTCCACTACAAAAAGAATTTGCTCAACGAGTCGAAGCAGTCGAAAAACTCAAAGCCACACATCGCGCCTCACTCACCGAACTCCAATCCCTCTTTGCATCCCTGCAACATCGCGCCTTTAGAGGAGAACTGTAAAAAACCATTCAACACTTTACCTATATCACTAAGTGCTATAAACTAAATCTAGTGAGGGATAAATGGCGATCTATAAAACCAAAGTCTTTAGCCGATGGGCAAACGAAGAAGGGCTTAACGACCATAGCCTTTGTGAAGCCGTCAGCGAAATGACGAAAGGACTTATCGATGCCGATCTTGGCGGCGGCTTAGTTAAAAAACGAGTCGCACGAACTGGACAAGGCAAAAGTGGAGGTTTTCGGACATTAGTTGCCACAAACAAAGGCGATCTATGGATTTTTGTATCTGGATTCGCTAAAAACGAGCGAGACAACATTAACAAAAAAGAAAAAGAAGTCTTAAAAAAATTAGCCAATCAACTCTTAACGCTGTCAACACAACAGTTAATTAATATGCAAAGTAAGTTCAAACTAATAGAGGTAAATTGTCATGAAAAAATCTCGGATTCTTGAAGAAGTTCACGAAACAGCTACTGATATGTTTGAAGCAGGCGTAATGAATCGAGTCACGATGCGTGAATTTGACCTATTGTGCTTACCAAAAATCTCAACTCTAGAACCACAAAAAATTAAAGCAATCCGTGAAACTTCTCAGGTCAGCCAAGCCGTATTTGCCGCAATCCTAAATACAAGCGTATCAACTGTGCAAAAGTGGGAAATTGGGCAAAAACGTCCTAGTGGAACCGCGCTCAAATTATTGCACATCGTCGAAAAGCGCGGACTAGACGCGATCGCGGTCTAAATATGGATACTATCAAGACCTATCAAGAAATCGTCAAAACCGTAATTAGCAACTACGCCAAACTTCGCCCCTCTCATGGCAACATCCGCCTAGAAGAAGTCTTTGACGAAACCCGCGATCGCTACGCACTCATGCAAGTTGGCTGGGACAGAGGGCAGCGCATACGCGGCAACCTCATCTATATAGTCATTGAAAAAAGCAAAATCCTCATTGAATACGATGGTATGGAATGCGGCATTACCCAAGACCTAATTGGGCAAGGCATCCCAGAACGCGACATCATCCTTAACTTCTTACCTGAATCTTTAAAAGAATTAACCTTAGCCAGATGAATTGTGATGAAAAAATCATAGCTTCTTAACGCAGTCCACAAAACCGCGCTCAAGTTATTACACATCGTCAAAAAGCGCGGACTAGAAGCGATTGATATTTTTGCATCTCCTAAAGCCCAAAATAGTGATTAGGGTTAAAGTGCAAAATTAACAATTTTGTCAAATGCTTAATTGACAAGGTTTTCTAAAGCATACTCTTAAATTTTTCGGGCTATAGATTGCAGTTTATTAGAATATAGAAACATGGCACAGTTCACTTTTCTCAAACCAGAATTTCCCACAATCTACGAATCCGCCCACAAAGCCTTTAGAACCGCCTACCGCGATCCGCGTACTGCCTGTTTCTATGCCCGTCGCGCCCTAGAGCTAACCGTAAATTGGCTATATAAATACGACACATCCCTAAGACTCCCCTATCAAGACAACCTCAGCGCCCTAGTCCATGAGCCAACCTTTAAAACCCTAGTCGGTGAAGCCGTCTTTACTAAAGCAAAAGCCATTATCAAACTAGGCAACCTTGCAGTCCATAACGAAAGAGCTATTCCTGTTAATGATGCTATTAATGCAGTCCGTGAATTTTTTCATGTTGCCTACTGGTTAGCCCACACCTACGGACGTACCCACAAACCCGAAGCAGGGTTACAATTTGACCCTCAAGCCATCCCCCAAGAAGCAACATTACCAAAACAAACCGTCGCCCAACTCCAAAAACTCGAAACTGAACTAAGCGATCGCGATGAAAAATTATCTATACTCTTAGCCGATAAAAATGCGATCGATGAAGAACTAAAACAACTCCGCGCCGAACTCATCACCGTCAAACAAGCTAATACCGCGCAACCAGATACCCACGACTATTCCGAAGCTCAAACCCGTGACCTATTTATAGACCTGTTACTCAAAGAATCAGGCTGGGCGCTTGACCAAACCCGCGATCGTGAATTTGAAGTCTCAGGAATGCCCAATGATACAGGTAGAGGATATGTCGATTATGTCCTCTGGGGCAACGATGGCAAACCCCTCGCCCTAGTCGAAGCCAAACGCACCAAAAAAGACGCAAGGGTAGGACAGCAGCAAGCAAAACTCTACGCTGATTGTCTTGAAGCCCAATTTGGACAGCGCCCGATCATCTTCTATACCAATGGCTACGAGCATCAAATATGGGACGACACCAACTACCCACCCCGCCAAGTCCAAGGCTTTTACAAAAAATCTGAACTAGAACTCCTGATTCAACGCCGCAACACCCAGAAAC
>Ga0209591_10006449_pt1 | contig 13042 bp, 11 predicted proteins | sample MAT01_FD_187207 | JGI IMG/M metagenome (GOLD analysis project Ga0209591, IMG submission 187207) | Freshwater microbial communities from Lake Fryxell liftoff mats and glacier meltwater in Antarctica - MAT-01 (SPAdes) (version 2) | ecosystem: Environmental > Aquatic > Freshwater > Ice > Liftoff...
TTCTAGGCGGAACCAATCGATGCGCTGCTCAAACACCTGCCACACTAAGTACTCCTGTATTCCATTCCGCCGATAAGCACGCTTTTTGTCACCCAGATCGACTGTGGCACTACTGGCGGCAATTTCTGCAACCAGTTCTGGTGCTCCTTCTACATAACCATCCTGGCTCAGGTGCGATCGCCCACCCGCCTGAGCATCAATCAATAACACCGCGTCCGGTTGGGGTTCATTGTCCAAGTCAAGGCGAACAGTTGGGTTATCACCAACACGCACTCCTGGGGTCATTGCCTGATAAACTCCTAGCCAGGTTATGACTCTAGCATGAGGTTCAGCATGGGGTTCAAAACGCAATGGCGAAGCCATGTAGACATTTCCTTCAATCAATTCGGCTTTTTTCAGCTTTGGCATGGCATTGTAGCGCCGCTCAAATTCAAAGCGGGTTAAGCGATCGCCGTTTTCCAATGGGGGAACTGTCAAACGCCAAAGCGAGGAACGAGGCATAATTATAGCAGCGACAATTTACTTTTATCCTACAACAACTGTGATTTTCTCGTTTATGCCGACAACGGTAGCTGAATTGCAAATTCAGTTCCTTGGCCAAGTTGAGAATTCACCTTGATCGCCCCGCCATGTTTTTCTACAATAATTTGACGGGCGATGCCTGCGGCAAGCCGCTCTGCATCTACGCCAGTCCCAGCCTTTGAACTTATACATCCGATTGGACTGCCTGGGCTAACTGCTGCACAAAAGCTTGATGTTCGACAGAGTTCAATCCTGTCTGCAATACAGTTAACACCTGTTGCATATCACCTGCCAGCAAGGCAGATTGATCTAACCACAATCCTGGAAAGACTTGACTTTGAATCACACCTGTCGCATCGGGGTATAGATTGACATACTCTCCTGCTTCTAGGCGGAACCAATCGATGCGCTGCTCAAACACCTGCCACACTAAGTACTCCTGTATTCCATTCCGCCGATAAGCACGCTTTTTGTCACCCAGATCGACTGTGGCACTACTGGCAGCAATTTCGGCAACCAGTTCTGGCGCTCCTTCTACATAACCATCCTGGCTCAGGTGCGATCGCCCACCCGATTGAGCATCAATCAATAACACCGCGTCCGGTTGGGGTTCATTGTCCAAGTCAAGGCGAACAGTTGGGTTATCACCAAGACGCACTCCTGGGGTGACAATCTTGTAAGTCCATAACCAGCCCATCAAGTCACCATGAGGTTCAGCGTGGGGTTCAAAACGCAGAGGCGAAGCCATGTAAACAGTTCCTTCAATCAATTCGGCTTTTTTCAGCTTTGGCATGGCATTGTAGCGCCGCTCAAATTCAAAGCGGGTTAAGCGATCGCCGTTTTCCAACGGGGGAACTGTCAAACGCCAAAGCGAGGAACGAGGCATAATTATGGCAGCGATAATTTACTTTTATCCTACAACACTGACAATGGTGGCTGAATCAATGAATTTTAGATTTTAAATTTTGGATGAAGATTCAAAAGGTCTGAACGCGAACAGCGTCTCCAAGAGTTACCCCCGAATTTAAGCGCGAGAATAAATCTAAAATCTCAAATTAATTAACAGAGGTCAATCTAAAATCCAAAATTGGTGTGACGGGCGATCGCCTATTTGTACCACCTGAGTCTGCTCTCGATTTATACTGAAACTATTGATTTTCTTAGTTTGCAAGTAACTCAAGGCGATCGCCATGACCGACCCCGCTACTCAACTGGATATTCCCCGTGCCTTTCCCGACCACACCCAGCTTCCAGAGTCAGATGGTACTTTTGTGAAAAATTTCCAGGAGCATCCCCAAAGTATTTTACTAACCGACTCTTTGGGATCGGTTTTGCAACTATTGCACCCCGATGGACAGTATTGCATTGGACAAGATAGTGGGATTTATTGGCGCGAAACCGATCCACCGGAGAAGGGTGCAGAAGCTCCCGATTGGTTTTATGTGGGGGGCGTACCAGCGCAATTAGATGGGAAGTATCGCCGCTCCTACGTGCTGTGGCGCGAACTAATCACCCCGACGATTGTGTTGGAATTTGCATCGGGCGATGGATCTGAGGAGCGCGATCAAACCCCCTTCAAGGGGAAATTTTGGGTGTATGAGCGGGTGATGCGCGTTCCTTACTACGGTATCTATGAAATCATTAGCGGCAAGTTAGAGGTTTATCACCTTCTGGATATTACTTATCAGAAACTTACTCCCAATGAACGCGGACACTATCCAATTTTGCCGATGCAGGTTGAGTTAGGTCTGTGGCAAGGTAGCTATCAAAATCAAGAAATGCTGTGGCTGCGGTGGTGGGATTTGTCGGGAAATCTGCTGCTAATTGGCAACGAGCAGGTGGTTTTGGAACGCCAACGGACAGAGCAAGAACGCCAACGGGCAGACCAAGAACGCCAACGGGCAGAAGCGGCTGAACGGGAATTGGCTCACCTGCGCTCGCTCCTGCAAGCTCAAGATCCTTCCTAAGCTGTCTGATGGAAGTTGAATAGTAAATGTCCCCTGTGCCAAGGTAGAATCAACGGCGATCGCGCCGCCATGTTTTGCCAAATATCTTTTGTTTTACTCCTTCAGTCATCCCCTTACCATTGTCAGTAATGGTAATTTTTACGCCTTCATTTTCTAGTGATGTTTTAATTGTTATGAGGTTAGGATTAATCTGAATTTCCTCAAAACTCCGATTTGCATTTGATTCATCCAAGGCATCAATAGCATTTGCTAAAATATTCATAAATACTTGATTTAATTGTCCCGGAAAACATTCAATTTGAGGTAAAGTGCTGTACTCAGTTATCACTTCAATGTCTGGACTTTGCTTGTTAGCCTTGAGCCGATGTTTCAAAATTAAAATCGTGCTATCAATGCCTTGGTGGATATTAAACGGCACTTTGTAATCTTGATCGGCACGGGAGAAAGTTCGTAAACTGGTGCTGATATTTTTCAGGCGATCGCACGCCATAGTCATGGAATCTTTGGGGAATGAAACAGCCCTGCTTTTTAAGGAGAGCCGCGCCGTCTTGGGGGTTTCCCCCATGAGCGACTGGCGTGGATTAAGGGGGATCATTAAGGACTGTGGGTGTAAGTATGTTAACCTCATCGCCGATTTGTAAAATTTTTCCGGCTGAGGATGAGGGTAAATGGGTATTGACACTCAATCTATAAAAGTGATTAAAAGGCGATAAAGCAACCCAATTTGGTAGAGTTGCTTGTCGCTGGCTTGCAAAGATTTTTTGAAAGTTTGGGTAAGCTTCCCCTAAGTAAGAATCGCGTGTTGGGACTATACAACGCTGACATGGTTTAACTCCAAAAAAGTCTACATCTCCCACTCGAAAGGAGACTAAATCATCTTGTTCACTAAATAGCTGATCTTCCCAAAATGCCGATACACCATCAATCTCAATGTTGGCACGCATTCGACGACGCATTTCATCTACACTTAAACCGGGGAACCAAGAGGTTACTTCTGCCAACGTTGCTGTACTAATTACTGTTGGTCCAAGTGAGTCTGTATCATCAGGAAACCCCATCAGAGAGTTTTGCCTGAATGTAACAGCAAACCCAAAAAAATCACTTAAAGTTGCTTCTAACCCTTGCCGTTCCTCGTCCAGATGAAAAATTTTTTGTGAGTCGCCGCCTGGGATTTGCAGCGAGACAGTTCTATTTAAGAGGGCAAATTGCGCCCTTAGTAAATGGATTTTAGCATGACGCTTGCCATTGACAAATCTACCCTGATCGTCAAAAATGGCAAATTCGCGGTCATACTGTAATGCAGCACTGGCAAGAACTCTAGCGTTCTCAACTTCAACACCATCCAGTGATTTAACCGGATAGAGTAAAATTTTGGCTAGGTAAGGCATCATAGCAATTTTAGATTTTGCGTTCGCGTAGCGTGTCGGAGACAAAAGTTGAGCCAGTCGCTTGCGTATTTTCCCACAGCAGTCCCCTCAAGTCGGGAAACCCGCTCAAACGGCTGCTTCCCCGTTGTGCAAACTGGCGTGTAAGGAAGATTTTTCTCCGTAGCAAACTTTTTAAGACGGATTTTGGATTAAATATTGATGATTTAGCAGTCTCCAATCTTTAATTCAAAATTCTTTTGTTACTTATGGATATATTGGTGATTTATCTATTCCTCCAATATGCTTTAGAGGCCAGAAGCGAACTACAGCACGTCCAATAATATTTTCGCGGGGGACAACACCCCAGCAGCGGCCATCATAACTACTGTTACGATTATCACCTAGTACTAAGTATGAGTCAGATGGTATGGTCTGAGGTTTCGCCAAAAAAGGTGGCTGTGGTCCTGATTGGCAAACATCAATTACTGTACTCTGCCCAGAGCCAAGATAATTAGTTTCTGGCAGGGGTTTGTTGTTGATATAGACTTTGCCATCCTTAAGTTGTATTTTTTCTCCAGGTAAGCCAATTACACGTTTGATGAAAGCATCTTGGTATTGTTCTTTTTGTAGTTCTTTCGTAGGTGAAAATACTACTATATCTCCTCGTCGCGGATCAGCAAATTTATATTTTAATTTATCGACAATGATTTTGTCTGCTTCCCACTGGTTTGGTGTACCATGCAGAGTCGGTTCCATCGATCCAGAAGGAATCCAGCGGGCTTCAGCAACAAAGGTGCGAATTCCCAGAGCTAGAACAATGCTTAATATAATTGTTCTACCTAGCTCTGCGATCCATGAATTATCGGGTTGTTGACTAGAGTTGTTATCAGGCACTTGATTTTGCATGAAATTACTTAACTGAAAAAAAGATGTAGGTAATTAACTCACCTAGTGAGACTTTATCTGTTAATCTTAACGGGAAAACTTTAATTTCCTAGTGATGTTCGCGTTTTAACGGGGTTCTTCATAAATTAAAAATAAACTTTTTTTAACGATCGCTAAAAATTAATTACTCCGATCGCAAATAAGTTTAACCTAGAAGCATAGTTATCTGTAATACATAACGCCCTATCTGAACTTTGTTAACTCTATGTCATCTCCACAAAATTTACTGATTCGCCACGCTCACATCATCTTACCCAATGGTGAGATGATGATTGGGGATGTGTTGACGCGCGATCGCCAAATAGTCGAAGTTGCGCCAGAAATCTCCCAGACAACACTAGCCACTGAAATTGACGCACAAGGGTTAACTTTGTTGCCGGGAGTTATTGATCCGCAGGTGCATTTCCGGGAACCAGGACTAGAACACAAGGAAGATTTATTCACAGCCAGTTGTGCTTGTGCTAAAGGCGGAGTCACTTCCTTTTTAGAAATGCCCAATACGCGCCCCTTGACAACGACACAGCAGACTTTAGACGACAAGCTAGAACGTGCATCACACAAGTCCTTGGTTAATTATGGCTTTTTTATTGGGGCAACAGCAGAAAATCTCCCAGATTTGCTTTTGGCAAAGCCAACACCAGGAATTAAGATTTTTATGGGGTCGATGCATGGTCAGTTGTTGGTTGATGGCGAAACAGCACTCTCTGCGATATTTGCTAAAGGCGATCGCTTGATTGCCGTTCATGCCGAAGATCAAGCTAGAATCAACCAACGCCGCCAAGAATTTGCTAACATTCACGATCCAGCCGTTCACTCACAAATTCAAGATAATCAAGCGGCGTTGTTGGCAACTCAACTGGCATTAAAACTTTCTAAAAAATATCAGCGTCGTCTGCATATTCTGCATTTGTCAACGGCTGAAGAAGCAGATTTGCTGCGTCAAGATAAACCTAGTTGGGTGACAGCGGAAGTTACACCACAACATTTGTTGTTAAATACCAGTGCTTATGAAACAATTGGCACTTTAGCACAGATGAATCCACCTTTGCGATCGCCCCATGATAACGAAGTTCTCTGGCAAGCTTTGCGCGATGGCGTGATTGATTTTATCGCTACAGATCATGCGCCACACACCTTAGAAGAAAAAGCTCAAGAATATCCTAATAGTCCTTCGGGAATGCCTGGGGTGGAAACTTCTCTAGCTTTGATGTTAACTGCGGCGATGCAAGGACACTGTACTGTAGCCCAAGTTGTTAACTGGATGTCCAAAGCTGTAGCTGTGGCTTATGGTATTCCTAATAAGGGAGCGATCGCACCTGGCTACGATGCCGATTTAGTGCTTGTAGATTTAAACACATACCGTCCAGTCCGGCGCGAGGAACTTTTAACCAAGTGCGGTTGGAGTCCCTTTGAAGGCTGGAACCTTACTGGCTGGGCTACAACTACCATTGTCGGCGGTGAGATTGTTTATGACAAAGGCCAAGTAAATACGGAAGTCCGAGGTCAAGCTTTAACTTTTTTGTATTAAATATTTCTTTAACTTACGCAAGCTGAATAGAAAATGTTCGTTTGTAGTGAGTTAGCGTGGTGCATAGGTGTCAACTTAAGCCTAGAAATGGCTTAACTGTTGGCTCCCTCACCCGCCTGGAACTAAAGTTCTCTGGCTTTTAGCTAAAGTCTACTGAAGTAGACTAAAGATTTTTGACTATATTTAGTCATCTTTCAGATGACTTTAGCTATTAGCAAGGAACTTCAGTTCTTTGCGGGACATGACTTTTACGTTAAGTTGACACCAATGAGCGTGGTGTTCTCCCTTCCCATAGCGACTAACTGTCTTCGTAGCGTCACCCCTTCGCGCAGCGTCTCTGTAAGGAGAAGGGTCAGCACTTTAATCATAGTTTTCGGGACTGAAGTCACGACTACAAACTGTTTATTATGAGTAATTTGGCGAACATTATAATAATATATTTTATTTCTACAATATTTTCTGTATAAATACGAAAATAGTTATTTAAATTTTTATTGATATTAGAGCTAATTACAGATGCCAATATAATAATTTGTTGCTAGTTAAAATTTTTTAAATTAATTGACAAAAGCATAAATTAATTTCTTTTTATATATAGATTATGAATCTAACTTGGGAATACTAAGCGAGTAGGCGTGAATAATTAAAGGTTTGTAGTAAGGGTTTTAGTCCTTGCCACTAGCCAAATTAATTAATTTTACATTGCGTCACATAGTTTGATTTATTCTTGCCCAGTTACTTAAATGTAAGGAAAGTTAGATGACTTATACATAAGTCAATACAGTTCAGTTAAGGTTTTTTGGTATTGATTTTAAACCTGTAGAGACGCGAAATTTCGCGTCTCTACCAAAGATTTCGGGCTTAACTGAACCGTATTGATACATAAGTTGATTGTTGTTTAACTTTTTTCTACTAGCTTTTGCTGTTAAATAAACCAGATTAATTCTTTGAATGACAGTAAAGAACTAATCTGGTTGAACCAAGTTGACTAAGTTCTGTAAAAACTCTCATTTAACCCAACAACAGTTGACATTTACTTGATTCACACAATTCAAGTCAGTTAAAAAACTGATTATTACAGCAATAAAGCTAGTAGATGCCAATCCTGAATATATCAATACCGTTCAGTTAAGAATCATTTTGCAACTCAACCTATTTGTGCCTCTGTTTTTAGCTTTAACTGAATCGTATTCCACCATATCTGCTGTTGAATAATTCTTTCGTTTATTTTTGGTTGAGATAACAATGTTACTAACTTACAATGGTGAGCGTGGTAGTGGCAGATAGAACGGGTGTAAAATCCTCCCTCGACTATTTGCAGAAACTTTCTTGTGATCAAAAAAACCTCTTGCAAAAGTCCCTAACACCCCACCCCTCCCCGCAAGCAGGGAGGGGGTGGGGTTCTTATTTTTGATTTATGCAAGAGGTCTAAAGAAATCAAATCCCTTATACTTCAGTGGGGAGATAAGCTTAAATAGCGGCAATGACTTCGCCAATGGCACAATTAAATGGTATAATTTCAGCTTGCCGAGTGCCTTCCTGCTCATAAATCAAACTTACACTTAGATAACTATCCGGCTTGTAGGGCATTCGTTTTGCCCATTCAACGGCCACAATTCCTGGTATAAACTCAACACCTTCCCAGTAGCTTTCTAAATTCAGGGCTGCAACTTCTTGTAGTTCTAAGCGATATAAATCTAGATGGTAAAGGGGGATGCGTCCTTCTGTATACTCATTAATCAAAGTGAAAGTGGGACTGACAATGGGTTCAGTAATTCCCAAACCTTTGCCAATGCCTTGAACTAGGGTAGTTTTACCAGCGCCTAAATCACCTTCTAATAAAATTACACTACCAGGAGTCAGGGATTCACCGAGAATAATACCTAAGCGTAGTGTCGCCTCTGTGTCTGCAAGAAAAATTTTCATAATTTAGTCATTAGTCATTACTCATTAGTTTAAATAAATGAGTAATGACATTTATTTGCCATGATGAGCTCGACCGTACCACCGCAATAACACTCGTGCTAGTTTCTGCGGATTGTGACGGACAAAACCCGTTTCATCTTCATATAAAACATTAGCTGGAACAATCCGTCGTCCTAGCTGAATTACGGCTTCTCTATCCAAGAAAACGGGATGGGAATTTTGTTGAGCATAGCGGATAAGTGATTGCTCCGAGGGGGATTTTTTGTGTATTAGCACAGCATCAAATAGCCGTCTTTGTCCACAAGCAGCATCAATTGCTCTGATGTGATCGGCAACAGTATATCCTTCAGTTTCTCCTGGTTGAGTCATTATATTGCAGATATAGATCCGGGGAGCATCTGACTGAGCGATCGCATCGGTAATTTCTGGTACTAATAAATTAGGAATCAGACTAGTATAAAGGCTACCTGGGCCAATAATAATGTAATCAGCTTCTTTAAGTGCCTTAATAGCTGCTGGCACCGCCGGCGGATTAGCTGGAATGCAGCCAATTTTGACAATTTTTCCGCCAGCTTTCGGAATACTAGACTCCCCATGAATGCGGCGACCGTCGGTTAATTCTGCCCAAAGGCGAACATCACTGAGAGTTGCTGGTAGTACTTGTCCCCGGACTGCTAAGACTTTGGAACTGGCTGCAACTGCTTGTTCTAAATCTCCAGTAATATCACTCATTGCCGTTAAAAACAAATTGCCAAAACTGTGACCTGTCAATCCATCTCCAGCCCGAAAACGGTATTGAAACAATTCTGTTAATAACTTTTCTTCATCTGCTAGCGCTGCTAAACAATTGCGAATATCCCCTGGTGGTAGTACTCCAAATTCCTGGCGCAACCGCCCAGAAGATCCACCATCATCGGCGACAGTGACGATCGCAGTAATATTAGCACTGTAAGTTTTCAGCCCCCTCAATAACGTCGAAAGTCCTGTACCACCACCAATCACTACTATTTTTGGGCCTCGGTACAATCGACGATGGGCCAGCAAGACATCGATGAGTTCCTCACCGCCTTCTGCTCTTAATACCTTAGTAATTGAGCTGACGGTGCGAGTTTGTCCCAAAAGCACTAACAGCAAGCCGCCAAGCAGTACTAAAGGTCCACTGACATAGTTGGGTAAGATGTTGGTGATTACTCCCAGGAAACCCCTAAGCAACTCAATCAGCCAAAAAATTGGGGTCAGTTTAATCCAGATAGCTAACCCCAAACTTGCCAGCAGTACACCGCCAACACTGATTAACAACCAACGTTTTATCGATATTCCAGGGGATAACCATTTGAACCACTGGTTAACTCGATGGGAAGTACGAGAGCGCGACTGCTTTTGCAGGGCGTTGAGGGCTTGTCTGAGAAAACCAATTGACATACATGATTCGGAGCAGTGCTACAAACAATAATTAACAGAAATGTAGACACCTGGTTTAAACACCAGGGGTGGAACTATTATATTTATCAATCCCATTAGCCTAAGAGCAAGTCGTCAAGATTGCCAGTATTCCCAGTAAAACAATACCCTGGCTTGGTAAAAGTGAATTTAATGGAAAAACGAATTTTAGGATTAGATCCAGGACTAGCAATTTTAGGATTTGGGGTAATTAACTACACACAAGTTCCCAATAAGGTGCAAGAGACTTCAGTAAGTATGCTGGATTTTGGCGTAATTAAAACGTCGGCAAATGTAGAAATGGCACAGCGCCTATGTACCTTGTTTGATGATTTACACACCCTAATGGAGGAATTTCAACCAGATTTAGTGGCGATCGAAAAACTATTCTTCTATCGTATGTCAAATACTATCGTCGTTGCACAGGCGCGGGGTGTACTCATTTTAGTGTTGGGGCAGCGTCGTCTTCCTTATGTAGAGTTTACACCTGCTCAAATTAAACAAGCTTTAACAGGTTATGGCAATGCGGATAAGTCGGAAGTGCAAGATGCGGTGGCACGGGAGTTGGATTTGGCACAGATTCCTAAGCCGGATGATGCTGCGGATGCGTTGGCGGTGGCTTTGACTGCTTCGTATCAGCTGTAGGTGTTGTAGGTAAACAATTACAGCTATTTTCAGTTTATGCCCAAACCCTACAGTTACGACCTTCGTCAAAAGGTCATCCAAGCCATCGAACTCAATGGCTTAAAGAAAAGGAGAAAATCTTCTCTATCTTTTACTAAGGAACGCAAATTTAATAACGTGCAATTCTTATTTAACTTGGAATGGTGCGTTACGCTCCGCTAACACACCCTACTTTTGCACTTTATTTAATCCACATTCCTAAGAGACTGCTGCTGCTTTGATTATTTCGCATATATCTACCCAAGCTTGATCTCGTCTTCCTGCCGCAATGTTGTTTAATGGGCGATCGCTAGCGTGTGTTGCTTGATATTGTTCAATTAGTGTTACTTTGTAGTTGCTAGCACGCAAAGGTATCCAGAGAATTTTGACTCCCTCTGCTTTCGCTGCTTCTAACAGAGGTGGTAACTCATTCTGACTAATAAAGTTTGACGCTAGGAAGTTTGGACTTACCAGCAATACTGCTACTTTTGCAGTTGCCAAAGCCGCCTGGATTTCATCTCGCCACACAGCACCAGGCTCAATCTGGGTATCATCCCACACTTTGATATTTTGTTCTCTAATTAATGGTTCTAGATGAATTTTGAGGTCATCAAACCACTTCTGATCTTTGTGACTATAGCTAATAAAAACTTTATTTCTGGTTACGAGTTCAGACATGAGGATTTGTCGATTTGGTGAAGTTAATAAAACATCGTCAATCAGTCTGCGGACATCTACCATACGAAAGCTTTTCTGGCACTGGATTTGGGAGTTACACGCATCCAGGGATCTGTACAACACGTCTCGGTCGTAAAAATGAGGCATTTGAATATCCTTACAGTTCTCACAGTTGCAAGGAACAAGTGTTTGATATTGCAGATGTTCGTAAGACTTATGGATTTTTTCTAGTTCATGGGTGACAGTAGCCATCAGTTCTTTTTTGCGGTTTCCGGCAACGCGGATTTTAATTTCTCGTTGATTGTAGTTTTCAATGACTTCGGCACGAGTTTGGTCTTTAACAAGAACAACGCCTGTTTTCCAAACTAGGGTTTGTTGTTCAATTAAGGAATGCATTTCGACAATAAAGCGAGTGAGCATACCTTTAGGCATGAATGTATAGGTGTAGCGCAAGATGAGGTTGTTGGATTCATCCCAGCTATAATCAGCTTTTTCAATAGAGAGCAATTGAGGCGCAATATAGGTGTCACGATGACCGGGAATTTCGTAGCAAAGCTTGAACTGCATCATTAATTCAAGTAGTTCAGCTCGCATATCTGCATATTCGTCATCTTGCCAAATATCTTTGAGGTCGTCTTTGGTAAAACAACCCAAATTTTTCTTAACCTTGTCATTGTCCAAAACTTTGTAGACGGCAGTTGTACCCCATTCTGGTTTGAGGATGACGCAGTGTTTAAGTTTAGAATACTCGTCTTGAAAATGCAGGCAAACGCCGAGATCATGGAGATAGTTGCTCAAACGCAGCATATCTTTACGGTCTGTTAATTTATTAAGTCGGCAAATGGTAGAGTATTCTTCAAAGCTGATGTAATTTCGGGAATCGTTCTCTAACGCTGCTCTGACTCTTACCCAGAGTTTTGGTAGAGGTGTACCAACATGGTCAAGATTGCTGATGTAAAGCTGAATAGCGTTTTTAATCTCTGTTAAACCGCGATTAGTATCTAAATTGGTTGCCAGAATTTCCTTCAGGTTGCTGAATTCTCCTCGCAACTGGCGCTCATTAACTTGGCAATCACGGTTTTGTTTTTCGTTTTTGATGATGAGAACTGGACTCTTATCGCTTAAGAGTTCGACAACCTTCAGCCACCAATAAATATCGGTGTTTTCTTTGCGAGTATCGGCAACTAAAACATAGAGCGATCGCTTGCTGAGAAAAAACTGATGGGTTTGGTGGTAGATTTCCTGACCGCCAAAATCCCAGATGTTGACACGAAAATCTTGGCCATTAGGCTGTGTAAAGTGCCACTGGATGACCTCAATACCTTCGGTTGATTTCTCCTCTGGCTGGAGTTTGTAGGTTTCATTTGCAATTTTCTTGGCTAAAGAGGTTTTACCGGCTCCTCCTTCGCCAATAATTAAGAACTTTGCTTCGTAGAAGGGTTCTGTTTCGGCTGGCAGACTGCTCAGTTGATTACTGCTGAGGTGTAGGGTTTGCAGGTTGGTGAGTTGGACTATTTCCACTGGCAGACTGCTCAGTTGATTATTGCGGAGGTCGAGGGTTTGCAGGTTGGTGAGTTGGACTATTTCCTCTGGCAGCGTTGTTAAGTCTTTGTCAGAAAGGTCTAATTCTGTCACCTTGTCTCTGGCAGCTTGTTCAATAATTTGCAGCAGTTCTTCGTTAGTCATTTTGGGTTTTACAGAGATGATGCCTGACGACGAGTTGCTGCTTGGACGTGCAGCAGAGAAATTTCGCTAATAATAATGTAGCCTGTATCAAGGATTGCATTGAGGCAATGTGCGATCGCTTCACCTCTGAACACGAGTTGTCGAGTCAAAAGGGCGATCGCTCGACCTCTGATATTATTTCACTTTAATAATGATACAAATACGTTGGTAGGGGCATGGCAATGCCATGCCCCTACGAGAAATCTATGTGTATCAAGGTTTTCGTGAAATGGTATGAACTCGGAGGTTGCACCTCTGAACACCAATTGTCGAGTCAAAAG
>Ga0209591_10006453_pt1 | contig 13039 bp, 13 predicted proteins | sample MAT01_FD_187207 | JGI IMG/M metagenome (GOLD analysis project Ga0209591, IMG submission 187207) | Freshwater microbial communities from Lake Fryxell liftoff mats and glacier meltwater in Antarctica - MAT-01 (SPAdes) (version 2) | ecosystem: Environmental > Aquatic > Freshwater > Ice > Liftoff...
AGATAGCGGAGTGCGCGCGTTTTGAGGTCGTGGATGGCATCGTAAAAAGCGGCCTCTAAACCGTTGGGATGACGATTTTTGCAATGGTATTCTCGTCCTGATCCAGAATGTCCTGATGGGGATATCCGTGAGTGGTATCGTAGCGGGTCAGGCAACGCAGACGCCCCTCCTTTTCAGCCAGAAGAACAACACGGAATCTTTTGACGCGACCACTCACGGTCAGACGGGAAACCAGCAAAACCATTCCATGGTCAAGCGGTATCTCCCATTCCTTGTCTGGCTTTGGCTCAAGATACAAAAGCCACACTTTCTGACGACTGAAGAGTTAGGACCGCCGGAAAAAAGCCGAGCTCCCGCGCGTCCGTGAAATAAAATCCGTGAATCCTGAGCGAACCGCAACCGGGACAACGCAGAACGATGATGATTGGCCGCAAGAGAACGCAAAGAACACAAAGGAAACCAGTCTGTCTCTTTGCGATCTCTGCGTTCTCTCGCGGCAATTCGGGCATTCCATCCCATGGGTTCCCGACTGAGGTCCCCGAAATTCCCGCGAGGCCCTTCCCCGCAAACGGCTGCCGGAACCGCCCCGGCGGTGCGGCCTCCAAAGGCATCGAAATTGCGACCCGCGCCAAGACCGCAAAGCTCGCCAAGCTGATGGAGAACTGCTGAAAGGGTGCATCCGGCTTCCATCCGTGGGTTGGATTTTCAGGAAAACGCCAGAGTTCCTGTGAATCCCTTGCAAGGCTATCTTCCCATCCGCCCCGTCAACCGGGTTCCCTCACTCGGGTTTCATCACACCCTACACTCTGATCGAATTGACAAAACACGTGAAATGCTGAAGGTTTCACGTATGAATTTAACGCTTTCCGTTCCCGATGAAATTGCGGCGAAAGCGAAAGCTGTTGCCGCACAACAGGGGAAAAGCCTTTCCGCATGGTTCCGCCAACAAGTGGATCGGGGGGCGGAGGAATTTGCCGTCCGGCAAATCACCGGGATTGATCCGGAAATCGGGGCCATGCTTGGTGCGGCCTTGCCGCTGGAAGAACACTGGGATGATCCCCGCTGGCGCGGGCTGGCAGAAAAGCATCTCCGGTGAAAGTGCTCTTTGATGCCAATGTCGTTCTGGATATTTTGCTAAAACGCCCGGGGTTTGCCGCATCCGCCCTCGTCCTCGCAAAAGTCGGGGAGCCATGGATCTCCGCGTTGTCCATTGCGAATATCTGCTACATCGTCGGGAGGTCGAAGCGTGATCGAATCTCCCTGCCCCTCGATTTTATGCGGAAGAAATTTCAAATTGCGGCCGTCTCCGGTTCCACGATTGACCGCGCCGTGGACTTGGAATTTACCGATTTCGAGGATGCCCTGCAAATCGCGGCCGCAGAAGAAAACGACGTTCGCCACCTCGTCACCAGAAATCTCGCTGACTTTCTGTCCACCAAAAAAGTGGAAGTTCTCTCGGTTCCAGAATTGGCGGAGCGGCTTCAGAGCTGATTGCTATCGCCGTCATGCATTGTGTAAAAAATCAGTTTGAGCGCACAATCAAACGCGATCCGTAAAGCCGCAGGCCGCCGCCTGGCGCGGATGAAGAAAACGGGACAAGCTCCCACGCGTCCGTGAAATAAAATCCGTGAAATCCTGAGCGAACCGCAACCGGGACAATTCCGAACCATGATGATTGGCCGCAAGAGAACGCAAAGAACACAAAGGAAATCATGCCCGAAAGGTGCAGGTTGTAGCCACGGCACTCTGCTGCCGCGTTTTGAAGAGGGAAGAATATTCTTGCAGAGTGGGACGGCTACAACGATTCGGCCGCGGGAACGTCCACATTGAAGTTTTTTCACCTTTCGGAGGTCTTAAAACCTGTTTGAGGGGGTTTGAAACCTTGCCAGACCGCCCTCTTTTCCCATACAAGCCCCGAAGCGCGGCAACTCGAAGTGACGCAAAAGTCCGCCCGACTTCATCAGCTCCCGCCCCGCTTCACTCCATGCAAACAGACAACACCAACTCCATCATGCTTCATGAAGTTGGCTGTCCGATCTGCGGGGAGGGTCCCAAGGAGGCGGTTTACGAACTGGCAAGTTCAGCCGGAAAACGAATGGTGGTTTGCTGCGTTTCGTGCCGGTTGATGTTTGTGAATCCCCGCATTTCGAGCGAGGAGATCGCTAAGAAGTACTCAGGGAAAAGCTACTTCGAGCGAGAGGATGATGCCACGGGCTATCGGAATTATCTTCAGGACCGCGAACTGCATCTCATGTTTTTCCGCCGACAACTCGATGAACTGGAGGCCAGGGGGCCAAAGGAAAACTTGATGGATGTGGGATGCGCCGGGGGATTTCTCATCGAAGAGGCCAACCAGAGGGGATGGCGGGCGGCAGGAGTTGAACTTTCGGAATTCGCATCGGAATACGCCCGCCAAACGCTCGGGTTGAATGTCGCGACCGGCAATCTCAGGGATGCCTCGTTTCCCTCCGATCACTATCAGGCGGTCGTGATGGATGACGTGATCGAGCATTTTGAGAATCCCTTGTCGGAAATTCTGGAAGTCCGGAGAATTCTCAAGCCCGGGGGATTTCTGCTTGTTCACACACCCAATGCCGCCAGTCCCTGGCGCCACCTGATGGGCAGGAAATGGGTTCATCTCAAGCCCGACGAGCATTTGTATTATTTCGACCCGGCAACCATCAGACGGCTGCTGGAAAAGGCGGGATTGGAAATGGTCTTTGCCAGAAGCTGCAGCAAGTCCACCAACATCAATTACATCAACGGTGTCATCGGAAAATACCTTCCCGGACTTTCCGACTTGCTGTTGAGGCTCTTTTCCAAGCATCGTTTCTGGTGGAACCCCTTTCCCTTTCGCGGGGGAGGGATGGAAGTCTGCGCGCAGAAACCGGCTTCCATCAAAGCGCCGTGAGGAAGGGCCCGGACTTACGCCCTGCCGTCCTGCGGCAGCATGCCTTCTGGCTCTTAATTATGGCAGTAGTGGCCGCACTGCCGGTCGCACGGGAGCTTTTTTCCGCGGATCTGGTGCTCTCGGAAAAGAGCACCGACATCACCCTCCATTTTTTGTTCTCCCGCGCCTTCGGCTTTGGCGAAATGGCTGCTGGCAATCTTCCCTTGTGGAACCCATACATTTACAGCGGGATTCCTTATCTGGGGCAGTTCCAGTCCGCACTTCTTTATCCGCCCAATCTGATCTTTCTTCTGCTCCCGCTGGCCACCGCCATCAACTGGTCCTTTGGGCTGCATGTTTTCCTTTTGGGCGCAACGACCTATGCGTGGGCGGCTCATCGCAGTCTGCGGCCCGCAGCCGCTTTTGTGGCGGGAGTCGCGGCGATGTTCAGCGGGACCTTCTTTTTGCACATCTACGCCGGACACCTATCCAATGTCTGCGCCATGGCGTGGGTGCCGTTGATTCTCCTGGGAATTGACGGCTGGTTGTCCCGGCGCCACGCGGCCTGGCTCTTTCTTTCCTCAGGAGCGGCCGCCCTGCAAATCTATGCGGGCCATCCGCAATACGTCTATTACACGGCCCTCGTAGCCGGTGCCTACGCCTTGGTGCATCTGGTGGGAGCATCCCGTCCGTTGGCGGCAGCAGGCGGTCTTTTCATCATTTACCCGCTCGCTGCCCTCCTGGGTGCGGCCCAGCTTCTGCCTGGTATCAGTGCCGCCTCGGAATCCGTGCGCAGCGGAGGCGTCACCTATGAGTTTGCCTCAATGTTCGCCTTTCCCCCGGAAAATATTCTCACCCTGTTCACGCCGTGGTTTTTCGGTGACATGGGCGCGGCACCCTATTGGGGGAGATGCTACCTGTGGGAGATGAGTCTCTACGCCGGCGTGGGCGTGATTTTTTTGGCTTGTCATGGGGCCTGTAAGCGCGAGGAGCGAGCCGTCACGGTCAGATTGCTGGTGCTCATCGGTCTTGTCATTCTGCTGGCCCTCGGGGCGCGGACTCCCCTCCACCACGTGTTATATCTTGTTCTGCCCGGCTTCAGCGGATTCCGCGGCGCTTCAAAGTTCATTTTCTTTGCAGGCTTGTTCATTGCCCTGATTGCCGGCATGGGAATGGATCGCCTTCTTCGGAACGAAAAGCCAGGACGCTGGCTTTGTTTCAGTGGTTTGGCCGCCGGTCTTCTTCTCCTGGCGGCTGGTCTGGTGCTATCTCAACAAAGCCTGGGTGCAAGCGTGTTCCCGCAACTCATGTCTGCGGCAGCAAGCTCGAAGGAGTCCTATCTAAATCCCGCAGTTTTTGAAAACGCGCAGCTTCTTCAAGCCATGCAATCCCTTGCTGTGCGTTCCCTGCAAATTGCGGGCGGCACTTTTCTCCTCTTTGCGGGATTATTTTTTGCAACATGGCGCTGGCCCTCGGCCAGATGGATGATTGGGCTGGCCGCAGTGGCCGAGCTTTTCTTCTTTGCGCGAAGCTCAGTCACCAATTTTCCACTGGAGGATTTCACCTACAAACCCGTCGCGGAGTATCTCAAGCAAAATCCCGGCGATTACCGGACCCTGAACTTATTTAACGCCGATGCCTCCATGCTGCTGCGGAGTGAAAACATCTGGGGCTACGATCCCTCGGTTCTCAAGCGATACGCCCAGCTCTTGCATCTCACCCAGGGAAACGACCCGGAAAAGGCCAGCCAATATCTCCAGTTCCAGAAACTCCACCCCATCCTGTCCATGCTCCGCTGCCGGCTGGCTTTTGTTCCAAAGCCTAACGGCAGCATAGACATCGTGCCCTTTTCCGAGCCTTTTCCCCGGTTTTTCCTCGCCAGCAATTACAAGATTCTGCCCGCCGGTCAGGCGGTTCTTGATGCGTTGAAATCTCCCGATTTCGACCTGCGCACAACCGTTGTGCTGGAAAGCGAACCCATTCCCAAACCGGAATCCGCTGCCGCGAAAGCCGAGATCCGAATCCTCAATTCCTCAACCGACCACTGGACGCTGGAAATCCTGACTGATCGCGCGGCCTTGCTGGTGAATACGGACTCCTACTCGAAGGATTGGCGGGCCGTTTCCCTGCCAGGCAGCGTGCAGATTACCTACCAAATCCTCCCCGCCAACCACGCCATGCGCGCCATCCCGCTCGCCGCCGGAAGACACCGTTTAAAATTGGAGTATGTGCCCGAAGGGCTTAACGCGGGCATTGTGTTATCCTTCACAACGCTAGCTTTACTTTTTGGAGTATTTTCCATAAAGTTTTTTAGGAAACGACTGCTATTTGCGCAAAGGCAAGAAGCGCGGGCGAGCGTCAACATTGGAAGAAATCTTCAAAGGCAAAAACCGTTGGCAGACAGAGACTGAATCGCGGTAAGGCGTTTCGGCCGAAAATCATTTCGATGGAAAAGTCAAAAAAAACTTCAATTGCCAACCCCGTAAACTTTCTTAATTGGAATATCATTTGGCCCTACGCCCTAATCCTCGGGCTGGTCATAATTTTTTTTCACGATTCCTTGTTCGGTTCGAAACTCCCTTACTTACGGGACACTGTTTGCGACCTCTTTCCCTTTAGGGTATTCGCGGCCCAGGCATACTCGCACGGGATGATTCCCTACTGGAATCCCTCTTCAGGATTTGGAAAACCCTTCGCCGCTGACCCTGTGACAGGAGCCTACTACCCACTGCATCTCCTGTTTAACATTCTTGCAGCACCCTCAGCCTACAAGCTCTCAATCATCGTCCATTTTTTTATCGCGGGCGCGGGGGCTTTTACTTTGGGAAGGACTTGGGATTTATCTAAAGGCCCTTCGCTCCTTTTTTCAACGACATTCATGTTCAACACTTGGATGCTGGCATGGCTGGAATTCTTTTCTGCATTCACCGTCGTCGTGTGGGCACCCCTGTTGCTGCTTACGGCCCACCGGATCGTTGAGAAGCTCCACTCGTCTCCGTCGGAAATCCGAATTCCACAAAAGCTTTCTCGTATGCTTCCGGAGATCCTCATTTTTTCCCTCCTCCTCGCAATCCAGTATTTCTCGGGGTATCCGGAAATGGTTTTGCATATTCTTATCCTGAATCTGGCATACGTAACTATCTTCTGTCTTTGGCAAAAAAGCCCGCGAACGCTTTTGGAATGCATTGGAGTGTTTGGTGGTATCGGACTTCTTACTCTCGCAATGATACTTGTGCATCTCATTCCCAGCATCGAGTTTCTAAAGCTTTCGGAACGCGCTGCAAGCGTGGATCCCCGCCTCGAATCTGCATCCTTACACCCGGCAAACCTTTTAGCGGTGGTCTTCCCGTTTATATACGGTCGACCTGGCTATCCTGATGCTTTTTGGGCTCAAAACATCTATGAATTCTGCCTCATGACCTGCTACATTGGCATTATCCCACTTTTCCTAGCGCCTCTCTCATTCCACTACTTTTCCCGCCGGTCCGAAAATCCTGATTTGCTCCGATTTGTTACCATGTTCATGGTAGCATTTATCACGATAGGCTTATTGATGGCTTCGGGCATGCATACCCCATTGTACACATTTGTTTACGATCATTTCCCGCTCTTTCGCCTTTTTCGATGGCCGACAAAATTTCTAGTTTGGGTCATGTTTGGATCATCCGTTCTTGCCGGTATTGGGTATCAAGTAGCACTTACACGCCCTCGCCGTCAGATGGCCGTTCTCTGGGCGCTTGCCTGCACATTGTTCTTTCTGCTGGCCGCCGTACTTTTTTTCGTTTCCACAGACAAGACGGCTTTTTTCAAAGCTGCAACATTTGGAGCAATCATCGCCACCGAGAAGAACATCCTTTCTTCAACCTCCGATTACATAATGGGTCTTTTCTTTCTCGGCTTTGGGTCTGCGAGCCTGATGGCGATTTTACTGACAAACGTCCCCCGCCCTATTTTACATGTTGTCGTAATATCAATTACATTCCTTAACCTTTTCCTAGTATCGCGGGGAATGATTTTCTTCGGCCCGGACACGGTGTTTAATGAAAGTACCAAACCCGGTCTTCTCCCTACTGACAAGTCCAACTCAACGGTGCATAGTAATTTCGCCACGGCCCAGCAGTACATTTACGGCTCACGTGACATAGAAGTTTGGCGCTGGGCAAAATCCGCGTCAGTAGGCGACTCTTGGCTCCCCTATGGAGTGCGTCGAGTCTGGCAGGGTGGACTAAAGTTAGACAGCAACATCCGCATCTTCCAGTATTTGAATTCGCTTCCCGACTACGAACGAAACAAGCTCGCCGACGTTCTGGGTATTAACCTTGTGATTGCGGGCCCTCCTTTCGAGAATATTCTTAGTGGAACTGCGGCTCGAGAACTCGAGGCTGTTATTCGAAGTTCCGCAAAACCCAGACTTTCATTTGCAAGCGAATGGGAGGTGGCGCCCAACCCTGATGTTGCCATTAAACGGTTGGTTTCGCCATACTTTGATATTTATGGCAGCGCCGTTATCGACGGTGCAGTTGCATCGGAAAATGCGAGAAAATCAGGCTTTTACAAGAAAGGCGTGTTCCATATACTTAGTTTCATAGAGGACTGCAACTCCATCTCGATCGGATTGGAGAATGAAAATAACGGATTGCTTATTCTGAACGACACATGGTACCCAGGTTGGACCGCCAAAGTCAATGGCGTCCCGACCGTGATTGAACGTGTGAATCTGATTTTTCGAGGCGTCCTCGTGCAATCAGGACAAAATCGGATTGAGTTCAGCTACACGCCATCAATCGGGCAGAAAATATCCCTCTGGATTAGCGCTATAACGATTATCTGCGCCATAAGCTTTCTAGCATGGCTGGCTGGAAGACGCTTAGTTTATCCGGCTATTTCCGGGCGCTTACGGAACTAAGAAATTCCGAGTAGTCGCGAATATAGTCCATCTCATCATAGATGTCAGAAGCAAAGACGACTAGAATACAGTCTTTGGAATAGCGAAACTGCGTGCTCCAAACGAGATTTGAGATATGAACACCAAGACTAGGCGAGTCGAGAGTAAACTGATCGCGAGCCTTCCCATCATCCACCATTACAGAGACTGAGCCGGAGAGGCAGACCAATACTTGTTCGAGCTTTCGGTGTGCATGCTGCCCCCGCACATACTCAGAGGGCACATTCTGAACAACAAAAAATCGCTTCGGCTCAAATGGCAGGTGTTTTGGAAATTCGCCAAACGTAAGAACGCCTCTCATATCTGTGATTCTCGGAAACCTGCAAAACGCCACTCCTCGACAGCACGATCCGCGCAGAGTGTCGTCCGCCGGACTTGGCAATACTACGGAATTGCCATTCGAAACTGCAGTCGAATATCCGCGAATACGGGCCGGATTTCCAACTACCGTCGCGTACGGCGGAATATCATGCGTCACAACAGCTCCGGCCCCGACCATCGCAAATCTTCCAATGACCAATCCAGGCAATATCGTCGCGTTTGCACCAATTGATGCTCCGGTTTGGACAACAGTCTTACTGAACTCATCCGGGTATTCTTTGCTGCGAGGAAATGGATCGTTTGTAAATGTCGCGTTTGGGCCGATAAAAACCCCATCCTCAATTTCCACCCCATCCCAAAGCTGAACCCCGCACTTTATAGTGACCTTGTTGCCAACCTTTGCTCCGCCTTCAATGAATACATGGTCACAGATATTGCAGTCGGAGCCAATTTCTGCACCCGCTAGTATGTGTGTGTAGGCCCAGATGCGTGTTCCGCTGCCCACACACTGAGTTTCAACAAGCGCGGTTGAATGGTAGAAAACGTCGTCTCTAATCACAAGCAAGTTTTTTCGATAACATAATTCGGACGTCGGCGAGCCGCGTCAAGCGAGCGCCAAACATATTCTCCAATAATTCCTAGCATGGTCAGCTGCAGGCCCGATGTAAAAACAATACAGAGAACAAGAGCAGCCCAACCGGGTACTTCAACGCCATAGATAAAACGACGGATAATAATCAGGCCGCCATAAAAGAATGCGGCGATGGCAAATAGTATTCCCGTCAACGATGCCGCCCGGATTGGGGCATAGGAAAAACCCGCAAAAGCGTCCGCCAAAAGTTTAAGTTTTTTGGATAATGTCCATCGGGATTTTCCCGCAATGCGAATTCTTCGGCGGTACGGAATTGTGACATAGGGAAATCCAAACCAAAAAATTAGTGTCATCAAATGTGTATTTTTTTCACAGGAGTCCTTGACTGCCGCAACCACCTTTCGATCAACGAGAAAGAAGTCAAATCCCCCGTCGGGAAAGTCCTTTACGGCAAATGCCCGCATCAGTTTATAGAATAGACCCGAGAAGAGTTTTTCTGTGAAAGAGCCATCGCGCTCCGCTCTTACCGCAAAAACGCATTCCGACCCGTTGCGCCAATGCAATAGCATCTCTGTAAAAAGCTCAGGGGGATCCTGAAGATCGGCAGATATCATACCTATGCAGTTTCCGGTTGCCACGCTAAAGCCAGCTTCAATTGCAGCCATTGATCCGAAATTTCTTGTCAGCTTCACGGCTTTGATCATGCCTGAATGCAAGCCGTGAAGTTTGTTAATGACTTCCCAAGAATTGTCGAGAGAACCATCATCAACAAACACAAGCTCCAAATCAGCATCTTTGAGTTGTTCCTGGAGCAGAAGTAACCTTTCGACAGTAACAGGAAGGTTCCCTGCATTAAAGTACACGGGGACAACTATGCTTAATTTCACTCTGCCGGATCGATTATCCATTAATTTTTCAGAAAAGCTTTGTGCACGGATGAAATAACCCGGCTCACCTCTTCGCTTTCTAATTCCGGAAAACAGGGTAGGCTCAAGACTTGAGAGCAGGCGTCTTCAGTGACTTTGAGGCAGGTGTTCTTATTTGGGTGGCTTCCAAAAATTGGCTGCCTGTAGTCAGGAATCGGGTAGTGAATCTGAGTTTGAATGCCGTCTTTTTCCAATCTGTCTTTGAGATGGGCTCTCTTTGTGGTGCGAACGACGTAAAGGTGAGCAACGTAAGAATCTCCCTCAATTTCAGGGAGCGTGATATCGAGCGTCGCAAACGCTTTATTGTATTGCTCGGCGACAACTCTTCGGCGTGAATTCCATTCCGGCAAATGTGGCAATTTCATCCGGAGAATAGCCGCTTGAAGCTCATCCATCCGTGAATTCCTCCCGCCGGCGACCCGAATCTCATATTTATTTTTCCACCCATATTGCCTTAACATTCGAACACGTTCCGAGAGATGGACGTCAGATGACACTACCATTCCAGCGTCCCCGAGGGCCCCCAGATTTTTCGTTGGATAGAAACTGAAACAGCCTAACGCTCCCCATGTCCCAGCGCACTTACCATTGATGGACGCGCCATGCGCTTGGGCGCAATCTTCTACAACCGGAACTCCCCTAGTTTGGGCAATAGAGAGGATCTTCGGCATTTCCGCCATTTGGCCATAAAGATGGGTGACAATGATGGCTTTGGCAGGCTCCCGTAACGCCCTAACAAGCATTTCTGGATCAAGGGTAAGACGTTTCGGATCGACATCAACGAATATGGAATTCCCGCCAACCGCCATGACAGATGCGGAACCATAGAACCCCGCATTAGCCACTAGCACAACGCTGTCGCCACGCCCCACGCCTAGTGCTCGCAACGCTAGTTCCAGCGCATCGGTGCCATTTGCGACGGCTACAGCTTCTTTTGCTCCAATATACCGCGCAAATTCTAACTCTAATTGTGCAACTTCATTCCCGAGAATGAACCAGCCGCTTTCCGTGACACGCTCGAAGACACCTCGAACACTCTTCGCAAGCACTCGGTGCTGGCGCTTCAAATCTTGGAGCGGTATCAAATCCACGCTTGCAATCATAACCGGATGGCTTCCCTGCATCAAGAAAACGATGAAGCGGTTTCCCTCATCAAAGGCAGAGACTCCAGCGTGAGGGAACCTTGCGGAGTTTAGTCCAGACTGGTAGTAGCTGTTGTCATGGAGTATGAAACCGACTGAGTTCCTAATTATCGGTGGGGGCATAATCGGGATCACGATTGCCCGAGAGCTAAAACGGCGGTTTCCGGATCAATCGGTCACGGGTAGAAACCCAGCCCGTGAGTCAGTCAGAGTCTGCTTTATCAATGCGAGGTCGAACGTGAGGAGTTTCTCAGGGGGTTGCGGCGAGAGAACGTCTGGGCCGCCGTGGAAGCCTTTTTCCGAAGCGACACCGGAAATTCCCTCGGCTGAGCAGCAGGTATCCAGTCTCGCGTGGAGCCTGGATCATGAGGGCAAAATTCTTCCGCTTAAACATGTGGCCCTTTCGGCCTACGCGCCGCGATTTAATGCAAAAGTGAAGTGGTTTCCTGCGACCGGCCTTTCCATCAATTTGCGAGCCTGCGCGGGCATGAGGAGCTGTCCCATCCAAGACGATTCACCGCAGAGACTCGCAGTCCGGCCTTTTTTTCGCAATTACTCTATGGTTCAAATCCTGAACTTGGAATGAACATTCAAGAACAGTCCCGCCCGCCGGTTTTATGCGTGGATCTCGACGGCACACTCATCCGTGACGATGCGTCCGTTAAATCATTCCTTCTTTTTTTAAAGCAAACCCCCCTGAGGATTTTTTCCGCGATTCTTTGGCTGTGTCAGGGCCGGGAGCATTTGAAGCGCCAGATTGCCCGGCGCATCCGCCTGGATCCGGCCGCATTCTCCTATCGTGAGGACGTGCTGGCTTTTCTTCGGGAGGAAAAGGCCCGTGGCCGTATCATCGTGCTGGCTACCGCATCCGATCAAATCTATGCGGATGTCATTGCCAGCCACGTCGGTGTTTTTTCCGAAGTTCTTGGCAGTGACGGGGTGACCAACCTCTCCGGTCCGCGCAAACGCGCCGCACTGGAGGCGCGTTTCGGCAAGTTTTCCTACATGGGAAACAGCCGCGATGATCTCGCGGTCTGGCAAGGGGCGGAAGAAGCCTTTGCCGTGGGAACACCGGAACCGGTGCTTCGGAAACTGCGGCAATTCAAAAACCCGACACGGGTTTTTCCATGATGAGAGCGTCTAGTAAGTCGAATACTGGAGGGTAGAAGGCCGTTGCCGCCCTGGGATGCGAGAGCCCGCATCCCTCCATTTCGAAAGTAGTATTCGACTTTTTAGACGCCCTCTTAAATCGGATACGACTTTTGTAATCCCTCCCGGAAGGTGTGGGATTTCATCCCGCGTTCGTTTGTTCAAAAGACGGTTTCAATTTGCCGTCCCGGCAACCTCGTGCTGCTATTCCGACGAAACCGCCCCGCCAACCGGGGTGCCTTGCCTACTTTTAATCACCCCTGTCATGGGAAGAAGCGTAGATTTGGAAGGTCTTTGAAGTGCTCGTCCTGTGTCCAAACCGTCGCGTGGTGGCGCTTACGAACAAAGGAACCCGGTCACTATCCGTGAAGTATTCGAGCCACCCGGACGAATCCACGACTCTGGCTTTGCTTACAAGCGATCATGCTCCGCTCGATCGTGGTATCCATAGCCCGAGGAAAACCGCGCATGTCCGGAAGCGGACGCACTGGAACGAACTCGATCCTGTTCGAGTAGCGCAGAACGCGCATCTTTAAGCTCGGCCCAAGATGGAGAACCTCACGGATGGCGAGGGGAATGACGACTTGAAATTTAGGTGAAATCGTGACGGTCTGTCTATCGTTGCCGGGATCGAAAAACGAATCCCGCATCGATACAAATGCAGAAACTCTTTTCTTCAAAAGGCAGGAGAAAGATCCTGCGTCGTGAGCTTGAAGGCAGAGACGGAAAGTGGAGGCAGATCCACCAGGATGGAAGAGGGCTTGCCCTGCCAGCTCCAGTCTTCCGACTGGCGCCCGCCCCAGTTCCCCACATTGCTGCCGCCGTAGGTCTGGGCGTCGGTGTTCAGGACTTCCTGATACCAGCCGGGCCGATTCACTCCCACACGATAGCCGCCGCGCACGATGGGCGTGGCATTCACGATGAAGACCAAGGTTTCGCCAGCCCGGCTTTTGCGCATGAAGGACCAGACGCTGTTGTCGCTATCGTTAAAATCAATCCACTCGAAGCCGTCGTGGCTGTCATCCAGTTCATAAAGCGCAGGCTCGCTCACGTACAGCGCGTTGAGGTGCTGGA
>Ga0209591_10006455_pt1 | contig 13033 bp, 14 predicted proteins | sample MAT01_FD_187207 | JGI IMG/M metagenome (GOLD analysis project Ga0209591, IMG submission 187207) | Freshwater microbial communities from Lake Fryxell liftoff mats and glacier meltwater in Antarctica - MAT-01 (SPAdes) (version 2) | ecosystem: Environmental > Aquatic > Freshwater > Ice > Liftoff...
TTGCCACGTTATAATGTAGCTATTACGACAACGTTAAATTCAAGGCTCTGAGAGCCTGTGCAGCCGGGAATTGCGAGAACGGGTGCGATTATCGAGATGTTCAACGACAAGAGCGGCGGCTTGCTCGGGTGAAAGCTGGGGGAGGGGCATAACGGTGCGTAGTAAAGTGCGCACATTGGCGAGCGAGAGCTTAGGCAGGACATCAGTGTGGTAATATTCGAGCAAGAAAGGGTCACGGGGATGGTTGGCGGCCCAATCGAGTTGAGTTTCAGTGATAAACCAACTGGCAAGAATCGTAAAGGCCCACCCAGAGGGTACCCGATGTTGCCAAGCGCGGTACTTGATGCCTTGAAATTCATCCCACCCAAGTTCAGATTTGGCATCTTGGTTGGTGCGTTCAATGAAGAAGCGCTGTGATTTACGCTGGGCCATCGTCACGAGGGAAGTTGTACTCGGTGCATTACTCAAAGAATAGGTGAGTTTGGTGCGATCTTTGCGTATGAGCAACGATTCTTGGCGCATTGTACCGTCAGCATCAACCGACCAAACACGGTAGCGAGCAAAATCGGCGGTGAGCATCCCGCGTTCTGAGGGACGTAAGACCAAAGTTTCCCATTCGGTTGCGGCTCGGGTCGCAAGCTTCATGGCTGAAGTGGGCATGCCTGTAATTTCCGGTGTCTGCGCGGGCTGGCCTTGTTTGGTCAGCGGGAAACGGACAAGCGGTTTCTCGCGATAAAGTCGGGTGTTTTCCGGTACATCGGCATAGTATTCGATGTCCTGTGCGGCGAGTTGGTCACGGAACCAACCTTTCCGTCCATAGAGCGAATCGCAATCAACGGCTTCAAAGGGAACACCCGCTGCTTGCGCTGCTTTAACCATCTTGAGCGCTAAATCTAGTTTCGTGGCAAACACTTGCTCTTCGGAAATGCCGATCCGTTGCCGTTTGCTTGCGTTTTCTGGTGCAAACCATGCTTGGGGTAGATACAGTTCCCCATCAATCCAGGTCTGATAGCCGTTATTCGTCAGCGCCAGAAAGACGCCAACTTGGCACAGGTCCACTTTGCCTAGCCGTCCATTGTACTGACGACCGGCACCCGCACTCATCTGCCCGGATTTGGCATCGGCACTTTCGTCTATCACTAAGACACTTCCCGTCGCATACTCGGGGCGTGCACTGATTTCATTCTGGATCGCACCGACTAGACGCGGTCCTGACCACGGCGAGTCACTGATGAACTGCTGCATATTTTGGATCGGTACGCCGCTTGTGCGGGCAATATTCGCCATCGTCCGTTTGCTCTCCATCCGCATTAGGCTACTCAGATAATGCATTCCGTATTCACTTGTATCGTCCGTTTGTGTCCATATGTACAACCGATACCGATCATAGTAATTGCTTAAACGGTCTCTCAGCCCTAGGATCGCTTCTACTGACAGACCCCATTGTTCGATTTCTGTTTGCTTTTCGTTGGTTTCCATGTGGCTCTTTTGCCACACAAGCTCTCATTTCGCCTAATTTAACGTTGTCGTACTACCTACCTATCTACCTATCTACCTATTTACCTATTTACCTATCTACCTATCTACCTATTTACCTATCTACCTATCTATCTACCTATCTACTTATCTACCTGTCTACCTATGTCCCTATTTACCTGTCTCCCTGTGGTTACTTATTCACAATAATGACGATTACGAGCCATAAAACTCTATGCCTGCTAACAACAACTCTACCCAAATTTTGCGTGTCGCTGAAGCACAGACCAAAGATGCTAGCCGTGGGATCGCCCGCCTGGATCCGGCTGATCTGGAGCGAATTGGCGCTCAGATTGGCGATGTGATCAGCATTCAAGGTGAGAAAACCACCGTAGTCAGAGCTATGCCCGCCTATCTGCCAGATCGCGGGAAAGGCACGCTTCAAATCGACGGGATTACCCGCGAAAATGCCGGTGCGCGCCTGGATGTCACGGTAACGGTGAGCCGCTGCGATCACAAAATTGCGCGCACCGTCACCTTAGCCTCACTCAACGGCAGTCGTAAAGCCGATGGCCGCGGCCACGCCCAATATATCAGCCACCTGTTGGAAGGCCGGCCCTTGAGAAGCGGGGATCGCGTACGCGTGGATTTGGTGGGCACCGGCGCACGTGATTATCGGGTGACAAGTGTGACCCCGCCCGGCGTTGTGCTGGTGGGCAGTGGCAGTCGTATGCAGTTACAAGACGAAGCGAATGCCGAGCCGAGCCTGGCGGGAATCACCTACGAAGATATTGGCGGTCTGCACCGCGAGATCCAGCGCATTCGTGAGATGATCGAATTGCCCCTGAAATACCCAGAAGTCTTCGAGCGCCTGGGCATTGATGCGCCTAAAGGTGTCCTACTCCACGGCCCGCCTGGCTGTGGTAAGACGCAGATTGCGCGCGCGGTGGCCAATGAAACCAACGCCCACTTCATTTCGATTGCCGGACCGGAAGTGATTCACAAATTTTACGGGGAAAGCGAAGCCCATCTGCGCAGCATCTTTCAAGAGGCAGAGAAGCACGCGCCGAGTATTATCTTTCTCGATGAAATCGACGCGATTGCCCCCAAACGCGAGGAGACCAGCGGCGATAAACAAGTCGAGAAACGGGTGGTTGCGCAACTGCTCTCACTGATGGACGGCTTAAAGAGTCGCGGTAATGTGATTGTGATCGGCGCGACCAACCTGCCCAATATGATCGATCCGGCGCTACGACGACCCGGGCGTTTTGACCGTGAGATCTCGATCAACATTCCCGACCAGCGCGGGCGTTTGGAGATTTTGGAGATTCACAGCCGCGGCATGCCACTGGCTGAAAATGTCTCTTTGCTCCGGCTCTCCACCATCACGCACGGCTTTGTGGGCGCAGACTTAGAAGCGTTGTGCCGGGAAGCGGCGATGACGGCGTTGCGCGGCATTATGCCGAATATCGATTTTACGGCCGCAGAAATTCCTTACGATCAACTCTATACGCTGGAAGTGACGATGGAGCACTTCCTGAGCGCGCTGGCAGAGGTGGAACCGTCGGCCATTCGTGAGGTATTTACCGAGATTCCCGACGTAACCTGGGACGATGTGGGCGGGTTGGATGACATCAAAGCGGCCATGCGCGAGGCCATTGAATGGCCACTGAAGTATGCCGATCTGTTCAGCCGCGCCGGCACCACGCCACCCAAAGGCATCTTGCTCAGTGGACCGCCTGGCACCGGCAAAACCTTGGTCGCCAAGGCAGTGGCCAGCCAGAGCGAGGCCAACTTTATCGCGGTCAAAGGGCCGGCCCTATTGAATAAATACGTGGGCGAATCCGAACGCAGCATCCGCGAAGTCTTTCGTAAAGCAAAACAGGCCCAGCCCTGTATCATTTTCTTTGATGAGATCGATGCCCTGGCGCCGACGCGTGGCAGCGGCAGCAACGATGTGACGGAGCGGGTGCTCAGCCAATTGTTGACTGAATTGGATGGCATCGAAGTGTTACAAGGCGTGGTTGTCTTGGCGGCGACCAACCGGCCCGATATTTTGGACCCCGCGCTGATGCGGCCAGGGCGCTTCGATCAACACTTTGAGCTGCCCGTGCCCGACATGGCCGCCCGCCGCCAGATCCTCGCCGTCCATACGCGCAACAAACCGCTGGCGCAAGTTTCCGGGTTGCTGCCGGTCAAATTCGGCACCTTGTTACAACCAGAAGAGATTCGCACCTTGCTATCCCAATCGCATACCGAACTCGCAACCGCCCTGGAAAAGTTAACCGATAAAGTTGAGGTCGAAGTGGTGGCAACCTGGCAACCAGAACGTGTTTTTGCCGAGATCGCTCAGGATCCTACGATTGTGCAGTTGCGCGCCGCCGCGGTTGGCAAGACTGGGCCGGAACTTCAACAAATCCAGATGATCGTCGGGCAACTGGTGAAGGCTGGTTTGGATGTGCGGAAAGAGAGCTATCAAAAACAGCTTCTGGCGAGCTTGGGCAATGCGGCGGTGGATCTCGAGATCAATCCAATCTTCAATGAGCAAGTGGTGGCGAATGTGGCTTTTCTGTTACCCAAAGCGCAACAGGCCGAGTTTGACCAGCAGATCGAGCGCTTGGACACGCAGTTAGACGGCCAGCTCAATTTTAAGGTGGTCGGGCCATTGCCAGCGTATAGTTTCAGCACAGTTGAGGTTGTAAAGATCAGCTCCGAAGACGTGAATTGGGCGCGCGAACTCCTGGAGATTGGCGACACCGCCACTGCGGATGAAATTCGCAATGCCTACCGCGCTCAAGCGCGCCAGCACCATCCCGATGTCACACCGAATGAGCCGACGGCGCAAGCGCAATTTACCGACATCAACAATGCGTATCAATTACTTCAGCATTGTTATGCAGTTCAGGTAGCGGCGGCGCCACCTATGCCGCCAGAACAGGTATTTCGCTGTAATCTTTCACCGACGATTGTGGCCAATACTTTGTTGGTGAACATCTGTCGTTCATCGGATTTAGCCGCTAGCTAGGACGCATTATGGAATGACTTCTGATAGGAAGTAGTGAGTGGTCATCAGTCAATGTCATTAAGGTAAGCCCATCCACCGCGGAACAAGCATTCTCTAATGCGGCTCCATCTTGACTAGATCCGGCATTAGAGAATGCCTAGTCCGCCCTTAACTTAATGACATTGAGTCATCAGTGACCAGTAGCCAGTTGCGTGTACACTTCACTGATAACTAAATTAAAGTCAGCATAGGATAGAGATCATGTCAATCACTGAAAAACCTGAGCGCGAATATCTCTACTGTTTCTTGCGTGAATCCGAGCCACAGAACTTTGACAGTAAAGGCATGGGGGCGCGGGGGGATCCGGTTACTACCATCCATTATCGCGAGTTGAGCGCGGTTATCAGCACTTCGCCTGTGGGCGAATACGAAACAAACCGGCGTAACATGCTCACCCATACGCGCGTGCAGGAAGAAGTGATGCAGAGCTATTCCATTCTGCCCGTGCGTTTCAATACGGTGGCGCCCGACCGTGAAACCCTGTACCGGTTGTTGGAGCAACGCTACGACGAACTCCAAGGTTTGCTGGATGGGTTGATGGGCAAGATCGAGATGGGGCTCAAAGCGCTCTGGTATGAAGGCATTGTTTTCGACGAACTATTAGCCGACAATACAAACATTCGCCGCCTGCGCGATTCGCTGCAAGGTCGTTCCGCCGACGAAACGTATTATGAGCGGATCCGGCTGGGTGAAATGATTGAGACGGCCTTAGGCCAGAAACGCACCGATGAGGAGACGCGGATCTTGGATATCCTTCGGCCTTACGTGGACGATATCCACACCAGCCCCAATATTGGCGAGCGCATGATCGTCAATGCTGCCTTTCTGGTCGATCGGCGCCAAGAAATGGCCCTGAACGCCGTCATCCAAGCGCTTGATGCTGAAATGGGCAAACGCATTCTTTTTCGCTACATTGGCCCTGTGCCACCGTATAATTTTGTCAATGTTGTGCTGGTGTGGAATAGCGTAAAACAACCACAGCCAGCTATCCATGCCTAAAGGTTTTCATTATGAGCCTATTATTGAAAATTCTCACCTTTCCGATCTCAGGGCCCATCGCCGGTGCCCTGTGGACGGCGCAAAAGATTGCTGAACGCGCCGAAGAAGTCTATTACGACGACGCGCCGATCAAGTCCGCGCTGATGGAACTTGAGTTGCGGCTGGAGTTAGGTGAGATTGATGAAGAAACCTTCGAGGCCGAGGAAACCGTTTTACTCACTCGCCTCAATGAAATTCGTACGCATAAGTTTCAACAACAAACATAAGGAGATCCCATGTTAACTGCGCATAAAGTAGCGGAATTTGCCAAAAAAGAGATCGTTGCCCTGACTGGCTTGCCAGTGGACACCATTTCTGCGATAACCCGCAAAGATGAGAATTGGGTTGTTACGGTAGACTTGCTCGAACTACGCATGGTGCCCAATACGCAAGACGTGCTGGCCACCTACGAAGTCGAAATGAATGACGGCGGCGCCAATGAAATGCTGAGCTATCGGCGGGTTGGCCGTTACCGCCGTGATCAATTAGGCCTGGCGTATGCCTAGCCAATCGGCTACCATTTCTGGCCAAGATCGGCCGGCAGAGCGGCAGAACATAGACGAACTTGTCTATGTCTATGCGATTCTGCCGGCCGATGCATTAGCCTTACCACCCCGGATATGCATGGATCTTGACCGCCCTGCTTACACGCTAGAAAATGAAAATTTTCAGGTTGTGGTCAGTCGGGTGCGGGCGCAATATTTCGATCAGGCGGCACTCCAGGAAAATTTTCAGGACGCCGCCTGGCTCGAAGCCCATGTCCGCATCCATCAAAGTGTGCTGGATTACGTCGTTGCAACGGAACACTCGGTGCTGCCGTTGCGCTTTTGCACGATCTACCGCAACGAAGCGGCGGTGCAGACGATGCTTGCGCAGCACCAGGTCGATCTCGCGGGCCAACTGGAACGCCTACAGGGCAAGCAGGAATGGGGCGTCAAACTCTTTGTGAAGCCAGCGGCGCTGCAGGGGGCGATCCTCGGCAACCACGCGGCGCTGCGCGCCTGGCAGGGCAACGATGATGTTGCCCTGTTACAGACGCAGATTGCCACGATGACGCGGGGGGCGGCCTTTCTGTTTCAGAAAAAATTAGATGCAGCCATTGCGAGCAAAGTTGACATGTTGGCCTTTGCGATTGCCGATGATAGCCATCGCCAACTTTCTGCTTGTGCGGTGGAAGCAGTTTCCAACCCATTACGCCAAGAACAGCCAGAAATGTGTTTGAACGCAGCCTATCTCGTGGCAAACACCCACCTGCCGGCCTTTCGTCGGGCATTGGAATTACTAGGTAAAACGTATCAGCCAACTGGCATCGACTACGTGCTGAGTGGTCCTTGGCCGGCCTATCATTTTCTTATCCTAAACCTGGTTGTATAAAGGGAGCTATATTATGGCCACCGATCTGACCATTCGTCATCGCGATGTTGTCTTGCTGGAATTATTGGATCGGGTATTAGATAAAGGGGTAGTGGTGGCCGGTGATTTAACCATTTCCGTCGCAGATGTTGATCTGATCTACCTGGGGCTGCGGGTACTGTTATGCTCGGTGGAGACGATGAAAAAGGGTGGCTATACCGGTGTCTTTTCGGAAGGGAGACAGGGAGATAGGTAAACAAGTAGACAAGTAAATAGGGAGACAGGGAAATATGATTTGTCTACCTGTTTCCCTGTCTCCCTATTTCCCGGTCTTAAAAAACAAACCATCAAGGATTCCCACGATGACTGCTTGTTATCTATACGCCATTACCCAAGCGCCGGCGCCGGACTTTCTTACCAAGGTTGGGCTGGGGTTGCGCGATTTACCCCTGCAAGTTGTCATCCATGATCAATTGGCCGCGGTGATGAGTGACTGGCGTTCGCCACTATCCAACAGTTCACACATGGCCGCCGAGACAGACTTGTGGCGCCACGAGCAAGTTATTGAAGCGATCATGGCACAAGGGCGGACATTGCCCGCCCGATTTGGCACAACTTTGGCCGATGTCGATTGCGTGCACCAATTGTTGATCACGCGCGCGGCCGATTTTACTGCAGATCTGGCCTATGTTGCCGGCCGGGTTGAAATGGGGCTGCGCATCTTATGGGATCCGCCGCTCGGCCCAGAGAATTTAGCAGCAGAAAATTCAGCCGGGTTTACGCCAGGCCGCCAATATCTGCAACAACAGATCCTGAAGCGCAGGCAAGAACAGGCGATCCGTGCGCCCGCTGAAACGTTCGTCGCGGCCTTGAATGCAATCTTGCAGCCCCTCTTCGTCGATATACGGCTACAAATTCTACCAACAGAACGCTTACTCTTAAGCGCGTCCTATCTGGTGCAGCAGACGTTGGTTGATGCATTTCAAGCGCAAGTGGCAGCGCTGAGCGCAAGCTATCCGAGTTTTGCTTTCTTATCCAGTGGTCCCTGGCCTGCTTATCACTTTGTCCGCAATGCGCAACCGACAGGAAAGCTATGAAACCACTATTTGATGAAATGACCCGCAGTGAAATCCTCGAGCCAAGCCGGGTACAGGGCAATGTTGATGCATTCGCCCAGTTTAGCCAGGAAATTGAAAAAGTAGAAAAGGCAATGCCCCGCCACCTCAACGCCGATCCCGAGCATTTGGAGCAAGGTTTGGCCAAGCTGGTATTGACGTTGGTCGATTTATTGCGGCGTCTGTTAGAACGCCAAGCGATCCGGCGCATGGAAGGCGGATCGCTGCATGATGAAGAGATCGAGCGTTTAGGTCTGGCCTTTATGCGTATGGAAGCAAAGATGGCAGAGTTAAAAACAGTTTTTGGCCTCAAAGATGATGACCTGAATATCAACCTCGGGCCATTGGGTGATTTATGGTAGCAGCCAGGTTGAATACTCGACGCGTTGAAGGAGAATAAGCGTATGTCTAATGGAGCAATGACCCATTCGGTGCAAACCGCCAGCCTGGCCGACATCCTCGAACGGGTGCTGGATAAAGGCATCGTGATTGCGGGCGATATTACGATCTCGCTGGCGGATGTGCAATTACTAAACATCAAAGTTCGGTTGCTGGTGGCGTCGGTGGACAAAGCCCGGGAAATCGGGATCAATTGGTGGCAAAGCGATCCGTCACTCTCATCGCATGCGCATGAGTTACAGGCAGAGAACCAGTTGCTGCGGGAACGGCTGGATCGGTTAGAAACACGTCTGGCTGCCAGTGCGTAAAAATAACGCACAAGATGGCCCGGTCAGCACGCTGGCTGGGCTGTTTTTTACCCACCAGCATCTTGCGCGCTTTTGTAATTCTGTGCGCACTATTGACGTCGATGAGGTTGGCTTGTGCATACAATCCTCTACAAGCTGCACATAAGCTAATCGAACGTAACGCACAGGTAGCTAGGGATCTACCTGTGCGTTACGCGATCAAGCGGCTGGTGTCTCATTGATCAATATCCATCCACCCGGTAGCAAGGGATCTACCTGTGCGTTAGCCTATCAGCATCGATGGAGCCGATTGATGGCGAAGATTGCTTTTGCAGCGGCGGCAGGCGCTGGTAGACAAAGCATGCGCCATTGGCGCTGCCTTTCATAAGAAGTTTTACGGACTGCCGATCCGCGTCGCCAATCCACTCGCAACTTCACATGCACACTGAATTAGATCGTGGCCTTCCGTATAAACAGCGAAGGAGGGGGCGAGCACGGATAAGCTTTGTAACAGTAAGTGATCCATGACCTCGGTATACTGAATGACAAATTGGGCCTGATTTCCACCTGCTTGCTTGAAAAACTCACGAATCCGCGGGTCATTTTCGATACGCTTTATTGTCGTTAGGCTACACGGTAGGACGACACAAATGGCTTGATGGGCTAGTTGTAATGCATCGCTTAAGGTCAGATCACAAGAAATAACCAGGCCATGCACACCCGTAGCCTTGAGGCCGGCCAACCCAACGAGCTTGACGCAGACACCGGCCCGCCTTAGTTCTGTTGCAAAGATCGTCGTTACTTCCTCTTCAAATTTATCTCCCCAAAAAATAAAAGCATACTGAGTAGTGCGCGATGAATGAAGTTTACTGGCGGCCATTAGCATTATCCATTTTCTATCGGTTCATCGGTATCAAGTAGGCAAACTTAGGATAGATAATACACAAAAAAACCTCTAGCCAACCTCCTCACTTTCTATTAAAAAGCTATCCTATGCGCACATTGAACAATTTGAAGCCTGGCCTACTTTGCCAATCCCTATTGCCAATCCCTATTGCATAAACCAGGAATTTATGTTATTTTTGTCGTAGCCGACTTACGATAAAATAAGTTGACAAATAAGACATCTACCTAGTGGTTCGTCCACTTAATTTTTAGAATTCCGTGGAGTCGGGCATTCTCTAATGCCCAGCGGTCGCATTAGAGAATGCTCCCTCCACATTCCTAAAAATTAAATGGTCGGTCTACTAGAACGGCCAGAGACGATAATAAAAGCGCACCATTCCACGAGTGCGCCATTCTCATCGCTGGGTAAGTAGGGTGTCGCGAGAAAGTGATAAAGGAAGTGTTCGCATGGATCAAGCGCACCGCCCAGAGCTAGCCGCTCTCTATGAAAATGTACGGCAAGCGCTGCGCTACTGGCACGGTGACGACCATGCCGGGAGCCCGATCGGGCACTGCTATCTGTTTCGCAAATTGCAGCGCGCCGGCCACACGACCATGCGGCGCGCCACCAACCAGGTGTTGTTAGACGCGATGGAACAGTTGAAGCAGACGCACGAACACGACATCAAATTGTTGCAGATGCGTTTTTTGGATGGGTTGCCGATTCAGCGTCTGGCCCACCACTTTAACGCGGCGGAAAGCACAATCTATGCCATGCAACGCGAGGCCGTTGAGCGGCTGACGGAAACCCTTTGGCAAATGGAGTGCGCTGCCTCGGCGACGCAAAAAGCCTTGCTAAAGGAACGGCTGGAGCCGGCGACCTATGTGAATTTAATTGGCGTCAGCGAACAAGTGGCCCACCTGCAACAAGTGCTAATTGCGCCTGGCCCGCCCTGGTTGGTCTCGATCGAAGGCATCGGTGGGATTGGCAAAACCTCGATCGCCGATATTTTGTTGCGCCAGTTGATTGAACAGGGCGCCTTTGACGAAATCGGCTGGGTCAGCGCCCGCCAGACGCGGCTCAACTTTGGCGGCGCGCTGCAGTTGATTGCGCAACCCGCCTTAAGCGCGGAGACGCTGATCGAGCAGTTGTTGCGCCAATTGCTGCCCGACCTGGCGCCGCCACCCGGTGCGCCAATCGACAAAAGCCTACGGCTTTTACAGGCGCGGCTCAAAGCGACGCCGCACTTAATTGTGATCGACAATCTCGAAACCGTAACTGATGTCGAGGGTTTGTTGCCCACCCTGCAAACGCTGGCCGCCCCAACCAAATTTATCTTGACCTCGCGCAAAAGTCTCTATAGCGAGCCCAACATCTATCACTTTACGGTGCCCGAATTGAGTGCAGCGAACGCTTTGCGGCTGATCCAGCAGGAAGCAGCCTGGAGCAATCTGCCCGTATTCGCAACCAGCCTGGAAGCAGAATTGTTACCAATTGCGCAGACAGTGGGTGGCAATCCGCTGGCCTTGCGTCTGGTGATCGGCCAAATGCATGTGCATGCGCTGGAAACGATCTTAGACGAATTGCGGGGGGCGCACGGCCAGACCGCGGAAAATCTGTACAATTTTATCTATCGCCATGCGTGGGACAGTTTAGATGCCTTGAGCCAACGCGTCTTGTTGATCATGCCGCTGGCACAGCCGCAAGGTGAAAACTTACAGCATCTGGCGCAAGTGGGCAATTTGCCGATCGGTGATGTGCGGTTATGGCTATCTGGAGCAAATCGGCAACCCAGACCCTAGCGTTCAATTAGCAGAACAGCCGGTGGACCAAAACAATGCGCCGGAATTGCCGCAGGTATTGCCGCCGAGCACGGGGCGGACATTTGATTACTGGCAAAAGTTCCCGCGCCACTATCGCACCCGCGAAATGCAAACGCTCGCCCACTGGATCGCCGCCGGGATCAGCGGCGCCGTGGTTGGCTTGCCCGGCGTGGGCAAGTCAAATTTGTTGAGCTTTCTTTGCCAGCGCCCCGAGGCCTTGCATAGCTATCTACCAGCCGAGATCGAGACCGTTGTTTTGGTGCCTGTGGCGCTGAATGGCTTGCTGGAAAACACAGTCAGCGCCCTCCACCGTTTGTTTGTGCGCGCTTTTTACGAAAGGCGGCGCCATTTTAGCCCTGCCCTGCAGACGATGATTGGCGCGGCTTATCAAATCGTGAGCACCAATCACGACGCGTTTCTGACGCAAAGCGCCTTGTACGATCTACTCTTGGCGATTGAAGGATCGGCCATGCGCATTGTCTTGGTGCTGGATCGTTTCGACATTGCCTGCCAGTTGTGGACACCGGCAATGTATAACGCCTTGCGCAGTTTGCATGAGCAACTACGCGACCGGCTTATCTATATTCTGGGCGTGGGGCGGAACCTGGCCGAATTGGAGGATTTAGCGCTGGTGGGCGACCTTTACCGCCTGTTGGCAACATTATAGTTGTGAAGGCTGATCGTAACTTCTTCCTTGCGAATTCGTCAGCAAACTAGTATACTTACCGGGTCTTTTGCTGCGTGCGTCGCACTGACCACAACCGATCGGGCATCCGAAACCGCTGCTGGTCAGTGCGACGCACGCGACGCACGCAGTGGCAACAAGTAAAGACAAAGGTCGTAACATGGCAGCAAGAGATACGCAGTTCGTTCAAGGACAATATTATCACATCTACAACCGCGGCGCAGGACGAGGCAACATCTGCTTGGATGACGATGACTTTACCAACATCCTCTGGCGGATAAAAGAGTACTTTGCCAAGTTTTCCATCGCCATCATCGCCTATTGCTTGATGCCCAATCATTATCACTGGCTTGTGCGTCAAGATGGGGTAGTGGAGGCACGCATGCTGCCCCAGCGCGTCTTTAACGGCTATACCAAACACTTTAATAAGCGCCACAAGCGCTCCGGCACGCTCTTTGAAGGGCCATTTCGGGCAAAACTGGTAGACAAAGACGAGTATCTGCGCCATCTGCCCAGATACATCCACGGCAACCCCGTCAAAGATGGCTTTGCCGCCTCGCCAGAGCTGTGGCCTTATTCCAATTACGCCGAATGGCTAGGCACCCGCACAGGAACACTCGTGGACCAGGCCTTTATCGACCAGTTCTATCCAGACCGCGGGCGGTACAAACAGTCCGTGCTCGACTACCTGACCAACATCAATACCTTGCCGCCGGCCTTGCTCCGCTATCTGGAGAATTTATATGAACCGGATTAGCCCACGAGCCCACGTGCGTCGCACGACTCAAAAATAGATTCGTCAGCGATGCCTGGTGTGAGCAGTGCGACGCACGGGAACGATCGGTAGCCCACGTGCGTCGCACGGCTCAAAAATAGATTCGTCAGCGATGCATCGTGTGAGCCGTGC
>Ga0209591_10006457_pt1 | contig 13029 bp, 8 predicted proteins | sample MAT01_FD_187207 | JGI IMG/M metagenome (GOLD analysis project Ga0209591, IMG submission 187207) | Freshwater microbial communities from Lake Fryxell liftoff mats and glacier meltwater in Antarctica - MAT-01 (SPAdes) (version 2) | ecosystem: Environmental > Aquatic > Freshwater > Ice > Liftoff...
GTTTGCATCCATTCCACGAATTGAAATTGAAGATAGTATTCAACAAAATTTTTCTGATGTAACAACCTGGGCTTTTTCATTTGATTTAAATAGCCAAACTACCAGCCATGAAGAACTTGGTGCAATACTGAAAGTAAAAAAAGAATCCAGGGGTGGGCATTACGCAGATGATAATGCACGATACGATTGGCAAACTTTCAATCATTTCGTAAACTTAAGTGAACCGGGCTATGGCATCACATTATCAAACCAGGATTGCAGTTTTTTTAAATTAGGCAATAGCACGGTAGATTCTTTGTGGGAATCATCTGCTCAAATAAATGCATTAGCAGGCGGCAATGTTGATAGGAAATTAGAAGACAAAGGCATCTTAGGAATACTCAACCAAAATGGTGAAAAAGATTTTCAATACCAATTTGCTATTACCACTAATCAGACTCCATTTAATGCTACCAATGCTATGAAGTTTTCATTAGCACATCAAAACCCATTGCTGGCATCTCCGGTAACGGGTGCGATAAAGCCTAATTCAACTACCAGTTTTTCATTACTCAATATTAGCCATCCTGATGTGATACTCTGGAGTATTAAACCTGCTGAAGAAACTGGCAACGGATTAATTGCCCGCTTTTGGAACATGGAAAACAGCTCAGTTAAACCAACGCTCAGTTTTGCTAAGCCCATTATAAGAGCCTGGAAAATTTCACATATAGAAACTAATGAAAAAATGCTGAAACCGCTAAAAGGTAAACTGGCATTGAATTTTGGCGCCAATCAAATCAACACGTACAGGGTGTTTTTGGCAGCGAATGAGCTGGTAAGATGAAGTTAATTTTTATGATAGTTGAGTAAATAGGTCACAAAGCAACGGATAGAATAAGAAGCCCATTGCAATTTTAATACCTACAGAAGGCTACAGAATTTTATAAATAGAAAGCAAAAAAGAAAAGGTTAATTAATTTCAACGAAGAAGGTATAAGAACCAATAGTAAAATCAGAGATGGCTCTGCAAGAAAATTACTATCAACCTATAGCAAAGGTTCTAACAAATTAATAACCAATGCTGCAAAAAGTTACTGATGTGTAGCATAAAAGTTAAAGTAGCCGGAAAAGGTGAGGTAATTGTGTTAGTACCTTATGCAGATGCCAGCCAGACAGGCGGTGTTATAACAACATGGATGATGAAGAAATAAAACATTTAAAAAAAATTACATTATGCTCAATAGAAAATTTTTATCAAACATTTATTATTATACCTCTTATACCACAGTTCTCTTAATTTCCCACAGTAAAAAATATATTAATTCTGCTTTAAAAACAATTACAATATTTTCTTTCTTTTTTGTTTGCCAAATGTCTTTTGCCCAGCAACCAATCTACAAAAACAAAAACGCACCCATTAAATCTCGTGTAAAAGATTTAGTAAAGCGAATGACGGTAGATGAAAAAATTCTGCAGCTCAATCAATTTACATTTGGATTAAACAATAATCCCAATAATATTGGTGCAGAGATAAAAAGCCTGCCGCCTGGCATTGGCTCACTCATTTATTTTAGCGCTGATCCTGAACAACGAAATAGAATTCAGCGAAAGGCAATGGATTCTTCAAGATTAGGAATTCCTATTTTGTTTGGCTTTGATGTGATACATGGTTTCAGAACAGTATATCCAATATCCATTGCACAAGCTTGTTCCTTTAATCCTGATTTAGTAAAAGAAAATTGTAAGCAAGCTGCAAGAGAAAGCGTTTTGAGTGGGGTGGACTGGACCTTCTCTCCCATGATTGATGTAGCCCGTGACCCACGCTGGGGAAGGGTTTCAGAAGGCTATGGTGATGATCCGTACATGAATGCAATGTTTGGTGTGGCAACTGTGCAGGGTTATCAGGGGAAAAATTTATGTGATCCTTTTTCAATAGCCGCATGTTTAAAACATTATGTGGCTTATGGTTTAAGTGAAGGCGGAAGAGATTATCGTTACACCGATGTATCGCCACAATCTTTATGGGAAACTTATTTACCTCCATACGAGGCTTGTGTAAAAGCTGGTGCCGCAACATTAATGAGTGGCTTTAATGATATCAGCGGTGTGCCTGCAACAGCCAATCATTTTACCCTTACCGAAATATTAAAACAACGCTGGAAACATGATGGTTTTGTGGTGGCAGATTGGAATGCCGTAGAACAATTGATAAACCAGGGGGTAGCAAAAGACAGAAAAGAAGCAGGCTTAAAAGCATTTATGGCTGGTGTGGAAATGGATATGAAAGACGGAATTTATTTGGAACATTTTAAAACATTGATTGCCGAGAAAAAAATACCAATGGCAAATATTGATGATGCCGTTGCAAGAATTTTGAGGATAAAGTTCAGGTTGGGATTGTTTGATAATCCTTATACAACAATTGTAGACACAAAAGAAAGATACCTGCAACCGGATGCAAAAGCCTTAGCTGCAAAACTTGCAGAAGAGAGCATGGTTCTTCTAAAGAATAATAAGAATGCTTTACCGCTTTCTAAAAAAATAAAAAGTATTGCGTTAATTGGCCCGATGGCAAAAGATAAAGACAACATAATTGGCTCATGGAGTTTTAATGGAAAAGTTGCCGATGCAGAAAGTATTTATGAAGGCTTGCAAAGTGAATTTAAAAATACAACCATTAACTATGCAAAAGGCTGTGCATTTGATGGCAACGATGAAACAGGTTTTGAAGAAGCAATTGCAGCAGCCAATCAATCAGATGTTATTGTTGTTTGCTTAGGCGAATTAAAAACATGGAGTGGCGAAAATGCATCCCGATCTACCATTGCATTGCCTGCTATTCAGGAAAAATTAGTAGCAGCATTACAAAAAACCGGTAAACGCATTGTGTTGATTTTATCCAATGGTCGTCCGCTGGAATTGTTAAGGCTTGAGCCATTGGTTGATGCCATTGTAGAAATCTGGCAACCAGGTATAGCTGGTGGTACTCCCCTGGCTGGCATACTGTCTGGTCGTGTTAATCCTTCAGCAAAATTGGCAATTACTTTTCCATTAACTACGGGGCAAATTCCTACTTACTATAATATGCGCAACCCGGCAAGACCGGCTAAGGAAGGTTTTTATCAGGATATTTCAACTGAGCCATTGTATTGGTTTGGGCATGGGTTGAGTTATGCAAACTATGAATATAGCAATGCGACTGTTTCAAAAACTCAATTTAAGAAAAATGAAAAATTAATTGCTGAAGTAACAGTAAAAAATACGAGTGAAGTATATGGAAAAGAAACCGTATTATGGTATATCTCCGACCCGGTAAGTTCTATTTCAAGACCAATGAAAGAATTGAAATATTTTGAGAAGAAAGAAATTCAAGCAGGCGAATCGGTTGTGTACAAATTTGAAATTGAGCCAATGAGAGATTTAAGTTTTACCGATGCAACAAGTAAAAAGATTTTAGAAGAAGGCGATTATTTTATTCAGGTTGGGAATCAGAAAATAAAAATTGAATTAATAAGGTAAAAGTTAAAGGTTGAAAGTAATGAACTGTACATTGCCGGATAAAACTACAGACCATGAACAAACAAAAAAAATGAGAAGACATGAACTTTTTACCTGGCAAAAAAAATTATTGCTTTTGTTATATATTCTGTGTTTCGTTACAGGATATTCACAAACAGCAACTTCAAAATTCATTGCATTCAATAACTCCAAAGTAAGCTACATGGGCAGGATTGGGATGAGCGATTCCTGTGCCAATTTTTACTGGAGTGGTAGCTCTACAACCATTAAAGTAAAGGGAACACATACGCTGAAAGCTATACTGGCAGATAACTTGGGTAATAATTATTATTACGTGGTTGTAGATGCTCAAGAACCATTTAAAGTTAAGTTGGATAAGGGAAAGAAAACCTATGAACTTGTTTCCAACTTAGATGAAAAAATGCATACTATTCAATTATTTAAAATAACTAACACAGACAATCGTATAACCAGTTTGTATGGCTTTGAAATTGATGAAAAGGGAAAAGTTATGCAAACCAACAAGTTGCCAAAACGTAAAATTGAATTTTTTGGTAACTCTATCACAGCCGGCCATGGGGTAGATGTGCCTTTGGATAGTTCAGACTCTGGAGCGCCACAATTTTTTAATAATTACAAAACTTACGCAGCCACTACTGCCAGGTATTTTAAGGCACAATACCATTGCACTGCTAAAAGTGGTATCGGTATTATGGTAAGTTGGTTTAATGAAATAATGCCTGAAATATACGATAGATTAAATCCTAAAGATAGTAACAGCAAATGGATTTTTAAATACCAGCCTGATATTGTGGTAGTAAATTTATTTCAGAATGATAGTTGGTTGGTTAACCAGCCGGCCAATGAACAGTTTAAAGCAAGATTTGGTAGCAGTAAACCCAGCGAGAATTTTATCACTAATGCTTATGCTGATTTTCTGAAAACGTTACGCAGTAAATATCCCGCTGCTAATATCATATGCTGCTTAGGTAGCATGGACGCTACAAAAGAAGGTTCAAAATGGCCGGGTTACATTGCTTCGGCAGTGGCATTGTTAAAAGATAAAAGAATAGCAACCCATTTCTTTCCATACAAAAAAATAGGAGGGCATCCTAAAGCTGAGGAGCAACAGTTAATGGCTGAAGATTTAATTGCTTTTATTCGAAAAAACTATTGGAAATAGCATGTACAAATATTTGCAACAATAAACTTCAACAACGAACTATAAGTATGAAAATAAAAATGCTCTAACGTTTTGTACTCTTTTAATGTGACTGTTTTTATTGGGCAAATCCTGTTGGTACAAAGCTGGTTTATTACTATCAACAAGGCATCGGCAACTGGGGCACTTCTAACTATGGTTTTATTTGGGGCATCGCTGGTAAGAACCAGGAGTTTAGTGATATGGATCCGTCACCGGTTCCCTTACTTAAATAAGTACCTAAAAGCATACTGCTTTAGCTTTATTTTATAATGAATTATCAGCATTTCTATTTTTTTACATAGAAATTGGCTATTTACAAAAAACATCTTAATTTTAGCATTATAAAATTATAATTCAGTATTATTGAATTATTAATCGATTGCTGTTTTTATCTTACTAAATTAATTGCTGTATGAAAAAGCTTTTTATCTGCCTGTTCTGTGTTTCACCTTTTGTTCTTTTATTCTCTTGTAGTAAAAAATCAGATAGTGGTGGAAGTACGGTTATTGTTGCCCCCCCTGTCAACACTTCTAAAATTTATTATGTGGCTACCACTGGTGATGATAGCCGCACAGCCGCACAGGCCAAAAGTGGCAGTACTCCCTGGAAGACAATTCAAAAAGCAGCTAATAGTATTTCAGGGTGCGACACGGTTATTATTGCAGGTGGAACTTATAGTGAATCAATTACCCTTACCAGCCGGTTAAATGGTTCTGCTGTTGCCAACACATTATTTAAAAGTAAAGATGGCGAAATTGTAACCATAGAAGGTGGCATTAGCAATCCAAACAGTAATGTAGTACGTTGGTTAAGCCAGTTTAATATCAGCGGTGTGCAATACTTAACGGTAAAAGGCATCAGTGTGCAAAATGTAAACTGGTATGCCATAAGCGTTGAAGGCAGTTCTGCAAATATTACTATTGATAATTGCAATACTTTTAATAGTGGTGCATCCGGCATTTATGTTAAATCCTGCAATAATATTAATCTGCTTAATAATAAAATAAAACAAGCCTGCCAGGTTACTACCCGTGATGCTTCAGGAAATGGTACACAGGAGTGTATAACAATTACATCCTCTAACAATTTTAAAGTTAATGGAAATGAAGTAGCCGAATCTACTGTTAATGGTTCCGTCGGTGGCGAGGGTATTGATATAAAAGGCGGCTCACATGACGGGGAAATATCTAATAATTATATTCATGATATTGTTCCGCTTGGTATTTATGTAGATGCAGGCAGTGGAGAAGAATATAACATCAGGGTGTTTGCAAACAGGGCTTATAATACAGGAGGCATTAGTGTGGCTGGAGAATTGGGTGGGCATGCACATGAAATTTATTTTTATAACAATGTGATAAAAGACAGTAAAAGTTCAGGCCTTGTTTTTCAATCTATTGGTAATGGGAAATACACCAATGTATATGTGGTAAATAATACATTTTATAATAATGCCGTTTCAGGCAGTTTTGTTGGTGAAATTGGTAACTACAGTACCAACACAGGTAGTGCTAATATACAGATACGTAATAACATTATTTATAACAAAGGGGCTAATTATAAGTTTTCCATATGGCATAATCTTGCATCTACACATGTTATCAGCAATAATCTTTACTTCGATTTTAAACCAAGCAATAATGCTGCTAATAGTTTTACAACGGCTAATCTTACCGCTGCTGATGTAAATGGCACCGATCCCTTGTTTGTAAATGCAACTAGTGCCAATTTTGCATTGCAGGCAACATCACCAGCTATCAATAAAGGTATTCCCATTACCCTGCCCTCTTCAACAACGCTGTTATTTACAACCGATATTACGGGTAAATCAAAAGGAACTTCTAATTGGGATATGGGTGCTTATGAGTTTTAAATTGAGAGGAATATGAAAACTCCGTAAAAGTAGTATTAAGTAAAATTGAAAATAAATAGCGAAACTATTTCTTAAATACGACCTGATGCTCCTGTTTTTAATTATAACTAAAAGCCTTATAAAAATTAAATGATGAAAAGCGGCCTTTATGTTTTTTTGATAGTTCAAAAGCCAGCGAGATTTTTATTGCTTTCAACTCTCTTGATAGTAATCTCAGGTAGACTGATGGCTCAGAGCGTTGATTCTATTAAGATGAATCACATTCAAATTGCACCTGGCATTCCTGTAAAACAGGTTAGCAGCGGCAAAGTTATCCACCGTTTCTTTGATACATCACCGCTTAGTCCTTCGGGAAAATTTCTTGCCTTGTTTAGAATGCCTTACGAGAATAAATCGCCGCAACCTGGTGATACAGGTGATGTGATAATAGTTGATATGCAAACGGGCAAAGAAATGGTGGTAGCAACGTCGAGAGGATGGGAAGTGCATATGGGTGCCAATGTGCAATGGGGGAGATCAGATAAGGAGCTTCTTTTTAATGATGTAGATACTATAACGTGGAAAGCGTTTTGTGTGGTGTTTGATCCTGCAACAGGCAAATCAAGGCGCCTGGAGGGCACTGTTTTTATGGCTTCAAAAGATGGTAAAAAGATAGCCAGTTATGATCTTATAAAATCTACTTATGCCCAGGTAGGGTACGGTGTTGTCATTCCTAAAAAACTAGTTCAAAAAAATATAGGCCCGGTTGATAACGATGGTATTTATATTACCAATATAGCAACGGGTAAAAGCAAGCGAATTGTTACCATTAAAGACATTTACGAAAAGGCAGTACCATCCATTGCTATTCCTAATCCGCAGGATTACGAATTTTATTGTTTCCAGGTAAAGTGGAATCCGCAAGGCACACGTTTGCTTACAACAGTCCAATGGTCGCCATTGAAAGGTGGAGGAAGACTACGGTCGGTAATAACCATGAAGATAGATGGAACAGATATACATACAGCTATCACTCCTCTACAATGGGCCAAAGGTGGGCATCATATTAACTGGATGCCCGATGGCGAGCATCTGTCTATGAACTTAAACACAGATGGGAAAGAAGGTTTGGAATTAATTTCGGTTAAGTATGATGGCACTGATTTAACAACTGTGTTCACGCCAGGTTCTGGCCATCCGTCTTTTCATCCTAAAGGCTTGCCGTTCATTGTTACAGATGCTTACCCCGATGAACCTATTACAAAACGAAATGGTACCGTACCTATACGTCTTCTTCATACAGATACCCAGAAGGAAGAAAACATAGCAGAAGTTTTTGTATCAAATACCAATGGTGAATTTAGAATAGACCCCCACCCGGCGTGGGATAAAAGTGGACGCTACGTAATCTTTAATGGCTATGTTGGAGAAACCAGGAATGTTTATATAGCGGATTTGAAAAATATTATAAGTATTCATAAAAGTAATAGCAAAAAATAACGATAAACAAACTACATACCTTAAATATTTTATTACGATGATTTATATTGACCTCCATAATACTTTGCAACCATTGAGGAGGTTGCGGGGAAATCAAACGATAATGATGAAACGAATTGTTGCATACTTTTCCTTACTGCTTTTTTTTGTACAAACCCATTCGTTTGCACAAAAAATAGATACATCAGCCAATCGTGTCATCACCAATCTTACAATTAATTTGCCATTGATTGGTTCTGTAAAATACCGCAGCACCAGCGAAATAGAAAACAGTAACTGGATTATTGGTTGCGAAACATTAGACAGGGATTTTGCAGACTACAATCAATACAAAGAATACATTGCCCCATTAGGAATAAAACTATTGCGTATGCAGGCTGGCTGGGCCAAAACAGAAAAAGAAATAGGAGTGTACGATTGGGCGTGGTTGGATGAAATCATCAACGATGCAACCAGCCGTGGATTGAAACCCTGGCTCCAAACTTCATATGGCAATAGTTTGTACAAAGGCGGGGGTGGTACTAACCTCGGTGCAGGCATGCCCTTATCTGCCGAGGCATTGCAAGCTTACAACAAATGGGTGGCAGCTATGGTAACAAGGTATAAAGACAAAGTGTTTGACTGGGAAATTTGGAATGAACCCAACTTTGGAGATAACAGCATCAATACACCAGAATTAATTGCTGACTTCAATATTCGTACAGCAGAAATCATAAAAAAAATTCAGCCCAATGCAAAAATATCTGGATTGGCCTTAGGGCATATTGGACTTGAATATGCTGAATGTTTTTTTAAACGCATTGCACAAAAAAAGAAAGGAAAGTTATTTGACAACATCACGTATCATGATTACGATTATAATCCCGATGGTAATTATCTTGAAGTATATAAATTAAACCTGGCATTGCAAAAATATTTACCCGGTATGAAATTACGACAAGGCGAAAACGGGGCACCCTCTGCTGGCGGTTCAGGTAGGGGTGCATTGTGGGATTATGATTGGACCGAATTAACACAAGCCAAATGGGATACTCGCAGAATGTTGGGCAACCTGGGCCATGATATTGAATGCAGCATTTTCGGATTGATTGATATGGCTTATACCAATGGTCCCATCAACCGACTGAATCACAAAGGCATTATTAAATCTGATTCCACCAAAAAAGTAATTCGGCCTAAAGTGGCGTATTATGCTATACAAAATGTTACGTCTATTTTTGATAATAGTTTAGATAGAATAAAAAATTTACAGTTCACGCACAATATAGATGGCGCAACCGCCGGTGAAAATAAATATGCATACAGCACCGACAGAAGCCTCGCAGTGTATGGTTATCAGCATAAAGTTTCTAAGGAAAAAATTTATACACTGTGGATGGATGAAAATATTCCGACCGAAAGCAACCAAACCAAACTGCAAACATTTTCTATTTCTAATGCTGGTTTTAATAGCCCTGTATTGGTCGATATCATAACAGGTAATGTGTATGAAATTCCATCCACTAAAATCAGTAAAAAAGGAAACATCACTATCCTAAAAGATATCCCGGTTTATGATGCACCTATCGTAATTGCAGATAAAGGCCTTATAAAATTTACACCAAATGGAAAATAGCAGTTTAAAAATTTCAAAACCATTCAGCAGCTTATCATTCTTAATAGATGCCGATATTCCCTGGGAAGTGGTGGATGATAAAGTACAACGCCGGATTGTTGGCTACGACCCAGATTTGATGATTGTAAAATATAAATTTAGAAAAGGCGGCATTGGTGCATTGCACCAGCACATCCATTCTCAAAGTGCAGTGGTAATGAGAGGGGTGTTTGAATTAACCATCAATGGGCAGAAAAAAATTCTTAAAGCTGGTGATGGCTATATGGTGGATCCCAATCTATTGCACAGGGCCCTTTGTCTGGAAGATCGAATATTGCTGGATGCATTTAACCCGGTATGGGAGGAGTGGTTGAAGGAATAAACAGTTTCTGGTATTCTTGATCTAATGGCCTCATAAAATATTTGGAATGAACAAACTGCAAACCCTTGATTATATAACTATCATCATTTACATGGTGATGATGGCGGGTATTGGTATTTTTCTTGGTAAGTATATTAAGAATATCAGTGATTATTTTAAAGGTGGCAGTGCAGTGTCATGGATTGCAGGTGGTATCAGCAACTTCATGACGAAGTTCAGCACTTTTGTTTTTGTAGCGTATGCCGGCATCGCTTATTCAGATGGGATGGTAGCTATTACCATAATGTGGTCAACAATCTTTCCGTCCCTCATTGCAGTTTTTGTGTATGCAAAATTGTGGAAACGGGCAGGTATCATCAGCCCGGTAGAGTTTTTAGAAACACGGTTCAATGCACCCATCCGGCAAATATTTTCTTGGAGCGGTGTATTGCTGAAGCTGCTGGACGATATGATAAAATTATATTCCATTGGCATTTTTGTAACGGCAGCTTCTGGTATCCCTTTTCAAACTGCTGTATTATTTTGTGGTTTAGTTGTAGCATTATATACTGTAGTGGGTGGTTTTTTGGCAGTTATTGTTACGGATGTTGTGCAATTTGTAATTCTTGTTTTAGCCACATTTATTTTGGTGCCATTAGCTTACCAGGCAGCCGGTGGTTTTACCAACATGCAAAAAGTAATTCCGGATAATATGAGTTTTTTTAATGGACACCGGGGAGAGATTTCTTTTATTGCCGTGTATTACCTTACTATCATTATTAAATATTTGGGCAACTGGACGTTTATTCAGCGTTTCTACAGTGCCAAATCAGAATCGGATGGCAAAAAAATTGGTTGGTTAACGGCTGCATTATTTTTTATTTTCCCGGTCATCTTTTTATTTCCTTCGGTAGCTGCCCGTGTTATATTACCTGATTTGCAAAACCCGGAGATGGCTTATGTTTCTTTGTGTTTAGAATTATTACCGGCCGGTATTATGGGTTTAATGATTGCTGCCATGTTTGCTGCTACCATGAGTGTATTGAGTGCGGAGTTTAATGTAACGGCCAGTGTGCTGACCCGTGATATTTATCAACGCTTATTTCGCAAAAATGCAACACCCAAAGAAACCTTATGGGTTGCAAGGTTAATGACACTGGCAGTAGGCTTGATAGTTTCTGTAGGGGCACTATATGTAAATAAATTAGGCGGTGCCTTCCAGGTAAATCAGTATATGTCGGGCATATTTTCTATACCCATGATTATACCTGTAATTATGGGTGTACTGTTCTGGCGGCCACAACCCTGGGGTGCTATTGCATCTATGATTGTTGGTATTGGTGTAGGAGCATTCCTGAATGCCACACCCGGTGTTAGCTGGCAAACGGCCACATTTATTGAAGTGCTGGTTTGTGTGGCAGTTTTTCTTGGTTCAGGATTTTTCTTATCAAAAGATGCAGCCTATAATAATAAAGTAGCCGCATTTTTTAAAAAATTGGCAACACCAGCACCAAAAGAAGCTGCTACAGATAGTGCAGTGGTAAGTGGATTAATGTTACTCTATGCATTCGCCTTCTTCATTACCGGTGCATTATTTATTACCATGAGTTTACCTTCTATTGCAACCGATAGCGGTAAGCTGGCAATGGGTTCGGGTATTGCGTGTTTGTTGGGAGCATTGGTTTTTTATGTAAAAAGAAAAAAAACAAAAATTAATTTAATTTAAATGAAGTTGATTTTTTCTTTCATATCATTTTTATTGTTTGCTCAGGCAACTTATGCGCAGCCGGTTGTTGGCAAAAAGCGTTTTCATTTATATATACTTACTGGCAGGCCAATCAAATATGGCGGGCAGGGGAAAAGTGGAAGCAGGAGATACAACTAAAAATAGCAGGATTTGGGTTTTAAATAAAAAAGGGCAATGGCTGTTGGCAAAAGAACCATTACATTTTGATAAACCTGATGTGGTGGGTGTAGGGCCTGGCTTTTCGTTTGCAAAGAAAATGGCAACATTGGATACAAATATTATAATTGGCCTTATTCCTTGTGCCGTTGGCGGCTCATCAATTTACAATTGGCAACATGCTCAGTATTTTGAACCAACAAAAAGTTATCCTTATGACGATGCTGTCTACATGACAAAACTGGCCATGCAAAATGGTACATTAAAAGGTATGTTGTGGCAACAGGGAGAATCCGATTGTGACTCGGTTCGCTCAGTGGTTTATAGCAGCAAGCTGATTGCTTTGATACAAAATTTTAGAAAAGATTTAAAGATAAAGTCATTGCCTTTTTTGGCGGGAACGATTGCCCCTTTTTATGAAGCAAGGCACCCTTTTGCAAAACAAATAAACGAGGCTATTGAAGGTTTGCCTGCAACACTGAGAAGAACTGCGGTTGTAGATTCGGATGGCTTGATGGACAAAGGCGATGCAACACATTTTAACAGTGAATCAGCAAGGGAATTAGGGGTAAGGTATGCCACAGTTTTTATATCAACATTTAGCAAAAAGTAATGAAAACATATAACGATACCGACTTTCTTTTATTAAACGATTATGGTAAAAAATTATACCATGAGGTGGCTGCTGCGTTGCCCATAATAGACCCACACAATCATATTGATGCAGCAGTGCTGGCAAATAATAAAAGCTTTGAAAACCTATACCAGCTTTGGGTGCAACACGATCCTTACAAGCACCGGGCTATGCGTATTTACGGTATTGCCGAAGAATTAATTACAGGTGATAAACCAGATTACGAAAAGTTTTTAGCTTGGGCAGAATCCTTCCCTCACACAGTTGGCAATCCATTGTTTCACTGGACTTGTATGGAATTGAAAACCCTGTTTGGTATAGAAGAAATATTATCGCCAACTACAGCACAAAAAATTTGGGATACTGCTAATAGTCAATTGCAAACAGAAAAATTCACTGCATTAAATATCGTAAAAAACTATGGGGTGGAGTTGCTTTGCACTTCTGATGATTTGAATGATTCATTGGAACATCACATTG
>Ga0209591_10006465_pt1 | contig 13020 bp, 11 predicted proteins | sample MAT01_FD_187207 | JGI IMG/M metagenome (GOLD analysis project Ga0209591, IMG submission 187207) | Freshwater microbial communities from Lake Fryxell liftoff mats and glacier meltwater in Antarctica - MAT-01 (SPAdes) (version 2) | ecosystem: Environmental > Aquatic > Freshwater > Ice > Liftoff...
CCAACCATACCCGCTGATGACCTGTAGAAGACTTACTAGATCCCTCTTAAAGAGGTTATTTAACAGGCTCTGTAAAGCTTGCTGGGTATGGGTTTTGTTACTAGATCTGATAGCCCCTGGCAACCGTCAGATCTAGTAAAAGTAGATCAAGTGTGCTATAGTGCATTTGTATTAAATTAATCAGAGAAAATTCTATGACTGTTGAACTATTAAAAGAGAGTACTCCCATATCCGAAGCAAGCCTGAGTTCGCAACCAGGTCGGGCTAGGAACGGCTCTATCAGTGTCGGTAGCGATCGTGGAGTACTACGAATTCAATTCCCCTCTAACCTTTCTCAAGAGATTTGGGGACTGAAGCAGAAGTACCTGTACTTGGACTTGCCAGATAATGATCAGAATCGATTGATTGCAGAACTCCTTGTTAGAGATATTCTGCTAGACATCCAGAATGCATATCTGGATGCAACACTTGAGCGCTACCTCAGTGCATTAGAGGCATATCGTCCAAAACCTGTGCGTCAGGAACCGAATGTTTTGGAGAATGTTTTGGAGAATGTTGTCAATAAAGTTTTAGGGCGGCATACTTTATCTAGCCTATTTGAGCAATATTTAGATTACAAATCAAATCTGCTAGAAGAAACCACGATTATACTAACTTACCAGCGGCGTTATGCCAAAGCATTTGCCGAGTGCCCACAGAATTTACATGATGGGCTGAAAATTCAGAAGTACTTGATGCAGAACCATAGCTCAAGTAAGGCCAAGCGAATGATTTCGGTCATTGCTAATATGGTTGAATGGGCCAAGCTGAACCGATTGCTTCCACCTAATTTCCTGAATGTTTACAAACAATATAGAGACGACATAAAAGTCGTTGTTAAGCGGGAAACTGCTCAAACTATTCAAAAGATGATTCATGCCGGAATCATTGAAGAGCCAGAGCTTGAATGTCGTGCCTTTTCAGCGGAAGAGGCGAATGCCATCATTGAGGCTATTGAAGAACGGATATGTGCCAATAACCGAGCCAGTGCTCCTTGGGATCAGGTTATTAAGTTTCTGTTTTGGACTGGTTGTCGGCAAGGAGAATGTGCAGGATTACGATGGTGTGATGTATCTCTCAATTGCAGCAAAATTACTTTTAAATCTTCCTACAATAATCAGTTAAAGATTTTGAAGGGACTGAAGACTGAAGGAAAAGGCGCTCAAAGTAGAGCGTTTCCTTGTGGTCCCAAACTACAAAACTTGCTGCTCACCATCCGGCCTGACAACTTTGATCCTTTAGCTTATGTATTTTGTAATAAGCAAGGCAAGCCAGTCGATTTTGGTACTTTTCACATGTACTGGGTTGGGACGGTGAATCGTAAACAGCAGGTAGTTGGTATTCTGCCTACTCTAATTAAGGAAGGGAAGGTTCACCAATACCTCACGCCATACGCAACTCGACACACCTATATCAACTTCCAGTTGGATGCAGGTGTGAATATTGCTAATATTGCCAAGTTAGTGGGAAATTCACCCGCAACTATTCACTACTATTACGAAAGTACTCGTCGCGATAGTGTTCAGCCTGTTGAACTTTAATCATGAGGATTTAGATTAGTCAGCAGGTATTGGCAATGACTGATACTTTCTTAGATTTGGACTCCATTGCCAACTGATTTCATTCGGATCTTGCTGCTTAGACCAGCCTGTAAAAGTGCGGTTGCTCCGATTATTCTTGAGCACTGAACTGGTCACACCTAGTCGTTTTGCCAAATCACTTTGATTTAACAGAGTAGGAACTTCAGAATCCCTAGTTAAAACTTGAAGTAAGTCATTTGCGACCACTTCTGATTCCGTATCATTGGACAGACTATCAGAGGGTTGAAAAATCTCTGATTCAAAAAACTCAGTTATCAGACGATCTAGTGCGTCTCTGTCACTTGAAAGTTTATGCTCTTCCTTCCATCGCTCATACTGAGCATAAATATCAGGTTCTATCAACAACTGGTTTGAACTACTGTTAGCTGCGTCTTGTAAGGATTCATTGCTGCTGTGCAACTTCAACGACTCTAGATAAATCTTCATCCGTGATCGAACTTCAGCAGTTTTATCGAAACCGATTTTAATGCCGATTGCTAGTAGCCAAGCCCGTAGGGTTTTATTTTCGGGGAAAAATTGAACCATCTGCAACTCTTGGCACAGTCTCTCGATCGCCCAGATGGGTACTTCGATATTTGGACTCAAGCTTGAGGATTTGAGCAGTTCTTTCACTCCCTCTTGGTTGTATATCTTGAGCCACTTCTTTATGGTTTCTACGCGACATTCAAGGGTCTCAGCAGCCTGTTCTACACTAGACGCTTGACCACTCTTCAGCAGATACAGTGCCTTAGCTTTTTGATAGCCTAGTTTGTGAGTTTGCTGGGATGACAAATCAAACAGCTGTTGGGGGGATTCGGTAATATTAATCTTAGCTAGCGTCACTTTTGTCTCTCATTGGGTGATAAAAGGATGGCTCGAATTTCATCATTGGAGAGCAAAGGGCGATACTTCCCTAACTCCGGTACCCACAGCCATCCCACTTTGTCCGGGTCATGATGTTTGGTCCACCCAGGGAAAGTTCGCCTCCATCGCTCACGAGACAAGGTTGAATCATCAACGCCCAAGCGTTCAGCCAATCGACTTTGATTCAATAGGTCAGGAATATTATAAGGAATGTCAGTCACTAACACTTCTTGAGCAAGCGACTCAATTAGAGTTTTACCAGGTTGTTGTAATGGAGTAACTGCGTGAACCGCGCGTATGCTAAAGAACTCTCCCATCAACTGATTTAATGCCTGGGTGTCATTGGGAAACCCTCTCTCGTCTCTCCAGCGGGAAAATTGCTCATAGACGTTTGGAAGAGCTTTAATCTCGGATATTCCTTCAATAGCTGCTTTCTGAGCCTGCCTTCGTTGATTAGCTCGGACTTCCTGTACAGGAAGCACCTTGGACTTGAGTAATCTTTGTAATTGCCCATAAGTTATGGGAATGTCTAGCTCCTCTAGCATCCAGGTCTGGATGTCTCGAATAGGTGGAAGAAACCGGGCATCCTGAAACTTTTCTATTAGGCGATCAACAGCCCAATCTGGAAAATTAGAGAAACCAATATATCCGTCCTCTAGGAGCTTTGATAAGCCACCCTGCCGGTACATCCTGATCCAGAACTGAATTGTAGTGCTATGCCGCTTTGTAATCCGAGCAACCTCCATGGGCCTCTTTACCTGTCCAGTTTTGAGCAGGTAAAGAGTCCGAATCTTCTGATACCGCTTTTCGTCTTTCTCTTGCTCTAAGAGGTCAGCAAGAAATTCAGGAGATTCAGTGATGTTGAGGGGAGGCATGCGGGGGGACATTGCTTGACGAAACCTATAGAGGACTGGTACAGCATTATTCCAAATTATATATACATATGAATGCTTTGGAATAATGCTGTACCATCTATTCGCCTTTTATTTAGCAACTGATGCTGTCAGCGATCGTATTAGGGGTCAAGATGCAGTCGAGTAAGAAATCGCTGCCCTACCCGGCGATCGCTCTTCAAAGTTTCTGTACGGTGAAATAATTTAGCGTACAGAAAAATCAGCCCAAATAAAGCCGCGATTGATCAGCGCTATCAATCACAGCTTTTGGGCTGTACTCAGAAGTTGAGAGCGGCGATCGCAGACTTGCGATGCTCTGGGGAGACTTCCAAGTACTTCTGGAGTGTTGCTAAATCTTTGTGCCCGCTGATTTCCTGAATGTGGCGCAGGGGCACTCCAGCATTACTCATGCGAGTCAGAGCCGTCCGTCTAAAGCTGTGGGTCGAAACGCCTTCCAGCTGCACCCGATCGCAAGCGGCTTTGAGAATCTCATCGGCTGAGCGGGGATTGATCGAGCCGTTGTGACGATGACGACCGGGAAACACATGGCGATCGCCCGGCACATACCCTTCTAGCAGAGCTTTGAGCTTAGGGTGAGTGTCAATCTGACGAGTTGCTTCATCGCCCTTCGTATTGCCCTTGCGAATGGTGACGACCGATCGCGCTTCCAGCTGCTGCCCATGGCAATAGATATCGTCAGTGACGAGTGAGCAAGCTTCACTAATCCGACAGCCTGTGTAGAGGCAGAATCCGAATAGAGCCCGATCGCGGGCAGTGGCAAACCCTTCGCTCAACAGTTTGTCGATTTCTGTTCCAGTCAGAATTTTGGCTTGACCGTGACCTTGAACTTTCATCTTCCGATTTCGCTTTTTGTCTTTGCATTCTACCTGAAGAAAGTCGGATTTCTTCAGGGAAGGGCTGCAAATGTAGAGATTCCGTAGATAGCTCTCCTAAACCGCTGAGAAAGTACCCCACTTATGAAAATCTTATCAATGGAGGAAGGCTGCAACCCTTAGTTTCTTGGTCAAAGTCCTTGATTCATCAGGTTTGTTAATGTCAGCGTTGTCCACAATATTGACTGAAGTTTGTTTATCGATCACTGAGCAGCCGATGACTATTGCATCATCAAAATTGACGAAGCTCGGGTCTGGTCAAGTTCAGTGAAGCAGTTACCCACTTCGCTGAACTTGACCAGACCCAATGTCTCCCTCAAGAGAGAGGTAGGCAACTCAACAACTCCAAACTAAAAGTTTTAGCTGTTTCACTAAAAAACTATCGTTATTCTGATCCGGTAGATTCTGGTGAGGCTCCAAATACCCTGCCATTATCTCCTCAGTTAAATGCCCCTAGATCCATGCCCGATATCTGATCGCCTGATCATGTTTCCCTCAATAGCACTTCTGCAAATTGGGAAATTCCTATTAACAAAAACTATTAGTTCACTTGCGTCCCTATCGCAGCAGACAAAAGAATTAGAGAAAAGATCTTAGAGAGTTATGGAATTAGTGACAAATTTAGGTTCTCGTCATGCGACAATTGGCGCAAATTCTGAAAACCTTTTGAGCCATGATTTTAACAGTCGCCAGCTTCAAAGGCGGCGTGGGCAAAACTACCACAGCAATTCATCTCGCCGCATACCTTAGCCAAAAAGGTAAAAGTGTCTTGGTCGATGGAGATTTGAACCGCTCAGCTGTTGACTGGGCACAAAGAGGAGAGGCACCATTTGATGTAGTAGATGAGTCACAGCTAAATGACCCATCAAAGTACAAGTATCTTGTTGTTGACACACCTGCACGTCCTTCAGATGAAGATTTAATAGGACTTGCTGCATCTTCAGATCTCTTGGTCATTCCCTCAATGTGTGACGCCTTCAGCATTGTTGCTTTAATTAAGACCACGAACACGCTTCAAGGACTACCAGGAGATAAATTCCGCATTCTTCTCACTGCTTGCCCTCCATATCCATCCAAGGAAGCTGGCAAGGCACGAGAGGCTCTATCTGAAGCAGGACTACCGCTTTTCAAAACACAAATCAGCCGGTTAGCAGCTTTCCAAAAGAGCGCTCTAGAAGGAGTGCCCGTCTTTGCTGTCAAGGACGCAAGAGCGCAACAGGCGTGGAAAGATTATGAATCATTAGGAAAAGAGGTACTGAAATGGCAGACTTAAAAAGTCTTGTCCGGAAAATGCAGGCAGCTAAAGGAGATACGATCGATCTTAAAGCTCCTCTTTTTTCTGAATCCACTATTCCTCTTGACAGTATCACAGAGCGAATTAGCGGCAACACAAGACCAATAAACCGAAAACACGCAGAGGTTCTCGCTGATAACATTGGAGCGATCGGACTCATCGAGCCTCTGGTTATTGATATCCAGAAACGGTTGCTTGCAGGTGGTCATCGGCTAGCGGCTCTCCATTTGCTGCGCCAGAATCATGAACCAGCTTTCAACAATCAATTTCCTAATGGGAATATCCCAGTTAGAGTCTTACCTTTTGACTCTGCACAAGACAGTGAACTAGCACTCCAGATAGAGGTTGCAGAAAACGAGCATCGGCGAGATTATACGCCTACCGAAGTACGAGTTGTTGCTGATAAGCTCAAGGAGGCTGGGTATCGCACGACTGCAGGTAGACCCAAGAAGGGAGAGAAAGCTTTAGCTCCCGCACTATCTCTGATATTTGGGAAAAGCCTCCGAACTGTAGAGCGCTATCTGGCGGCAGACGAGAAAATACCGTCACGTGACGGTATTTCTTCCAAAGCCCATCTCAAGAGGGTACTTAGCAGCCTTCAGCAGTGGCAAAAGGTGGAACCGAAGTCTGATCGAGAGGAAGCTCTGGTTAAGAAGCTGCCAGATGTAGTCAAGTTAATTGAGCAGATTTTGAAAGACGAAGGGTAGGAGAATTAAAGATTTCACCGTAAGCGAGTGGAGTATGAAACAGCCCTTTTTCAGTCAGACACTTATGCCCTAAGAGGTGGAAAATCTACCCTCTATGAGATTAGAAATGGAAGGTTGTCCCAAAAATTGACCTAATACTTGATTTTGCAGGCTTTCTAGCTTCTTGCTTAACCCAAGCTCACGTTATCTAGCACCTATTCCGCACAATGCAGAAATTTTGGGTTCCTCTCCTGTTTCTGTTAAATAGGGGTATGGCAGAGCAAATGGCTGGAATGTTGGTGGAACAAGGGTACTCGTATTTCTAGTTATATTAAACTTACTCTTTATAGAATCGTGAGTATCTATGTCTGGCAAAGCTTTAAGGAGTCCAGGCGATATCTCCTTTATGATTGTAGAAGTATCTGCTTCAAGCCTGGAATAAGCTGCTTCAAGTAAGGTAATTCGGGTAGGACGGCACAATCCTTCAATCCCGTACACTCGAATTTGCCTACCCCGACTGCCAACCCAGCGCACCACCTCAGCTTCTAATCCCAGCTTTCGCAAAAGCTTGTTAGCAACTTCAATAGGAGTTTGCGATTCCTTGATGTGTAACCCCAACCAAAACCAAATCTCGTCCTTCCACTTCAGTGCTGATTCTTTAAGAGCGAGCACTCTTAAGTCCGCTTTATCGTAGGCTTTACCATCCAGCAGAGACATGATGCCAATCTGTTCGAGGAGTATTGCTCTCACCGCTGTGTGTGGCAATTTATGAGGCAGTTTCACTGCACCTGAAAGCAGGGCTTTTACTTGCTCAGCTTCTAATTCCCTCGCTTTAGTAGTGTTAGCAATCGCAGCCTGGAGACAGATGCCACGATACATTGTGCCGTTTTCTTGGAAGACCCCTTCGTAGCAAAGATCAATATCGTCAAAGCTCACACCTGGGAACTGTTCCCGCAGGCTCAATTTTCGCAGCAGCATATCTTTGCTGTAGGAGTCTAGCACTTTATCCTCTTTCTGAAGACGTGCCATGAGTACCGCATCTTCGTACCAAATCTCTTCCTGGATGCGCTTGAGTGCTTCTTGAATGCCTGCATCTTTAGTGATGGTGCGCTCGCCTATGATGACATGCCCATCTGCCTCTAAAAACATTTTTAGGGCATCTAGCGATACTGCTTTTTGCGCACCGATTGCGGTTCTATTTACTGCTAGGAAATTCTGAACTGCGAGTGAGATGCCGGCCAACCGCGTCGATTCCACTCTCCTCTGATCACCTTCAGCCGCGATCGTCAGTGCCTCTAAATCAACACTATGTAACTTTGCTATAAATTCTGTGCTACGGGTCAGCCGTTTTGCCACTCCGGTAACAGAGCAAAGGCGTTCATCAATAGAGTAGGAGGTAATAAATTGGGTAGTGAAGATTTTGCGAGGGATGGAGGGGCGATAGCGAGCTAGCATCTGCATCCACATATCAGGATGATGGGCTGTGAAATGTCCCCAAACTTCATCAAACCCAGGAACGGTGATACTCACGCCGCTTTTACCCGAAGGACTGTAAATCACTACGTCTGGCAACTCGGGCAACAACTTCAGGTATTGGTTGGCGTTGCGCCAGAAAGCATCATATTTACCATCTCGGTTGGTTTTCCCATCTACTCGCAGGATGGACAATTCGCGCCCTGCCTGAACTGCTTCGAGTTCCAAAAACCGATGAAGCTTCTCACCCTGGCTCTGGCTAGCAACTGGACAAATGATTTTTTTGCCGTCGTCGATGACTGCATCTCGAATCATTCCGAAGTACCCGGAGGTAGAACCCGTAAAGATCTCAACGTCCCAGGGTTCCGAATCAGTTCTTTTATGTTCAAAATTGCGAACACGATCGCCACCCGAAAGTGCCTTCACCAGATCAATCGTGTGGTCATATACTTTCGCCTCACTTAGGACAATAGCGCCGTTGTTGACGATCGCGGTCCGCAATACGTTGCTAATCATGACCAATATGTCAGATTGCTTACTTTGCAGAGTGCCGCCTTCACTGATGTGTTCTGCAACCTGATTAGCCTCATCCCAGATAACAAGCGATACCTGCTTTATCACTTCCTCGGGAATACGGTGCAGAGAGTCGGGGCAAAGAACTACGCCTCGCCTCACTCCTACATCTGTCCAAAAAACATCGTACTCTGTTGAGTTGTTAAGATTGTAATCGCCGACATGGGGAAAATCGAGGTCTTCAGCAAACTGTTTGCCCAAAGAGACCAATGGAGCGATCGCTAGAACAATACCGCTCGTTGCAGCCTTCCAATCCTTTACAATTCTAGTGGACTTACCGCTTCCAGTAGCAGCTTGAAGAATATGAATCGCTCCTGGCTCCAGTGCTGGCAACTCTGGCAGATATTGTCCTGTAGTTTCTGCCTCAATAGGGTACGAACTGCGTCTGATTTGAGTGACCAACCGCATCATCCTTTGTTTGTACTGATTTCTGCTCCACTGCTTAAAGGTAGGGGCAGTCTTGAGGCACTCATCTAGCCACGCCATACCATTTTTGGCGATCGCATCATCAATCCCTTTCCCTTCAGAATATTCCCAGAGAGCAACCCGTACCTGACAGCCTTCCGTCTCTAACAACCTGCCCAACCTCCCTTGGGCAACCTCTACCTTGATGCGAGTCTGCGGATTTTCTTCTTCATCGAAGGCAAGGAGGAACTTTTTCCCCTTCTTCCCAGGTTGAGCGACTACCATCGCCTGAAGGTCAGGAACTAGCTTAGGGCAAGCTAATCGGACTCCATCATCTGTTACGCGGTAACCAGCGGTCACTCCGTTAAGTGAGATAGCGATCTGTCCCTGAGACAACATAGAAGCTGCTTTTCTCACACCTTCTGTGATGGTGACTTCAATCTCTTCTAGTTCGTCTACCCAATTCCAAAAGAATCCCCCCTCAGAACTTTCCCCCGCCAATGCCTGAGCCTTTGGTGAGCCGCTAAAGATATCCCCTAAGCCTTCATGTACGGATCGCTCAACCCAGACTGGAACATCAATAGTAACGCTCTGCTTCTCAGCAATCATCATCCAATCCGCAAGCGTCACGGCTGCCCGATAAACCCTCGCTCCGCTCTGTTTAGGGAATCTATAGGATTTACCATGCTTCCCTTTGCTGGTGTCGTACCAGCGCTGGTTAAGACGCAACATGAAGACGCTGCCGTCTTCGTTCCGGTAGACCGCTGCAAACAGTGGAGGATTTGCCCTAGCGCCAAATCTCAAATACTTGATGCCTAGCAAGGTATGAATAGGGGTATCAACAACTTCGTTACCTAGTCCGTATTCAAATTCCTCTAGAAATTCTACGTTTGCCCTGTACATGGATTCAGAGATAGCACTATCTTTCCACCTCTGCTCTTCTGCTGTTTTAAAGGCTTCAAATGTTGTCTGCTCGACAATTGGCGACCTATCATTAAATCCTTTGTACTGGAGCGCAGCGTGGGGTAAAACGCTATGGCTTGGATAGCTACTGCCTTCTTGGTTTAGGTTATCCGTGCTACTTCTAGATCGGCGGTTAAGGGCTTGATTAACTGTCATGGATAAATTCCTCTCTTGGATTCGGCTTGAGAGGAACTGGGTTTTAGTTTTACTTGTACGGCAAGTTCCGTTTATCTACGCTCAAAATCAAACTAGAATTCTTGGGAAATTCCCTGTGTCTGAGTTCTACGTGCCCCTGTGACATCTATGCATTTATCAGTTACGATAAAAAGACGCTAGGCGTTCATACGCTTGGGGTTAATAACTGGTTCTTTGCTGGGTAGGCAAATAAAGTAATTTCCAGTTCCGTTTATCGAACTCCCGCTGTCGTATCACGACGTTGGGGGTTCAACTATTTTTAGGCTTCTTGAGCTTCGTACTTAGCTAGATGAGCTCTGATGAAATCGATCACTTGTTCCTCCAAAATAACGATCGCGGTTCCTTTTCTACTTAAAGTTAGTAGATTCTCTCCATATAGAGAAGAATACAACTGCTCTTGATGTTTGTCGATTTTACTTCCTCCTGTCATTACCAAAACTTTTGCCAGTGGCTTCCGGACGTCTTTTGAAGACATTTTAAACTCCTGTCGGTTGTTCTTGAGCCAAGACTGATACTCGCTTAATTCTAATAATGGATCGGGGAGCCACTTCTTTGACCCTTTACCCTTGCGCTTCACGTAGAGGGTTTCATTAGACTCTTTAAAGACAATCTCGGCATTTCCCATCGAACGAATTGAGATCAGCAGCATTGCCAAAGGAAAGCGCAGAAATAAATCTAGAGGATTGTGTCCTGGCACTTCTAAACGGAGGTACATTTCGAGACCTTGCGTCTCAAAATTGTTCAGGATGTCCGCGCCCACTCGAATGATTCGGCTGACTTTTTCAACGCGCTTGAGAATTACGCTAGGTGAGATAATTCCACCATCTGCAACTAACGGGTTCGTAAAAATGATTCCTCCTGTCGTTGCTGTACCTCCGATGCCATAACCAGCTTGTAGTAAGCTGCGTTCTTGCTCAAGTAGTTTTAGTGCATCCCGGTTTTTGAGATGAATAAGCGTAGATTGATCATTAGATAAATTTTGCTGCACGGCATCGGATCGGTTTCCATGCGAGTATCTACCGCTTTTAATATCGCGTTCCTTCTCTTCATTTATAGGCAAAGTCCACGACTCCACCCTAAGTTCTCGTGGCTGCTGTTCTAAAAGCTTTTCCCGACTCACGATACTGTCAGTTCCCTCAAGGGATATTGATAGGTCGTTTTCAAGTTGGGCAATGATACTCGCCGAAAGCCCCCGATTCAATTCATTTTCTGATCGGGTAGTGTCGAAGGACTGACTGGAGAGATGTTCTAAGGTTTTGCTAATCATTGCTTGAATCAGCCTAAAAGCTTGCTTATTGCCTTCCTGCGCCTGGATCAACCAGTAATCTATCACGACCTCTAGCGGAACTACTCTGATGCGGGTTTTATCTCTAACTTGACTCCCTGATTCAACATCAACACTGTTGGGCATATAGTCTTCAACTATTAGGACTTTGATGCCCTTTGAGTCTAAAAACCGTTGGGCGTCAATTCCTGACTTGGCTACTGTTTTCGCCATCTGAGTTTGGCTCATCCAGTACGCCCCATTTAGCAACATGAATCCATCAATAACAATGGAGCCAAGGGTAACTGTGGCATAAGTTACTTTTACTGATTCCCTCATAGTTGGTTCCTTTGAACTAGGGTAGCTACAGCACTTTCCATTTCTATGGAGTACAGTGAAATCCTGAAATCCTTTACCTAGCAAGGAATCTAGGCATTTCAGGGTGTACCATCAAGCCTAAAAGTGCTGTATCAAGAGAGGGAGTTAGCGCTTCTCATCATTGTTTCCACCTTTAAGCTCATCAATTCGCTCTTGAATCAGCCGCCGTAATTTTTGCGACAGAGACAAATCTACCCATAGTGGATTGTGTGAGTAGGCAGTTTCGATTGCCTCTCTTAGTCCCTCAATGTCTACGGTCACTCGATCCGCCACTGTTTGTCCTTGCCTTAAGAAATCTCTCATTAGTCTACTCCCTCGGTATAGCCTTAAGTTTAATTGCATTGATTTAATTCGTGTTGCATCAATATACATCAAGTGATACAGTTTGATGCAGACCTGTCTCAAGCGAAGGATAAACGAACCACAAAGGAAACTCGAAAGCCGTTTGAGACTCACTCGCCATTCACTTGAAAAGGATGAAATATGTCCACACTCTCCGTTTCACAGGCTTTGAACCGAAATGAGATTAGGCAGTTGATTAAGCAAGAAACTGGAAGAGATTTGAGTATCAAGCAGTTCTATCAGTGGCTGCCCTACTGCCTAATTCCAGAGCCCAAAGACTTCTACACCGTGCGTGACCTGCAAAAGTTCCTGTTCGTTGCTCGTATTCTCAACCGAGTCAGAAAGCTAGAGACTGCCCAACATCAATTAATTCTCACCCTGCAACACCAACCGGAGATGTTTACCCATGACTTTTACTCACGATGAACTGCAAGCGATGAACCGACCCAGTAGTAAAAACAGAACTAAAGGTTTTACGCCCAAGGCAAAGGGCGACCCTCGCGGTAACTGCGAAGCAGCGTGCTCCGCACCCACAGCCCCGTCTCCGCTCAATCCTCAACCTCCCTCTACCGCTATCCTGACAGCACGGCAAAGCGCCCTGGCTCTGTCTACTCAATCTCACGATGCCATGAGCGCTCTACAAGAAGCAGGGTTGCAGAATGCTGCGGCATACGTCCACCGCAAAACGCTAGAGAGAAACTCAGTGGTCGATAAAGTCAGTGACGCGATCGCCTACCTCTCCGACCCCGACCTTTTGGAGTCAGACATCATGAGCGCCGCTGCTGCCAAGATTCAGGCGCGATCGGGCGCTTGGGGCTATGCCGAGCCTGTTGTGGATTTCGATAATCTTTTTGCCCTGCCTACAAGCTCACAACGGATGTTGGGTGGTGTTTAAGTTCAATAGCAAAGGCGATCGCTGCCGTTCAAAACTGCGATCGCCCTCTACCTCGACCCTTCTCAAAATCAAAGGATTCAAAAACTATGACACATCCAATTGGATATTTCACCAGCGACGATCGCGCTCGACTGCTGACAGAACGCTTTGGCGACAACGATCTCAATCAATTGCCGCAAATTGACCAGGCGGCTCTGACCATTGCCCTGTCAGGGTTGATGATGGCATCCATTGCCGGGTTAACCGTGACACTCGAAGAAGCTGCCGAAGCCTGCATTCCCTC
>Ga0209591_10006466_pt1 | contig 13016 bp, 8 predicted proteins | sample MAT01_FD_187207 | JGI IMG/M metagenome (GOLD analysis project Ga0209591, IMG submission 187207) | Freshwater microbial communities from Lake Fryxell liftoff mats and glacier meltwater in Antarctica - MAT-01 (SPAdes) (version 2) | ecosystem: Environmental > Aquatic > Freshwater > Ice > Liftoff...
GTGCTGTCGCACCAACGTGGCGGCTCGTACCCATCCCTTCGCAGCGCTGCGATTCGTATGACTGCCTGGCGTGTCATCGAAGAGACGCGCTGAGAAGGGGTGCGCGGGCTCTTCGCGCACGAGCGCCTTGATGGCATCCTTACACAAGAAGCGGTCGGCCGTATCGCGCAGCTCGGCGATTGCCACGGAGGGCGCCCGCTTGTCCTGCTTCGCAAGCGTGACGCCGGTCCACGCGAGATGGAGTTCACGCCGTGTGCTGCAGACCACTTCACGGAAAGTGTCGAGCGCATCGCCGCGGGCGTCAGGATCTTCGGCACGCGCCGCCCTGATGGCATCTTCGCCGACACCGTGTGCGGGATGCCTGGAGAGCAGATCCCACGAGAGCGAGCCGCCACCAGCGGGATGCAGGGCATCACTCATCCCTGCGATCAACACCACGGCAGAGGGCAGGACCGTTCCGCTTTGCAGCTGACAGATGCGCACCCCACCGCGGAGATGTCCGGATCGACCGGTGCCGTTCTCGAGTGCGTCCGACACGAGGAGTCGGAGGGCGGCGAGGGAGATTGGTGCGCCGGGAGCGGCGCGTTCGATACCCTCGAGCAGCTGACGGATGGTCTCGCGCAACGTGCGGGAGGCCTTGGCATCGTTCGTTCCGCTGACGGCAACGAGTTTGCGCATGGTACTCTCCAACAGTACCAGCCATTCGGTAGCACTTCTTGCGATGCGCAACGCATCGAAGGTCGCGAAGAGCGCGTCTGTCCAATCGGCGAGTCGTCCAATGAGCTCCACGTTTCCCGCGAGTTGCCCGGAGACGGGGAGGACATCACCAATCGCGACAGTCGCGGGACCAGTCGCCACGCCAAGTACGAGGCGCTCGATGCCGAGCGTCCAGGTCCCCGATTCGAGCGGGGGCAGTGCATAGCGCTCGGCGCGCTCGTTGGCATCGCGCCCCCAAACCACTCCGGCCTGCGTGAGGAGATGCAGCGCGGTCGCAACTTCGTCTTCACTGAATTTGGCCGCACGTGCGATTGGTTCGAGTCCGAGGAGCGAGCCAATCTCGTTCAGCGTCGCGCGTCCCTCGCTCGCCTCGAGCAAACGCAGCAGCGCGAGGACGATGGGAGCGATATCGCTGAAGGGGCGTCCGGCGACTGAGTATGGAAGCCGAGGGATACCATCCTCGTCAACGCCGAAGACCGCGTCAATAGCCGGGAGATACTCGCCGAGTGTGGTGACGTAGAGGGTGATGTCCTCCGGGCGGAGTTCCGCGTCGGCTTCAAGCGCTGCGACGGCGAGCTCGCGCAGCGTCTCGATCTCGCGGAGGGGCGAATGGCAGGAATGAAAGGTGAGCGACTGGTCCAGCTTCCGTTCGCCCTGCGCAACGCGCGCTCCCGTGCGCATGGCATTCTGCACGGCGCAGAGGAGTGTGGGCGGCGTGTCCACGGACGCCGGAGCATTGCTGACTCCGAGCGATCGCAATACCGCGCTCGACGCCCTCAGCCGCTCGGAGACGATTGCCTCCGGCGCATCGGTGAGATGGCGCAGCACACACCACCGCACCTCGCGCTGCGCCGCGATCGCCTGGATCATCTCGCGGATTGTCGGCGGGAGTGACGGATCGGCGACCATGAGGATGGTCGCGGGAACGTCCTCGGGGAGCACGAACGTTGCGGCGCGGACCGCCTCAACGGTGCGGGCGGGGGAGCGAGTGCCGGTCCGTTCGACGAGTCCGCGCCAGAGAGAGCGCTGCCATCCCTCATTTGCGGGATCGGACGATGTGAGTTCACTCGACTCTTCCCATTGCAGCAGCAGCGATGGGCGATGCAGGAGATAGACGCGGAATCGTTGCGCGATAACGCGCGCGAGTTCGAGCAGGGCGACGGCATCGCCCTGCCTCACGATGGCCTGCGCCGACTCGGGCATCTCGGCCACACGCTCGATCATCAGCGCGCTCAGTCGCCATGCGACGGTGACACTGCGCCACTCGCGATCGGCTCCTTCAAGGCCAATCACTTCGTCCACCCAGCCGAGAGGGGAGACCATGCGCAGCGAGGCCGCGCACCCTTCGGATTTCGCAATCTCCAACGTCAGCCGGCGCTGCAACGCCGCGTGATGCGCGAGAATCACCGGGCGATCAAATGGTCCCGGCGCAATTTTCCGCAGCTCTTGGACGACCCAACGCGCGGCCTGGTCGGCGTCGCGCACCGCATGAAGGTGCAGACCGCTCATTCCTCGTCCTCCTCGCCGGCAGCGAGCAGCAGTGTAGCATCGAGCTTCTTGTTCGCCTTCACTCCGAGCTCCTGCAGCATCTTCGTCTGTTGCACGAGGTTGCCTTTCCCGTCGGTCAGCTTCTTCCTCGCCTCGCCATAGCTCCTCTGTGCGCGCTCGAGGTGCTCGCCGACCTTGAGCAGATCCTCCGAGAAGGCGACGAACTTGTCGAGCATCTTCGCACCGCGGTCGGCGATATCCTGCGCATTCCGTGACTGCGCTTCCTGCCGCCACACATGCGCAATCGTGCGCACCACAAAGAGGAAGGTGCTCGGACTGACAATCAGGACGTTCTTGTCCCATGCCATCTGAAAGAGATCCTTCTGCCCCGCGACTGCGGCCATGAAGGCGCCCTCGAGCGGCATGAACATCACCACGAAGTCGAGTGAGCTCAGCGTGTACAGCTCTTCGTAGCGCTTGTCACCGAGTCCCTTGACGTGAGACTTCACCGCGACGATGTGCGCCTGCAGGAGCATCTCACGCCGCACGGGGTCGTTCTCCGATGCGTACTCGCTGTACGCCGTCAGCGTGACCTTGGAGTCCACCACCATGTCGCGCCCCTGCGGGAGGTGCAACACGACGTCGGGAATGACGCGATCACCCTCCGCGTTCCGCTGCGTCGCCTGCCGCGTGTACTGCTGGCCTTCGACGAGCCCCGCGTTGGTGAGGAGCTGATCGAGCAGCATTTCTCCCCAGTCGCCCTGCGCCTTGGAGTCGCCTTTGAGGGCACGCGTGAGGTTCGTGGTTTCATCGCGCAACGTACCATTCAGCTCGGAGAGCGCACGCACCTGCTCGGCGAGGGCGCTGCGCTGCTGGCCTTCGGCCACATAGACTTCCTCGACCTTCTGACGGAAGCCCTTGAGCTCCGTCTGCAGCGGGGTGAGCAAGGTCGTGATGGACGAGTGGTTGATCTCGATGAACTTCTTGCTCTTGTCGTCGAGAATTTCGCTGGCGAGCGCCTTGAATTGGAGCGACAGCTCTTCGCGCGCACCCTGGAGCACGGCCAGCTTCTCCGCGCTCTGTGTGCGCTCGGCGTCAAGTGAGGCATGCACGGCGGCGAGGGCGCTCCCGCGCTCGTCGAGCTGCGCACGCAAGCCGACAAGCTCCTGCAGCAGTTCCTTGCGGTTGCGTTCCCCCTCTGCGAGGCGCGTGTCGCGCCCCGCAATCTCACTCGTGAGCCCTGCGAGAGCCGCACCATCACCCGCCGGCTTGCTGCGGAGGGTGCCAACGAGGTAGCCAAGGGCGAGCGCGAGGAGCGCGGTGACGCCGAGCGTGATGAGTTGCGTGATGTCCATGTGGGGGCGTGAGAGTCACTGAAATATGCAGAGGGGTCTGACAGTCGTGCTTGTGGGCACCCATCACAACCTACGAGCTACCCATCACGATCTGCAGTGACTAACGCACAACCCGCTCCCAATCCATCCCTGAGTCAACACCGGTGAGAACTACCGCGGCTGTTCCCGCGAGTGCGCAGTCGGTCGATGTAGAGGCCAGGCAGGCGCAGCGTGACTGTTGGCGCGAAGTCGATGCAGCCGACGATCTTGTCTCACTGGCCTGTTCTGATCGCCACCCGCGTCAGTCCCGGCCATCGCAGGCGCCGACGACGTGCCGGTAATCGCCGTCATCGCGCCAGGCGGATCGGTGGTGACGACGGAAGGACTCTCAGGCTGACTGGTGTCGCGTGATGCCGAGCAGGCGTTCAGGCTCAGAAGCAGCGCAACAGTCATGTAAGCCACGAGCAGCACTCGCAGGAGAATCTCAGAAAGGGTTGTGGTCTTGTCATTCCCGTCCGGTCCTGCCGGACTGCACAGGCGTCATGTGTCGATGCACGCGCTCCTTCCAGAGCGAATAGATCGCCGGGATCACGAGCAGCGTCAGCACGGTGCTCGTCACCATGCCGCCCACCATCGGCGCGGCGATGCGTTTCATCACGTCCGCACCGGTCCCCTGACTCCACAGGATCGGGAGCAGACCGGCTGTGATCGCGGTGACGGTCATCAGTTTGGGCCGGACGCGCTCGACCGCGCCATGGACGACTGCCGCGTCGATGTCTGCCCGGACCACGCCGGTGCGCGGGCGAACCGCCGCCCGATACGACTGATCAAGGTACAACAGCATGATCACGCCGGTTTCCGCGGCGACACCCGCCAGCGCGATGAAGCCGATCGCGACCGCCACGCTCATGTTGTAGTCGAGTATCCAGACGAGCCACACGCCGCCTGCCAACGCGAACGGCAGTGAGAGAAGCACGATTCCGACTTCCGCCGCGCTGCGGAAATTGAGGTACAGGAGGCCAACGATGATCAGCAGCGTCAGGGGTACCACGAGCCGCATCCGTTGCGACGCACGCTGCAGCGACTCGAACTGGCCGGACCAGACGATGCGGTACCCGGTCGGGAGCTGCAGTTCGTTCGCGACTGCCAACTGTGCGTCGGCCACGAATCCGCCGATGTCGCGGCCCTGCACATCAACGTAGACCACCGCGTGCGGAAAGCCATCCTCCGACTTGATCAGCGTCGCTCCTCGCACCACATCGACGTGCGCGACGTCGCCAGCGGTGATCGTCGCGCCACTCGGCGTACGGATGGAGATCGCGCGCAGGTCCGCTGGCGTCTCGCGGAGGCCACGCAGATAGCGCACACGGACGCCGAATCGCTCGCGTCCGCTGAGCACCGTGCCGACGTCGGTTCCTCCCGCGGCATCCGCGACGGCGGTCTGCACCTCGTCGGTCGTCATGCCGAATCGCGACGCGCTTTCGCGGTCCGCGACCACGTTCACATAGCGGCCGCCGACAATGCGTTCTGCGAAGACCGTGTTGGCGCCTGAGACGCGCGAGACGATCAGCTCAAGCTGCTTCCCGATCAGGTCCAGCGTATCGAGGTTCGGACCAAACACCTTGAGCCCGACTGGTGTCTTGATACCCGTGGCGAGCATGTCGAGGCGATTCCTGATCGGCATGCTCCACATGTTCGCGACACCAGGCGTACGCACGCGCGCATTGGCCTCGGCGACGATGGAATCGTAGGTGACACCACGCCGCCACAGTCGCTCGTCTTTCAGCGTCACAATGGTTTCGATCATCGACATCGGCGCCATGTCCGTCGCGCTCTCGGCTCGACCGATCTTGCCGAGCACCGACGCCACTTCGGGAATCGCTGCGAGAGCCGCATCACGCTGCCGAAGAATCGCCTTCGCCTGCTCGGACCCGATGCCGGGTGCGAGAGATGGCATGTCCATCATCGAGCCCTCATGCAGAGGCGGCATGAATTCGCTGCCGATTCGACGCCACGGCGCAACGGTGCCGAGCAGCAGCAGCGCCGCGAGCGCAATGGTCGTCCACCGATACCGCAGCACGAGTCGAATCATGGGGCGGTAGAGCAGGATTGCGACGCGGTTCACCGGATTCGCCGCCTCGGTGCGCACGCGGCCACGAATCATGAGCGACATGAGCACGGGCACGAGTGTGACGGAGAGCAACGCGGCGGCCGCCATCGACAACGTCTTGGTGATGGCCAGCGGTCGAAAGAGTCGGCCTTCCTGATCGCCGAGCGCGAACACTGGTACGAATGACGCCGTGATTATCAGGAGCGACGTGAAGAGGGCAGGGCCCACTTCCTGCGCCGACTCGATGACCAGTGTGGTGCGACTCTTCGCACCGCCGGTGGCCGCATCGTGCTCGATGTGCTTGTGCAGATTCTCGACCATCACGATCGCGGCGTCGATCATCGCGCCAATCGCGATGGCGATGCCACCCAGTGACATGATGTTCGCACTCAGCCCGGCAAGCCGCATGACGAGCAGGGCGCTCAGGATCGCCACCGGGAGCGTCAGAATCGCGACCAGTGCGCTCGAGGCGTGGAGCAAAAACAGCAGCGCGACGAACGCCACGATCACGCTTTCCTCGAGCAGCTTGTCACGGAGTGTCGAGACGGCGCGGTCGATCAGACCGGATCGGTCGTACCCATCGACGAACACCACGCCAGCCGGCAGCGAGGGTTGCAGCGCCGACATGCGCGCCTTCACTCGCGTGATCACGTCACGCGGATTCTCACCCGATCGCATCACGATCCATCCGGTGACCACTTCGCCGCGGCCATCCACGTCCGTGATGCCGCGGCGCAGCGCCGGACCCGTCGCCACCGTGCCGACGTCTGCCACGGTGATCGGCGTGCCGTCAGCGCCGGTGGTAACCGTGACGGCCCGAATATCGTCGAGTGATGTGAACCGTCCACGGCCGCGCACGACGTACTCGGTGCCGCCCATTTCCAGCGCACGACCGCCGATATCCTGATTCGATGTACGGACCGCCGTCGCCACCATCGGCAGTGTCACATTCAGCGCCTGGAGACGTACCGGATCGACCTGCACCTGATACTCCCGCTCGAACCCGCCGAGCGAGGCGACTTCCGCGACACCACCGACGGCGGTCAATGCCGGTCGCACACGGAAGTCCTGCAGTGCGCGCAGGTCAGACAGATTCAGGCGACCGCTGGTATCGGCGAGGATGTACTGCATGACCCAGCCGACGCCTGTCGCATCGGGGCCGAGCGTCGGCATCGCCGTGCCGGGCAACCGGCTCCGGATGCCGTTCAGATACTCGAGCACGCGGGCGCGCGCCCAGTATAGATCCGTCCCGTCCTCGAAGACCACGTACACAGCTGACAGACCGAACTGACTCATGCCGCGCACGACTTTCGTATGCGGCACTTTCAGCAATTCAATCTGCAGCGGATACGTGATCTGGTCTTCGACAAGCTGCGGCGCCTGTCCGGGCCACTCTGTCATCACGATCACCTGCACGTCCGAGAGATCGGGGATCGCGTCCACGCTCGTCGTCATCGCGGCCCATCCACCCAGTGCGAGCAGGCCCAGTGTGATACCGATGACAGTGCGGGCATGCACAACGGACCACGCGATCACACGCTTCATGGCCGACGCTCGGTGGCGGGGACGGGTTTGCGCGGCATTGCCATCCCGGGCATCGATGACATATCGCCGCCGGCAGAGTCGCCCGAACCCGGTGCTTTGCTCATGCCCGGCATGCCCGGCATGCTCGCGCCCATGCCGACCATGCTTTTCATGATCTCACCCAGATTCGATTCGGATTCCAGCAGATACTGCGCGGACGTCACGACACGCTGCCCCGAGTCGAGCCCCGCCAGGACTTCGGCGAATCCGCCGGCGAGCGTCCCCAGTTCAACGTGCCGCGGCATCAGGCGTGGCAATCCATTGTCACCGCCGAGTTCCACGAACACCACGGCGCCATCGCCGGTCGTGATGATGGCCGATTCTGGAACCGCGAGCGCCTGGCGCGCTGGGGACGCAAGGCGTACCGTCGCAAACATGCCCGGCTTGAGCCGCCCGTCGGTGTTTGGCAGACTGACGCGGGCTGTCACCGTGCGCGACGTCGCGTCCACCGTCGGATAGATGTATGCCACGGCGCCGGTGATGCTGCCGCGGGTTTGTCCGGTCAGCGAGATCTCGGCAGTGCTTCCCACGCGCACATGCGACGCATCACTCGCGCGCAGTTGCACGTCGATCCACACCGTCGAGAGATCCGTGATCGCGAAGAGCGGCATGCCGGCCGTCACGGCCTGTCCCTGCACGACGTTGCGCGTGGTCAGAATCCCGTTGGCAGGCGCGGTCAGCGTCACGGTGCGCTGCGCACGTCCCGTTCGGAGCAGCGTCGCGATTTGACCGCTGCTCATGCCCAGCGCCGATAATCGGCGCGTTGACGACGCGGTGAGTACGGTGTTGCCATCTGGTACGCCGGGAATGGCGGTGCGCGTGCTGTTGGCATCCAGCTGCCGTGCCACGAGCAGCTCCTCCTGTGCTGCGACGAGTTCCGGCGAGAAGATGGCCGCGAGCTTCTGCCCCACGAGAATGCGCTGTCCCTCGACGTTCGCGAACAGCGTGTCGATGTAGCCGCTGTACCGCGCCGTGATCATCGACTGTCGCGACTGATCGACGACGACGGTACCTGCCGCGCGGGTCTCGTCGCTGAGCATCCGCAGTTCGACGGTCGCGAACGTGATGCCGAACTGCCGCAGTAGTGACGCGGACAGCATGACGGCGCCGTCGGGCGACATGTTCATCCCGGCCATGGCGTCGGTCGCCGCCGGAGCGCGCGACGCCGCTCGCTCGTTGGGCGCGCGGCGTGAGCGCCAGAGGAACACACTGATGATCGTGATCGCGACGAGTACGACGCTTGCGGTGATTATTTGACGTGACCGCGTCATCGCAGTACCTCGGCGCCCACGGTCTGTCGAAGCCGTGACAGTGCGATTGCGACGTCGATGCGTGATCGGAGCAGCGACATCTCGTACGTCAGGACCGCTGACTGCGCCGAGAGCACCGTGGCGAGCTCGGTACGGCTCGCCTGATAGCTCGTCAACGCCGATGCCACTGCGGCGCGCGCCTGCGGCAGGATCGACTGCGCGTAGAGGGCAGTTTGCGCGCGGGCTCGTTCCGCGTCGCTGGTGAGCGTCGTGACGTCCGCACGGAGCTGCGCCTGCAGCGCATCGTGTTCGGCCGTCAGGGCGTCGAGATCGGCCTGCGCCGCAATCCGCTGGGGCGTGAGATTGCGTGCGCGTTGCACATGCAGCGGAATGGCCACCATGGCGGTCATCATGTCGCGCCGACCGAGGCGGTTGCCGTACTGGAGCGAAACGTCGATGTCCGGCGCGCCTGCTGCCTGCGCCAGTTGCACGCGTGCCGCCTGCGCACGAATCATGGCCTTCTGCGACATCAACACCGGACTGCGGGTGGCCGCCAGCCGCTGGAGGCTGTCGAGCGACAACAGGGGCGAGTCGGCAACGCGCGACCCCAATGTCGTGTCAGCGTATCGTGCGTTCGTCACCGCCGGATCTGCGACGCGCGACACGATCTCCGTCGCCGCGAGCGTCAGGCTGACGCTGTCGTCGCGATTCAGGTGCGCGTTCAGCCGTGCGGTGAGCGTGCGTTGCTGCTCGCGTACGATCAGGGCGGATTCCGCGATTCGCTGCGCGGCGATGCGTGCGGTGAGGAGCTCATGTTGTGGTGCCTCACCGGCAGCGTATCGCGCGTCCGTCGCCCGCACGATGCCGCTCAACGCGTCACGCTGCTGTTCGACCAAAGGGCGCGACGCATCGACGAAGAGCAGCTCGAAGTACAGCCCCTCGATCGCGGCGTGCACCGACAGACGCGTGCTCGCATACTCCGCCGCCGCGCTCTCGGCATCGGCCGTGGCAACGCGACGACGCTGCGACAGCCGTCCCGCTGCGGGAAATGACTGCGAGATACCGATCATGCTCATGGTCATTTCGTCGTCGCGCAGGTTGGGTCGCGTGATCGGCAGGTTGAGAAAACCAGCCTGCAGCGTCGGATCGGGTCGCGTGGCACTCGGCTCGATCCGTGCGCGTGCTGCGGCAAGGCGCGCACGTGCCGCGCGCAGCGCCGGACTCGCGCTGTCTGCGTCGCGAAGGAGAGTCGCGAGCGTGACGGGCTGCTGCGCCCGCGCCGTGATCGGGCTCCACAGCGTGAGGGCGTTGAAGAGGACGAGGCGACCCACGCGCGACGCCAGCGAAACATGCGCTGTGCGCACGTGACGGCCGGACGCCGCCATCCGCGCACAGCGCGCGGCAAACGGTCTGAATGGCATGTATGCAACGGCTGCAGTGACACGCGCTGATGGAGTCGCGCCCTGATGCGGGCGCGGTCTTCAACGGTGCTACGAGTGCGCCGTGACTGGCCGCACACGGTTCTGAGGAATGGCGCGTCGCGTCGCGCACGAACCTCAGGCCCGTGGGGGCGGTGTCTCCGGTGCTTCGATGACGTCCGCTGGCGCGGCCTCGCGGACAGTGACGATCATGCTGCGCGGCACGTGGATCAGCGTAATGGGCGAGTCGTCGAATGCTGCGGCGGACGCGAACACACATGGCGCCATCGTGGTGCATGCCTGCACTGGTGCCGGCGCATGCTCACGCGGCGACTCCGGCGCGTCGGACTCCGGTGTCGGGACCATCACCATGCCACGCATCCCGGAGGCGCCGGAACCTGTCGCTTCGCTCTCGCCCATCGGAAGCGGGCAACCCGGCCCGCCCGCCGACGACGTGAGCTGGAGCGCGAGGAATCCGACGATGAGGGAGAGGCGCCCGAGGACTTTCATGTCGGGAAGGTAGTGCGTGCACCTGGACTTCGTTCCGATTGCGACTCGAGGTTTTTCCCGCACGGGATGAGAACGGGCGTAATATCATTCGTCGTCCGCCCTAGAAGCCCAGGCGTACGCCCGCGTTCAGCGTCGCCCCGGTGACTTCCGTCCACGCATCGGTGGACCAGCGGCCACCGCGTCCACGCGAGGGCAGGAGCAACGGGTTGAATCGGGTCTGTCGGACATTGGTGAGATTTTCACCTTTCACGAAGACGCGCGCGCTGCCGACGGCTGTCCGGAACGTCTGCTCGACGAGGAGGCCGACCACCAGGTACGGACGACTCGTTGGGCGCAGCACCGGTGCATCGTCATCCCCGAGCGGTCGGACCACGCGCAGCAGCAATTCGGCGCTCCACATCTGCGTTGGCTGTATGGCGTTGGCCAACTCCAGTCGCGCGGCGCCACCCGCCGTCACGCCGTCCGCGTCAGACACGATGAGCGGATGCGCGATACGCGACGCAAAGACGGCCGTGTTGAGGTCGACCTGGCCGAGCGGTGTCGCGATCGGGCCACCGATGTCGAGCGCGGTTGAACGCGCGCGCTCAGGCACCACACCGTTGTGTGGCCGCAGCGGCGTGAGGCCCGTCGCTTCGGTTTCCTCGGTGAACGGCGTAGGACCGAACGCCCCCGTTCCCGCCGACGCTCGCGTCGTCCAGCCGGCCAGCGCGGCGTTGGTGGCTGGACGAGACGGTCTGCTTCCACGACATCACCGAGTCGATGGCGATGGTTCTTCGCGACCGCGGCGCCGCGCACGCTCACGATGGCACCGCGCAGCAGGTGTAGTCCATCGACATCATCGGCATCGGCGATCACCAACCGCGTCGGCGGCTGACCAGGTTGATCACGCCACCGAGCGCCGAGCTTCCGTACAGCGCCGACGCGGACCCCTTGATGATTTCCCCACGACCCAGATCGACCCGTTCATGGGGTCCGTTCATGGGGTCAGAGTCCTTGATCGGACGTGCGTATCGACCCGTTCATGGGGTCGAGTCTTTGATCGGACGTTTGTCTGACAACTCAAATCAAGGACTCTGACCCCATGATCGGAATCAAGGACTCTGACCCCACGGTCGGTCGGATCAAGGACTCTGACCCCATGGTTGGGATCAAGGACTCTGACCCCATGCTCGGACGCCATCATCCCCCCATCGCTCCGCGACTCGCCGCTCGCACGCGCCAGTCCGGAACGCAACTTGCATTTATTAGAGAGCGTACACATCACCGCGAGACAACACTCTGCAGGCTCGCGCCACGCAAGCGAAAGGGAAGAACATGTCCGGTACCGAAGCGAGCGCGACGGAAGCTGCGCACGCCGAGCTCCGGACGGAGAGCGAGTCGCTCGTGGTCGGGCTCGTTGGCGAATGGTCAATCGAGCAGGCTCAGCCACGTTTCGAGACGCTGATCGACGCCGCCTCCCCCGGACAGGCCGGGGTGCGAACGCTTTCGTTCGATGCGAGCGAGCTCGGGCCGTGGGACAGCAGTCTCCTGATCTTCCTGAACCAATGTCAGGACTACTGCGACGAGCATGACATCGAGTGTGACCGATCCGGCTTGCCTGAACGGGCGTCGCGGCTCTTAGCGCTCGCGAAGACCGTCCCAGAGCGTGTGCAGCCCGATCTGCCGCCGCGCGCATCGTTTGTGACCCGACTCGGCACCACGGTGCTCGAAGGATGGGACGACCTTCTCGCCACAATCACCTTCACGGGCGAAGTGGCGCTGTCCGTCGGGCGCCTGTTCACGCGACGGAACCACATGCGGTGGCGCCAGTTCTGGGTCGTGGTGCAGACAAACAGCTCAGGCGCACTCCCGATCGTCTCGCTCATCGCGCTGCTCATCGGTGCGATCATCGCCTTCCTCGGCGTGGTGGTGCTCCAGCGCTTCGGCGCAGGCTATTACGTCTCCTATCTCGTCGGCTTCGGAATGCTGCGCGAAATGGCGGCGCTCATGACGGGCATCATCATCGCCGGCCGAACCGGTGCGGCCTTCGCGGCGGAGTTGGGAACGATGAAGGTCACCGAGGAGATCGACGCCTACACGACGCTTGGTGTGTCGCCGATCGACCACCTCGTGCTGCCGCGGCTCCTCGGCATTTTCTTCATGATGCCACTGCTCACGCTCTATGCAGACTTCGTCGGGATCGCGGGTGGCATGGTCGTGTCGCAGGCGCTTCTTGATCTCTCATTCACGCAGTTCACGAATGGCCTGCTGGCCGCCGTCACGATCTCCGATGCGCTGCTTGGTCTGTTCAAGGGCACCATCTTCGGACTGATCGTTGGCGTCGCCGGATGCATGAAAGGCCTGCAAGGTGGCTCCGACGCGGGCGCCGTCGGGCGTGCCGCCACGGCCGCCGTCGTCCTCGGCATCACGCTGATCATCGCAGCCAACGCGCTCGTCGACTGGCTCGCAGCGCTGCTCCACATATGAGCGACGAAACACTGGTGATCGAGGTGCGCGACCTGACCATGAAATACGGCGAGCGCGTCGTGATGCAGGATATCAACTTCACCGTGGCGCGCGGCGAGGTATTCGTACTCATGGGCGGCAGCGGCAGCGGCAAGAGCAC
>Ga0209591_10006471_pt1 | contig 13011 bp, 10 predicted proteins | sample MAT01_FD_187207 | JGI IMG/M metagenome (GOLD analysis project Ga0209591, IMG submission 187207) | Freshwater microbial communities from Lake Fryxell liftoff mats and glacier meltwater in Antarctica - MAT-01 (SPAdes) (version 2) | ecosystem: Environmental > Aquatic > Freshwater > Ice > Liftoff...
CGCCATCCCCGAGAGGAAAGAGTCCATGTTCAGCACACTTTGCTGATTGCGCACGAGCGAAAGGGTTTCGACGTCGATGATCACTTCATCCGCCACGAAGCGATGGCTCAAGAGCGGCCGCAACTCGGCATCGATCTTGAAATGGCGCAACGTCAGGAAGTCAGGCGTTGGCCAACCAACCGGATTTTCCACGACCGCGCCGCTTATTTCCACGTGCCCACCGAATGGATTGATCGAGAGCTGATCGACTTTCACAATGAAACCCGTCCGCGCCTGAATCGTCGACACGATGATGCCCGGCAACAGCACGATCCATCCAGCTACCAGGATAACTCCGAGCATCGCAAAGATCAGAATGGTGCGGATAAGCCAACCGCCACGCGCAGATGAAGGAATCGAGTCAGTCATGGTGAACAGGGAATAGAGATTTAGACGGCGGAGAAACCATCGGTCACGAGCACGATGGCCTCAGCCGAAGCGGTAAACGAAAATGCCCCGGCGTATGGCAACACCGCATTGACGCCGCGTCCGACCACGACGCCGTCAGCGCCCGTCAACTGCCCCTCGACCACGGAAAGAATCCGCGCCTGCTCACCGGCTTTAAACGCCACCGTTCCGCCCCGCGCCAGCCGATGCCGCGTGATGCGAAATTCCCGGCACTCGGCCAGCACCACGGTTGCTTCAACGTTGCGCACGAGGCGCGGCGCGGTGGCGGTGTTCGCTTCGAGCGAGGCGAGCGATTGCTCGATGTGCAGCGTGCGCGGTTTGCCATCCAGCCCGACGCGGCCCCAATCATAGACCCGATACGTCGTGTCAGAGTTTTGCTGGATTTCGAGAATGAGATTTCCCGCGTCGATCGCATGCATGACGCCACTATGAATCAGGAGTGAATCTCCTGCCACGGTGGGCAGACGATCCACCAGTGATTCCGCCGTGCCATCCTGCAAGGCCGCGCGAAAACGAGCGGCATCCACGCCGGGCTTGAGTCCGGCCAACACTGCGGCGCCAGATTCCGCGTGCGCGATGTACCAGTTTTCCGTTTTCGGCTCGCCGCTGAGTCCCGGGGCGATCGTCGCCGGGGGATGCACTTGCAAACTCAAACGGTCACGGCAATCGAGCCACTTCACCAAAATCGGAAAAGGCCGCGCGGCGGGCCACTGCGGTCCCATGATCTCCGCCGTATGTTTCGCCATCACGTCGCGCAGCGTCCGCCCCGCCGTTTCGCCAGCGACCACGACTGACTGAGCCTCGGGCCGATCGACAATTTCCCAGCTTTCGCCGATCGGGCCACCGGCCGGCAAGGTACGTCCAAGATATTTTTCCAAACCACGACCGCCCCAGACCCGTTCTTGATAGAGCGGTGCAAATTGAAGAACTGTTTTCATAAATTGATCTTTGATTAGGGTGTATTTCGGTTTGGGGAATTTACATTGACCCCTCCGCCGATAAACTTGCTATTCAAGGGACCTCACTGAAATGCCCAAAGCGGAGAGTTCAAACTCAAAGGATAGTAATCCATCGTTCGAAGGACCGCGACATCGCCCCCAATGGCTCGCGGCGGTCCTTTGGTTCATCGTGGCCCTACTGCTCACGGTTGCTTTGGCGGATTTCATTCCCCAACAAAGCTACCAAAACACTTCGACCCCTGGCAGCCAGAATCTGGTCGGTATGCTGGGCTCCGAATATAGTTGGTGGTCCTACCACTTGATCGGCGGTTCGACGTGGCTGGTGCCCATCTTCTTTTATTGGATGTCGTATATTTACCTGCGCCGGGCGCGTCGGCTGACGGTCATGCGATTGCTCGCCATGGTGTGTTGCCTCGCGGCGTTGTCCACCATGACCGCCATGCAGACAACGATCTTCACCGATCAAATGATCTACACGGATGGTCCCGGTGGCGCACTCGGCAAGCTCCTCTTCCAGGGAGCCTTCAACAACATCCTCGGTCTCTTCGGCACCGCGCTCATCATGGGCACGATCTACAGCGTCGGCATGGTGTTCATCTTCACCCACGATATCGGGATTGAATTCAGCAAAATGGTTCAGTCGTTCCATGCGTGGCGGAAACAACGCGCCGAGCAAAAAGCCTTCCTCCAAGACGAACACCGCAAACATGCCGAGAAAGCCGCCAAGGACAAAGCCGACGCCGAAGCGACCGACGCCAAAGCCGCCGCTGCCGCGAAAGCCGCCGCCGCCTTTAAAAAACCCACCGCCGCAGAAAACGCCATCGCTCTATCCGCAGCGAACACCGCCAAAGCATCGCCCCCCCCCGCCCCACCGCTTCCCGCAGTTCCAAAACCTGCCACCAAATCTGCGACCGAACCAGCCCTTGGCAAAACCGCGACCGACGCAAAGCAACTGGCCGTCGTCACCGGCAAAATGGAACTCAACATCGTCAAGCCCGAGGAAACCAAGAAAGCCAAGGTCGTCCTCCCGCAAAGCGACGATAAAACTTATGAGTTCCCCCCGCTGACATTGATGAAGGAACAGGCGAAAATTTCCGCCGCCGACAGCGAGGAAGAACACCGCGCCAACGCCGAGAATCTCCTCCGCATCCTCAGCGAATTCGGCGTCGAAGTCACCTTGGGCGAGATCCACGTCGGTCCCGTCATCACGCGTTACGAAGTGGTGCCCGCCGCCGGCGTCCGTGTCGAAAAAATCTCCGGCCTCGATAAGAACATCGCCCTGGGCATGCGGGCGCAATCCGTCCGCATCCTCGCCCCGATTCCCGGCAAGGCCGCCGTCGGCGTCGAAGTGCCGAATCAAATTCCCACCCCGGTCGGCATGCGCGAGATTCTCGAGAGCGAAGACTGGGCCAACGCCAAAGCCGAGCTCCCCATCGCCCTCGGCAAAGATGTCTCCGGCAAACCGCTCGTCTCCGATCTCACAAAGATGCCGCACTTGCTCATCGCCGGTGCCACCGGCTCGGGCAAATCCGTCTGCATTAATTCCATCGTCGCGTCCATTCTCTACTCGAAGAGCCCCAAGGATGTCCGACTGATCATGGTCGATCCCAAGGTGGTGGAATTGAAGATTTTTAATTCGCTCCCGCACATGCTCATCCCGGTCGTCACCGAGGCGAAGAAAGTCCCGGGCGCTCTCAAGTGGTTGTTGAGCGAGATGGAGCAACGCTACCAGATTTTCGCCAAAGCCAACGTCCGCAACATCACCACGTTTAATAATCGCAAGAAAGAGAAATCCGAGCCACCGCCACCGGAAATTCAAGCCGAGCTCGCCGGCGTGGAACCCGACATCGAGATTCCCGAACGCCTGCCCTACATCGTCGCCATCATCGACGAGCTCGCCGATCTCATGATGGTCGCCCCGGCCGAAATCGAGACCAGCATCGCCCGTCTCGCCCAACTCGCCCGCGCCGCCGGCATCCACCTCATCATCGCGACCCAACGCCCGTCGGTGAACGTCATCACCGGCGTCATCAAAGCCAATCTTCCCGCGCGCATCGCCTTCCAAGTCGCCTCGCAAATCGATTCCCGCACCATTCTCGATGGCAAAGGCGCGGAAACGCTCATCGGTCGCGGCGATATGCTTTTCACTCCGCCCGGCACCTCGCGCTTGGTGCGCGCCCAAGGCGCCTTCGTCGCCGACGAAGAGATCCAAGCCATCGTTGATTTCCTCAAACGCAACGGTCCGCCCCAATACGCCGTGTCCGTCCAGCAACACATCGATCGGGCAGCCCGCGAGGATGACGAAGACGAGGATGGCGGCGGCGAAGATGGCGATCTGGGCGACGACGAAGCTTTGTTTCGCCAAGCGCTGGACGTCTTGCGCTCCACCAAGCGCGCCTCCACCTCGATGATCCAGCGCCGACTCCGCGTCGGCTACAACCGCGCCGCCCGCATCATGGACGTGATGGAAGACAAAGGCATCATCGGCCCGGAAAACGGTTCCAGCCCACGCGAAATCCTCATCGATCTTGATACTTACCAGCCCTGAGCAGCGTTTAATCTTTCAACCCCCGGCTAAATCCATTTAAGAGGAAGTTACATGCAGACCATCGGCGAACGACTGGAAGAAGCGCGCAAGCGCAAAGGTGTTTCTGTCCGCGAAGCGGCAGAGGCCACAAAAATCCGCAGCGACTACCTGCAAAAATTCGAGGCCAACTCGTTTGATCTCGATCTGCCCCCGCTCTACATCCGCGGCTTTATGCGCAACTACGCGCGCTTCCTCGATCTCGATCAGGAACGCTTCATCGCCGAGTACGACTCCGTCGCCGCCGCCGAAGGCCGGGGCCCGCGGCGCGTCGAGACCCGCGAAAATTACGGCCGCGTAGAATTTGCCGAGAACAATGAAGCCCCCGCCGGCAAACGCAGCTCCGTCGATCAAGCCATGTTATTTAAATACGGCCTCATGGGTGGCGGCGCCCTCCTCGTGCTCGGTCTGATCGCTCTCGTGATAAGTTTTTTCAGCTCCAGTACTCCGAGCAAAACCACCCCCACGGCCACCACCGCCCAGACGCCCCTCGCCCAGCCTCCGGCGGATTCCGCGCAAATCCTCACCTTCACGGCGATGGAAACCACCCGCCTTAAAATTATGCAGGTCTCTGATGACCGGATTATTTTTGATGGCGCCTTGGCCCGAGGTGAAACCCGCCCCTTCCGCATGACCGGAAAACTCCGCATCACCGTCGAAAACCGCCATAATCTCCGGCTCGAAGTAAACGGGAAGAGCTACGAAATCCCGACCTTCGACGCCAAAACAGATCCGCGAGGCCGCTTCATGTTGGAATAAGATCGTGCGGTCTCCCGACAAAATCAGTCACGCCATTCAAGGCCGGCCCTCGCCGGCCTTTTTCATTTTCATTCACAAACAGATCCCTCGGCAATCCACGCTTTGACAATCTTCCCCCGACGTCCAAACCTGCCCGCAACCTATGGACCAACTGCACGCCTACTGGCGCATGGAATACATCGAGGCCCCCCGCCGCACCGAAGCCGTTCCCTTCACCGACCTGCCCGCACTCGGCGACGACGCCAAGGCGCTCATCATCCACCGCCGCACACTTTCGTATCTGATCCTCAATAAATTCCCCTACAACGCCGGCCACCTGCTCGCCGTGCCCTTCCGTCCCGTGACGGATATCGCCGAGCTGACCGCCGCCGAGCGCATCGATCTGATGGACGAAATCATTTTCGGCCAAAATGTTTTGCGCGCCGCCATCAATCCCCACGGATTCAATATTGGCTTCAATCTCGGTTCCGCCGCCGGCGGCAGTATTCCCCATCTGCACGCCCACATCGTCCCCCGCTGGAACGGCGACAACAATTTCATGCCTGTCGTCGGCCAGACGCGCGTCCTTCCCCAAGCACTCGAAACCATGCGTCAGCGGCTGGCCACCGTCGCGATCGAACTCTCCGCCAAAAAATAACCCGTAGGGCCGGCCCTCGTGGCCGTGCCGCCCCCAGATCCTAGATCCCAGCCCCCACACAAAGTGTCCGCTTCCAAAACGCTTCACTTCCCCAACGCCCGCCAACTCGGCCAGTTGTTTTGCAACGACGAGGCCAATCTCACTCTCACGGAACGGAAACTTGGCGCCACGCTCATCACTCGTGATGACTGGCTGAAAATCGAAGGCCCCGACGAAGCCGTGGCCCGCACCGATGAGTTCTTCAGTCTGCTCAATCACGGCCGCAATCAAGGCCTCGCGATGCGCACGCCGGATTTTGTCCGCTTGCTCGACACCTACACCGCCGAGGGCGGTGCCGAGCAGTTGCGCTCGCTCTTCACCGAAGCCTTGGTCATCGCCACCAAGAAGAAGAGCATCGTCCCCAAAACGATCGGCCAAAAACTTTACCTCCAGGCCATACAGAAAAACCCCATTGTCTTCGGCATCGGCCCCGCCGGCACCGGCAAGACGTACCTGGCGATGGTCTCCGCCATCAGTGCCCTGCTAAAAAACCAAGTGCAACGCATCATCCTCACCCGGCCCGCCGTCGAAGCCGGCGAGGCGCTGGGTTTTTTGCCGGGCGATCTGCGCGAGAAAATTCTCCCCTATCTCCGCCCACTCTACGACGCGTTGCACGACATGCTCGATCCCGAGGATGTCTCGACTCTCTCCGAAAAAGGCATCATCGAAATCGCCCCGCTCGCGTACATGCGCGGCCGCACTTTGGCCAACGCCTACATCATCCTCGACGAGGCACAGAACACCACGCCCGAGCAGATGATGATGTTTCTCACCCGGCTCGGCGAAGACTCACGCATGATCATCACCGGCGATATTACCCAGATCGATCTCCCCCGCGCCAAATCCTCCGGCCTCATCCAAGCGCCGCAAATCCTGAAAAATATTCCCGGCATCGAGGTGCATCAATTCACCGCCTCCGACGTCGTCCGCCATCCGCTCGTCCAGCAAATCATCGCCGCCTACGAACAAGCGAAAGCCCGCGAGATCAGCGGCGCGCCGAAGGCAATGTAACCTAACAACTATCGCAGGGTGAATTGAACGGTAGGGCCGGTGCTTGCGCCGGCCAATGCTGCCGCAAGCGACAGCCCGACAAAATCCAAAAACATCGGAAACATGCCGTCGGAGTTTGTTTACCCCATTCACTCTCACTTTCACATTTTCCTTCAGCCATGCCCGCCCGCACCATCGCCATCCGCAACGCCCATCCGCACCTGAAAATTCCCCGAAGCAGCGTAGCCAAGATCATCACGACGCTGGACGCGCACGCCAAAGATTTTCTCGGCGGCTGTCCCACCGGTGAACTCTCCCTCGTGTTTCTCACCGATCCAGCGCTCGCCAAAATCCACGCCGACTTCATGGCCGATCCCACCGCCACCGATGTCATCACCTTCGAAGGCGACCCAGTCGCAAAATTGGGTGGAGAAATCTGCATCTCCGCCGACACCGCCGCGCGTTATATAGGCCTGCTCCCTGTAGCCGCGTTGGAGCAAAGCGACAACGTGGCCACGCTTTCGGCACGACGCCTGAAGCGCAGCTACGACAAAAAACGGCTCGCGGAGACGCGTGCCCTCCAAAAAACTTTCGCCACCGAACTCACGCTCTACGTCGTCCACGGCTGGTTGCATCTCGCCGGCTACGATGATCTCCAGCCCGCCAAGAAACGTCGCATGCGCTCCGCCGAAAAACGCGCGATGATCCTCCTTCACGACGCCAACGCCGTGCCCGCCTTTCGGCTGCGTTGAGTCTTGTGGTAGGGGCGGACCGCTGGGCCGCCCGCGATTGACCTGACGGCGCGCCCAGCGGTCGCACCCGACCTCGATGCACCTCCCGAAAAAATCTGAGTGCAACTGCTCTCATCCATGCTTCACTGCGTTTTTCCATGACTGAAACCCGTTCCACTTCCCTGCGCAATGCCTTCCTCACCGGCCTGCTCCTCATCGCTCCCTTATGGGTTACAGTTTGGGGCCTGCGCCTGATCATCAGCTTCGTGGGCGGTTCGATCACGCCGCACTTCGCACCTTATCTTCCAGCCGCGCTTAACCAGCTCCCGGCGATATTCTGGGATATCATCACCACGGTCATCGCCTTGTCGTTGGTTACTTTACTCGGCTATGTCTCGCGCCTCTTCCTTGGACAATTCATCGGGGCCATGGGCGAACGTTTCATTCAAAACATTCCCGGCATCGGCGTCTTCTACAACAGCGTGAAGCAGTTCATCGAAACTTTTGGGGCCAAAGACCGCAATCAGTTCAGCAAGGTTGTCCTCGTGCAATTTCCCCGCGCGGGCGTCCACGCCATCGGCTTCCTCACCAACAAGGCGCAAGGCGAACCCCACAGCCAGTTGACCGGCGAACACTGGGCCGTCTTCATTCCCACCTGCCCCAGCCCCGTCAACGGCTTCTTTATCTTCACCCCACGCGAAGAGATCATCGAGCTTAACATGTCCATCGGCGACGGCATGAAGACCGTCATTTCCTGTGGTGCCGTCCTGCCCACGTGGCCAAGCGCGAGTGCCGCCAGAGCCGCGCTCATGAGTGAAAGGGGAAAGTGAGAGAGAAAGTGGACGAACCCAGCCCCATTTATTTCGCTGGTTATTGGTAGGAGCCTGCTGGCAGGCGATTCTTCACCCTCATTCCTCCCCAGAGCCCCGACCCTGAACTCCCAGACCTGATCTCCTTCTCCCTTTCACTTCCGTCCTGCGAAACTTTAGCGAAGCAGGATCACTTTCACTCGCTCCCATGCCCGGCCAGCAGCTCCAGACCACCGCCTTCATTCTGTCGAAGCAGCTATCCAGCTCCGACTCGTTTGAGCAGCTCGCGGTTTTCTCCAGTGAACACGGTCTGCTCCATTGCCTGAGCCGGGTCACCAAAGCAAAGAGCACGACCTCGCCCACCGATCTCTTCGACGAAACCGAACTCTCGCTCGAATCCACGAACCAAGGCCGCACCTGGTTCATCAAGGAGCACCGCCTTATCCAACGCCACGCCGGCATCGGCCGCTCCTACGAGGCGCTCAAAACCGCCGCCACTTTCGCCACCCTCATCAATCGCAACGCCGTACCCGATGAATCACGCGAGCCCGTCACCGACCTCCTGCGCCATACCTTCACCGCTCTCGGTACCGGCGGTCGCCCCGATATCGTCTGGTTGAAAGCGCTCTACCGTTTTCTCCGCGACGAAGGTTATCCGGTGAAACAACAATGGTGGCCCCAACTCTCCGCCCCCGATCGCGATCTCGCCGCGCAACTCCTCAACCAAACCCTCGCCGCCCAGACCGCCGACACCTCCAGCGTCACGAAGATCACCCGCCGCCTGGAAGAATGGATCAAAGCCGAAACGGAAATCCGGCTTTAGTTGGTCGGCCGAATCCTCCCGGATGTGTGGCGGCTTGAGGGCAGGGCGAAGCATCCCGCTGAGCCGCGGCTCATCCGGGACGACTCGCCCTACCCGTCATTCCGTTTTTCTTCCGGCTTCCCTTCCTCGGCTTCCGGGTGTTCCGTGGGCTCGCTCCATGCAGTTCTCTCTCGACCATAAAACCGCCAGCCTGAGCGTCGGCGATTTTTCCGATTTCGCCCTCGGCCCGCGCGACTCTTTCGGCGGACCACAGGGTTTATGGCGCGCCCAACTCGGCCAACACTGGCACAACGAACTCAAAACCCAAATCGTGCGCGAACACACCGTGGGCGGAACTTTGCGCCCCGACGTATTGTTCGAAGTCCCCATCGAAGGCCGACTCGCCCATCGCGGCTGGTCAATCACCCTCACCGGCCGCATTGATCAGATCATCGGCCCGACCCTCCGCGAAATAAAAACCGTCACCCGACCACTGCCCACGGAAGAATCCACCCTGCGCGCCGACTACCCCGCCTATTTTCTCCAACTCTCCACTTACGTCATTTTGCTCAGGGCCTCAGCGCTCAACCCTCCGCTCTCAGCGCTCAACCCTCAACGCTCAACTCCCAACTGTTCACCCCTCCGCTCCGAACTCGTCTTCGTCGAAGCCAGTTCCGGTCTCGCCCAGACCATCGCGCTCACCCCCTTCGACGAGGCGCTCGTCCATCACCAGCTCGACGCGCTCGTCCAGTTTCTCGACCAGCAACTCCGCGCCCGCGAGCGCCGTCGCACGCTGCACTTTCGCCCGCCCTTCACCGATCTCCGTCCCGGCCAGGAAACAATTCAAGCGGATCTGCGGGCAGCCTTCGGCTGCGTCGAGAGTCCAGAGTCAAGCGTCCAGCACTCCGGCGAAGATTCCCCAACACTCGACGCTCGACACTCGACTGCCGCTCCCCCGCTCGCAGCGCTCCACTCTCAATCCGCAACTATCCTCCTCTTCGAAGCCCCCACCGGTTACGGCAAAACCGGCTGCGTATTGGAATTCGCGCTCAGCCAACTACAATCCGGCCGTTTCACCCGCTTGATCTGGCTCACCGGAAAATCCACTGGCCAACTCCAAGTCGTCCGCACGCTAGAGCAGATGACGGCGGTCGCGAGCAGTGGCCCGCGGCCCGGCCAACCGCGCGAAGCCACGCAACCCGCCCCCACACCCAGCCCCCCACAGCCCGCGTCACCTCCTGCGCCGCCCACACCACTCTCGCCCACCCCAGCCACAAGTAACCCAATAGGTTACTTTAAATCCTCTCGTTTCGGTAGGACCCCAGGCACAAGTACCCCAATAGGGTACTTTGATTCTTCTCCGCAGAGGACGCCACTCGCTCAAAGTAACCCGATAGGTTACTCGGGGCAGTCGACCGCCGGAAAACAACCAAACCAAAGTACCCTATTGGGGTACTTGTTGCCGGGGGCTCCGCTGGCCTTCTGGCAGGTGCGCAGCAAGTCCGAGCACTGCGTGAACCACACCTACCACTGCGTGCGCGAGGGCTGCGACTACCTCAATGGCGCCGCCGAACGCTGGCCGGGGAGCGGACTCTCCCGCTACTATCTCGACGAAACTCAACCCCACGATCTCGATACGTTACGCGCCGCGGGTAAAGCCGCCCACATCTGCCCGTACGAAATCACCCGCGCCGCCCTCGCGTTCAATGATGTCTGGATCGGCGACTACAACTACGTCTTCGCTCCCGACAATCGCGGACTCTTCTTTGACCAACCCGGTTTCGATCCGCGCACGACACTCCTCGCGATCGACGAGGCCCACAATCTTCCCACCCGCGTAGCCGATGCCTACTCGCACCGTGCCAACGACACTGATGCCCGCCTGTTGCTCGCCGAACTCGATCACCTGCGCGCCCCCGGTCCGCTCCTGCTCGCAGTCGAGGCATGGACGATGCTACTCGCGGCCTTGCAACCCACCGACACCATCGACGCCGCCCTGGAATCAGAGTTGCACGACTGCATCGAACGCCTCGTCCGTCTCACCGCCACGCTGCCCCTCGACTACACCGCACTCGGACCCAAGCACAGTGAAACGCTCTGGCAATTCACCGCCCTGGATGAATTTCTCGCCGATCCCAATCTGCGTCGGTTGCTGTGGTGTCCGCGCGCAGGCGAACTCAACTTCACCTGCACGGATGCGACAGCGGCGATCGGCGAAACGCTGAACCGATTCGGCGGCGCGATCTTAATGTCCGCCACCTTGCAGCCCTACGCCACGATGGCCGCCGCGTGTGGAATCATCCAGGTAGGGCGAGGCGTCCCTGCCGAACCGTCATCGGTAGGGAAGTCAGACGTTGTTCCGGCAAGCGCGTCCCGGCTCGTCGGGACGACTCGCCCCACCACCTACGCCACCCTGCACGCACCCGCCCCGTGGAGGGAAAACGCCTACGACGTCGCCGTCGATACGCGCGTCGAAACCACCTACAAGCAACGCGCCAACTACTACGGCACCACCGCTGCCACCATCGAAGCCATGCACGCCGCAGCTTCGGCGCAACGCGCTAAGCCCAACGTTCAACCTTCAACCCTCAACCCTCAACTTTCAGGTTCGTCTCCTTCTGGCTCTGAACTCTCAACTCTCAGCTCTCAGCTCTCAACTTCATCCGCCTCCCCTACCATCGCCGTCTTCTTCCCTTCCTACGCCTACGCCGAGTCAGTCCTGCGCGCATTGGAGAACAGCAACTCGGTGTTGCGTGTGGCACTCCAACCCAAGCTTCCCGATCTCGCCGCGCAAAACGCGTGGGTCGAAGAAAGCCTCGCGCTCACCGATGCCCTCTTTCTCGTGCTCGGCAGCAGTTTTGCCGAGGGCATCGATCTCCTCGGCGGACGAGTGACGCACGCCATGGTCGTCGGGCCCGCTTTGCCCGAAGTGAATCCCGTGCAGAAAGCCCGGCTCGAAACCTATGCCGGTCTCGGGCGGGAAGCCGCCTTCCGTCGCGTGTACCAGATTCCCGGTCTGCAAAAAGTAAATCAAGCCCTCGGTCGACTCGTCCGCGCGCCCGGCCAAAAAGCAAAAGTCCTGCTCCACTGCCGCCGTTTCGCCGACACTTCCTACAGTTCGCTGCTCGCGATGGAGTATCAATTCTACCGCGAAATTTCGACCATGGACGAGTTGCGTGCGTGGCTCAATGAAACCCCGACACAAGCCTAACTTCATTGAACAGGCATTGGCTCATGGTGGGGCGAGGCGTCTCCACCGAGCCCACGAATGCGCGCCTTCTCAATAAAAGAATACGGCTCAGTGCGCAGAGGGAGCCGGCTCCACCACCGTGGGCGTGGGCGCGCGCAAAATGGAATACGCCGGAATCAGCAGCACACCGTACTTTTTCAGAAAATCCAACTGCGCCTTACGTCCGGGCTTCTGGTCATCCGCCAACAGGGCGGTAATTTTCTGCAAGGCGGCTTCGTTCAACTCCGCCCACTCGGGTGAATCCATCTCCAACTTGAGTGACTTCGTTTTATAATCCTCCAGCAACGTTTCCACCGCTGACTCCTGTTCACGCGGCAATCCGAGCACTTCACTGATCAAGGGCGCTTGGAACTGCGCGAAAGCCCCCGGATCAGATTCCATCACCTCGGCATCCTGAATAAAGGGTCCGAGTGAAAGCACGTTGATCTGATTATCCGCCCGGCGGGCCTCTGCCTCGCTGGCTTCCCTCGCCTCCGCCGTCTCGAACATCTTGCGAAACGTCATTCCGACAAACCGACCCGAGTCGCGAATGGAACCATAGGAAAAGGATATTTCCGATTTCCGGGCATCCAATTCCTTCTTCACTTCCGCCAGCTCGGTGGCCAATGCCACGTTTTCTTTCGCGAGATCTGCAGGTGTCTTTGCGGTCGCCGCCACGGGTGCAGTAACCGGTTTGGGCGTTGACGGCTGCTCAAGCGCGGGCGCGACCGCCACCGATTTTGCCGACAACGACTCGACCGCCCCAGCCACTTTACGCCACGACAAAAAACCAATGAACACCGCCTCGGCGAGGCAGACAAAGGCGAGAAGCTTGATCGTAGTCCGAGCGTTCATTCGACCCACTCTAGGCGGAACATCCACCCCTGATCAACCCTTGAGAGCATCATCACAGTACAATTTCGATTCTTCCTCTTTCTCGTTCTGCTCCTCGCCCTCATTTTCTCCCAGCGTCACCGTCACCGCTCTACTGCGATCCCGCCCGTCGATTGCGCGAGACTGAATAC
>Ga0209591_10006474_pt1 | contig 13008 bp, 10 predicted proteins | sample MAT01_FD_187207 | JGI IMG/M metagenome (GOLD analysis project Ga0209591, IMG submission 187207) | Freshwater microbial communities from Lake Fryxell liftoff mats and glacier meltwater in Antarctica - MAT-01 (SPAdes) (version 2) | ecosystem: Environmental > Aquatic > Freshwater > Ice > Liftoff...
CGCGTGGAGCAGCGGATCGGCCGCTGTCATCGTTATGGCCAACGCAACGATGTTGTTGTCGTCAATTTCCTCAATCGCGAAAATGCCGCCGACCGCCGCGTTTTCGAACTACTTGACCAGAAATTTCAGCTTTTTGAGGGTGTTTTTGGCGTCAGTGACGAAGTGCTAGGGGTCGTAGAATCGGGAGTTGCCTTTGAAAAGCGGATCGCCGACATTTACCAGACTTGCCGCTCGACCGCGGAGATCAACAGTTCGTTCGATCAATTACAGGCTGATCTGAGCGCCCAGATTGCCGAAGCAATGACCAACGCCCGTCAATCGCTGCTGGAAAATTTTGACGATGAAGTGCAAGAAAAATTACGTCTGCGCGCCGCTAACACCAAGGAGCAGTTGGATCGTTATGAGCAGATGTTAATGCAGTTGACCGCCCATGAACTCAACGGCCACGCGAAGTTTCTGAATGACTCGTCCTTTGAATTAGTTCAGGCACCCTTTGCCGACGACGAAATTCCGATCGGCCGCTACGAACTGCCGCGGCGGTCGGGTGATGCCCATTTCTATCGCCTGGCCCATCCATTAGCCCAACATTTGATTCAACAGGCCAAGGATCGGGTGTTATCTCCTGTTGCAATGGTCTTCGACTATGCTAATGCGCCTAACAAGATCAGTGTATTGGAAGCTTTGCCCGTCAAACAGGGCTGGTTGCAATTATCACAGTTGACAGTGGCATCGCTTTACCAAACCGAAGACCGCCTGATTTGGGTCGCACGGACCGATGACGATCAAAGGCTGGAAGCAGATACGACGCGCCGGCTCTTCCAACTGCCGGCGCGCATCAACGGGCCGGTCGCTAACTGTCCGTCCGCCATTGACACACAAACAGAGGTAATTCAACAAGGGATTTTACAGGAGATTGGCGAACGCAACGCTGGATTTTTTGAAACGGAAATGAGTAAGCTGGAAGCCTGGGCCGATGACCGCAAAGTATCGCTGGATCGTGAGATCAAAGAGTTCGACCGGCGGATTCAGGAAGCGCGCCGTACAGCGCTAGCGGTGGTAACATTAGAACAAAAGCTGGCGGCGCAGAAAGAAGTCAAAGCCTTAGAAAAAGAGCGCATGACCAAACGGCGCGCCCTTTTTGAGGCGCAGGATGAAATTGATGTACAGCGCGATGAAATCATAGCTGACACCGAAGCACGCATGGCGCAAACCCATACACTGACAACACTATTCACGATTCAATGGAAAATAACATAAACTATAAGACCATATCCCAGAATGTTCAGCCAGCACGCACCGCGGCCTAACGTTCAGCCAGCACGCCCACGTGCGGCCCACAAAAAGAATGCCAGCCATGAAGCGATTTCACGTTGAAGGACACATCTATTACATTACTACCAACATTTACAAACGGTTACCGATTTTCACGCACCCGTCTTTTATCATACCACTCTACGACAGCCTGCATTTCTATCGTCATCAATATGCGTTTAGACTGCTGGGCTATGTGATTATGCCGGATCACATTCATTTGATGCTCTGGCCGACAAGCGAAGTAAGCGTAAGCGATTTCATGCGCGATTTCAAAACGTTTACGGCGAAACGCATCATCCGGCAAGCACAGGTAGAACAGAATCAACCATGGCTCGCCCATTTTTCTCAATCGGGCCAAGAGACCGGGCGGGGTGAAAACAAGGTGTGGCAGGACAGTTATTGGGATGTGAACGTGTTTTCCAACCAATTTGTGCGCCAGAAGCTGAATTATATACATCGCAATCCGCTACGCAGCGGATTGGTGACCAAACCCGAAGATTACCCCTATTCAAGTTATCGCAATTATGTGTTGGATGAAGAATGGTGGCTCGAAATCGACCGTGGCTGGTCATAGCGCAATCGCCGCACGTGCGCACTGAACAGATGGATGCCGCACGAGGCGTGCAGACTGAACGATCATCCACGACGAAGCAGACTGAACGGGCCTCCATCGGTGGGGAGAAACACCGCACGTGGGCGTGCGGACTAAACGGCTATCCATTTGACGCTCAACCGGCACGCCCACGTGCCAACATAACGTGGATCATGCACGCCCACGTGCCGATTGATTAGCTTGGTTGTAATGTAACGCATGGACAGGCCAAAAGCAAAGGCTTATATCCATTTTTGCTAAAAAATCATCATAAACCCAAACTCGAACTGACCTGGATCGGCAAGGAAAACCGCCCGCGCCTGGAACCGTGTCGGCAGGCTCACGGCGCGCCGCGCATTTTGCTCGCAGACCCCAGCCGCAGCTACCACGCGCCCCATCGTGTCAGCGAAAGCGACATCACCGTGTCGGCAGGCTCACGGCGCGCCGCGCATTTTGCTCGCAGACCCCAGCCGCAGCTACCACGCGCCCCATCGTGTCAGCGAAAGCGACATCTTCGACAACTGCCTGATCTTTGGCGATAACCGGCTGGCGTTGAAGGCTTTGGTATAACCATGAAAATTCCGCAGAATGCAATCATAGACCCAGAAAAGCTGACCGGATACCTTCTCGTGCCGCAGACGAAGAATGATAAAGCTCAATTTCTAGCCCAGGCTGGCTTCTCGGCAGACAACCCAGCCACACTGGAACAAGCAATTCGCACCCTCATCGCCAGCAACGAAGCAGTACAAGATCGACAAGATATATATGGCACATTTTATCAGGTTACGGGCGATCTAGTGGGGCCTAATGGTATACTATCAGTGGTTACCGTTTGGATATTGCGTACGATAGACGGGCAATATCGCTTTGTAACCTTGAAACCGGCAAGGAGGAATCGATGAAACCAGCACTCTATCAAGAAATAGCCCTCACACGCGATATTCCGACCGAGAAACTGAAGCAAGGCGACATTGCTGTGCTCATCGACTATGTTCCTCATCCGACGGGTGGTGAAGAGGGGGCTGTGCTGGAAATTTTCAACGCCATTGGGGAGTCGATTGCCGTAATCACCGTTCCCAGTTCGGCCATTACACCACTGCGCGCCGATCAAGTGCCCGCGGTGCGTTCGCTCGTGGCGGCGGGATGATCATAGGATTTTAGCAACGGCGCCGATCAGCAGTTAGCACCAATAGCAACATCAGAACAAGCAGAAGATGACCCAACGCAAACAAAAACTCGAACTGACTTGGATCGGCAAAGAGCACCGGTCGCGCCTGGAACCGCGCATTTTGCTCGAAGACCCCAGCCTAAGTTATCAAGCATCCCACCGCGTGGGCGAAAACGATTTGTTCGATAATCTGGCTGGCACGTTGCACCTGGGAGAATGCCTAGATGGCCTTGTATCGTATCTATATTGATGAAGTAGGCAACCACGATATGAGCCATGCCGATGATCCGAATGAGCGTTTTCTTTCACTAACGGGTGTAATTCTTGAGTCGAATTATACTGCACAAACATTTATTCCAGAGATGAATGAACTCAAGCGGCTCTTTTTTCAGCATGATCCTGACGAACCTGTAATTTTTCATCGCAAGGAATTAGTGAACCGCAAACCTCCGTTCCATTCACTGCGCGACCCGGCCATTGCGCAGGAGTTTAACCAACAGTTTTTGTTAGCTCTCACACGTTGGGATTATCGTGTAATCACAGTTTGTATCGATAAAAAGGCGCATCGCGATCAATACGCGTTGTGGCGCTATCATCCCTATCATTATTGTCTGGCCGCCATGCTGGAAAGATTTGTGCTATTTCTTCATTATAATAATTTCAGAGGTGATGTGATGGTAGAGTCGCGCGGGGGAAACGAAGACCGAACCTTGAAAGATTCTTATACACGACTCTATCAACTTTGCTCGCCCACCCAGCACGGCGCGAGGTATTGCTAGAGCGCCAGTTGATTGGTGACGAGCGTAATATTTTTGGCAATCAGGTTTCTGACATTTTGCGCCAGAGCAAGTATCATCGCTCTAGAAGTGGCAAAATTGACGGATATGGGAAGAAGTTTCTGCCTTAATCTGAAATAGATTTGGATCCAAAAAAGAAAGCGCCCGTTTGGGCGCTTCTCCGATAGCCATTGACTATCCACCTCCACTAAATGGATTAAGCATAGTATATCACGAAATCGTGATATTTTCAACTATCAGTTTTGAACCGTTTTACGGCAACCCTAATGACCCCACGCAAACCCAAACTCGAACTGACCTGGATCGGCAAGGAAAACCGCCCGCGCCTGGAACCGCGCATTTTGCTCGAAGACCCCAGCCGCAGCTACCACGCGCCCCACCGCGTGAACGAGAACGATATCTTCGACAACCGCCTGATCTTTGGCGACAACCTGCTGGCGTTGAAGGCGCGGGAATGGGAAGATTATGCTAAACAGCTTGAAAGGATTGGTTATGCATCCTGCATTATTGATTGACAAAGCGTACAAAGCTTGGCTAACAGAACTCAAAGACAAAGTTCGTAACGCCCAAATCAAAGCCGCGCAAAAAATCAATACGGAGTTGCTTACTCTTTACTGGGAGCTTGGCGCCGATCTTGTGGAAAAACAGGCTACGTCAAAATGGGGTGATGGGTTTCTGCTTCAACTCAGCAGAGATTTGAAGATAGAATTTCCCGAGATGCAAGGGTTTTCCGAACGAAATTTGAAATATATACGACAATGGCATCTATTTTACGCCCAAACAAACCAGCAACCATCAGATGAACAAATTAGGCAACAAGTTGTTGCCCAAATCGTCCAGATCCCGTGGGGACACAATATTGCGATTATTACAAAATGTAAAGATGTGGGCGAAGCACTTTACTATGTGCGAACTACGCTTGCCAATAACTGGAGCCGTAGCGTACTTGTGCATCAGATCGAAAGCAGGCTCTATCAACGTACAGGCAAGGCGATCCACAATTTTGCGCTGACGTTGCCCAAACCACAATCTGATCTTGCTGTTCAAATGCTGAAAGATCCCTATATTTTTGACTTTCTACGCATGACAGAGGCATATAACGAGCGCGAATTAGAAATGGCATTAGTCAACCACGTTACACAATTTTTGCTAGAGTTGGGTGCGGGCTTTGCCTATCTTGGTAAACAGATGTTGATCCGGGTGGGGGAGCGAGAATTTTTTATCGATCTACTTTTTTATCACACCCGCCTGCGCTGTTATATCGTTGCTGAATTGAAAACGGTTGAATTTGAACCCGAACATGCGGGGAAGCTCAATTTTTACCTCAAAGCCGTAGACAGTCAATTACGGACTGAACACGATCAGCCAACGATCGGAATTTTGATCTGTAAAAAGAAAGACAAAATGGTAGTTGAATATGCTTTGAGTGACATTCACAAACCGATTGGCGTCTCCGAATATCAATTGACCCAATCTTTGCCTGACGAACTCAAGAGTAGCTTACCCAGCATCGAAGAACTGGAAGCCGAGTTAAGCGCTATAGGCGAGAGTGAAGCAAGCTTAGAAAGTTAACTAGCCAATGACCCAACGCAAACAAAAACTAGAACTGACCTGGCTCGGCAAGGAAAACCGCCCGCGCCTGGAACCGCGCATTCTGCTCGAAGACCCCAGCCGCAGCTACCACGCGCCCCACCGCGTGAACGAGAACGATATCTTCGACAACTGCCTGATCTTCGGCGACAACCTGCTGGCGTTGAAGGCGTTGGAGCAGGAGTTTTCGGGGAAGGTGAAGTGTGTCTTTATTGATCCGCCGTACAATACGGGCAGTGCCTTTGAACATTATGACGATGGTGTGGAACACTCGCTTTGGCTTTCCCTTATGCGAGATCGTTTGGAGCTAATCAAGCGGTTGCTTGCCAATGATGGTTCGCTTTGGATCACCATTGACGATAACGAGGTTCACTATTTGAAAGTGATGTGTGATGAAGTATTTGGACGTATTAACTTCGTTGCTAACGTAGTATGGCAAAAAAAATATACTATAGCCAATGATGCAAAGTGGTTATCAGACAACCACGACCATATACTTGTTTATGCTACGAATAAAGAAATCTGGCGTCCATACCGACTTGAACGAAGTGATGAGATGAATGCTCGCTATCGTAATCCTGATAATCACCCTAAAGGACCGTGGAAGGCTACGCCATTGTATGCCAAAAGAAGTGGCTCTGAGAGAGAAAAGCTTTTTTCATTTCGGTTTAAAAATGGAGTAGAGTGGTCAGCACCGCCAGGTACATCTCCCCGATTCCCTTCAGAGACATTACGGCAAATGGATGAAAATGATGAAATTTGGTTCGGATCTGATGGTACGGCTAATCCGTCGCGGAAGACTTTTCTTAATGATCTAAAAATTGAGGGGCCACCAGCACCGACAGTTTGGCTCCATTCTGATGTAGGAAATAATCACGAAGCGCGAGATGAATCGAAGATTTTTAACTTGGAAGATCCATTCGCTACCCCTAAGCCAGAGAAATTACTCAAACGAATTCTTGATTTAGCAACCCAACCCGGCGACCTCGTTCTCGACTCCTTCGCTGGCTCCGGCACCACCGGCGCGGTGGCGCACAAGATGGGCCGCCGCTGGATTATGGTCGAGTTGGGCGAACATTGCCACACGCACATCATCCCGCGGCTGCAAAAAGTCATCGACGGTGAAGACAAGGGTGGCATTACCAAAGCGGTCGATTGGCAGGGCGGCGGCGGCTTTCGCTACTTCCGGCTGGCTCCCTCCTTGCTCGAAAAAGATCATTGGGGCAACTGGGTGATCAACAAACAGTACAACGCTGCTATGCTGGCCGAGGCCGCTTGCAAGCTAGAAAATTTCACCTATGCGCCCAGCGAAACGCACTACTGGCAACACGGCCATTCCACCGAAACCGATTTTATCTATGTGACGACGCAAACCCTGACCCACGCCCAGTTGCAGGCATTGAGCGAAGAAGTCGGGGCGCAACGCACGCTGCTCGTGCTCTGCGCCGCCTATCGTGCCTTTGCCGGTGATCTCTATCCCAACTTGACGATCAAGAAAATTCCGCACGCGGTGCTGGCGCGCTGTGAATACGGCCATGATGATTACAGTTTACAAGTGGAGAATTTGCCGGTGCAAGCGCCCGTGGCAAACAACCCAGTTTTTGCCAAAAACCCGGTTGCTGAGGACGAAGCTACCGCGCGCCAAGCGCGCCAGATCGGTTTGTTTGGAGAACAAAATCCATAATGCCGTTCAGGGAGCACGCCCCGTGCGGGTCTCGCCTGGGCTAAGCCGCACGGGGCGTGCTCCCTGAACTCGGGTCAAAGACGTAAAGCCAAGTTTGTCCAAATTGGCCACGCACCGCGTGACCAATCGAAGGAGCATTCGGCATGAACAAACAAGTTAACGCCATCAGCGGGCGGCTCAGTCTGCGCCCACCGCAGCGTCACTCGCTGGAAATTCTCGATCGGGTGATGGAGATTGCCCAGCCGCACAAAAACGGCGATGCGGCCACGGCGCTGGCTACGATCGGCAGCGAATTTCCCACCGTTACTAGTTTTGAGCGTGACTTTCCGTCGCTCTGCTTTGCCCTGGCCACCGGCGTGGGCAAAACCCGGCTGATGGGCGCGTTTATCAGCTATCTCTATCTGGCGCACGGCTTGCGCAACTTCTTTGTGCTGGCGCCCAATCTCACTATCTACAACAAGCTGATTGCCGACTTCACGCCCAATACACCCAAGTATGTCTTCAAGGGCATTGCCGAATTTGTCACCACGCTGCCGATCATCGTCACCGGCGACAACTATGAAAGTGGCGCCGGCGCGCGCCCCACGCTCTTTAGCGGCTATGGCAACGAGATCACCGTTAACATTTTCAACATCTCTAAGATCAACGCCGAAGTGCGCGGTGGCAAATCGCCGCGCATCAAACGGCTCTCGGAATATATTGGCGATAGCTATTTCAACTATCTAGCGGAATTACCGGATCTAGTCCTGATCATGGACGAATCGCACCGTTATCGGGCCAGCGCCGGGGCGCGCGCGATCAATGAACTCAAGCCGATTTTAGGGCTGGAACTGACCGCCACGCCCTTTGTGGAAACGAGCAGCGGCGCAATCCCGTTTAAAAATGTAATCTACGACTATCCATTGGCCAAAGCGTTACAAGATGGCTTTGTCAAAGAGCCGGCGGTGGTGACGCAGAAAAACTTCCAGCCACAAAACTATAACCGCGCAGAGTTAGAGCAGATCAAACTCGAAGATGGCATCCGTTTGCACGAAAGTGTCAAGGTGGAGTTAGAGACCTATGCTCGCCAGACGGGCAACAAAATTGTCAAGCCCTTTATGCTGGTGATTGCACGCGACACCACGCACGCCAAAGCGCTGTTGGATCTGATCCAATCTGAGGAATTTTTCGAAAATCGCTACGCCAATAAAGTGCTGCAAGTCGATTCAACCACCAAAGAAGAAGAGGTGGTCGAGCGCTTGCTGGCCGTCGAAAGCCCCGCCGAACCAACCGAGATCGTAATCCACGTCAACATGCTCAAAGAGGGCTGGGATGTGACCAATCTCTACACGATTGTGCCGCTGCGCGCGGCTAATGCGCGGATTCTGATCGAGCAGTCGATTGGCCGCGGTTTGCGCCTGCCCTTTGGCAAACGCACGGGTGTCAAAGCGGTAGACCGACTCAACATCGTCGCCCACGACAAATTCCAAGAGATTGTCGACGAGGCCAACCGGCCCGATTCTGTGATCCGGTTGGAACAAGTCTTTCTGGATCCGAGCGAACGGGCGCAGCGGACAACGGCACTAATCGCCACGCCCACGATTGCCAGCCAGTTGAATAGTCAGCCGGCGGCCACCACATCCGCCACTGAGATGGCAGGGGCCATTGCGCCGCCGGCCATCTTTAATACGCCCGTCGCCCGCCAAGTGGCCGGGTTGGCCTACCAGGCAATCCAGCGGCGCGAATCGTTGCCTTCATCCGCCTATCTGCAACAGACAGAAGTTATGCAGGCCATTGTGCGCGAAGTGCAAGCGGCATACATAACACCCGTTCAGCCAACTTTGCCAGGGTTGCCAGCCGAGCCGGTGCCCGATTTCCTCGCCATCGTTACCCAAGCGGTGGCCCAGGTGCAGCAGCTGACGATTGACATTCCGCGCATTGTGGTGGCACCCATCGGCGAGGTATCGATTGGCTTTGATGTCTTTGTGCTCGATACGCGCAACGTGCATTTTCAACCGGTCGCCCGCGACTTGTTGATCCAAAGCTTGCAAACCAATCAACAAGAAGCGCTTAGGATGGGCAATCGAGTAGCAGCGGAAGCGCGACGCGAAGATTATCTGGTGCGCCAACTCGTTGATTTCCCAGATATTGCGTATGATGATCAAGCTGATCTGCTCTATGAACTGGCCGGGCAGATGGTACGCCATCTGGAAAGCTATCTGACCGATGCCGAAGCGGTGTTGAATGTGCTGCGCTATTATCAACGCCAATTAGCGCAGCTCATTCACGCCCAAATGCAGCAACATCGCTGGGAGAAAACGACGGGCTATGCGGCAACGGTTACGCGCGGCTTCATGGCGTTACGCACGAGCGCGTTTACCGCGCCCGCCGACCAACCCGTGCAGGATTTCCATGTGCCTCCATCCGATCGCAGCCGGATTGCCCAGCTTGTCTATGGCGGCTTCCATCGCTGTCTCTATCCCGTACAGAAATTCCAGTCTGATGCCGAACGTAAGCTGGCAATTATTTTGGATCGCGAGGCCGAGAAGTGGTTCAAGCCCGCGCTAGGCCAATTTCAAATTTACTATCAAGCAGGCATTGAGCAGAAGGAATATCAGCCCGATTTTGTGGCCGAGACCGCAACCGGCATCTATCTACTAGAACCAAAGGCGAGCAATGAGTTGGGAAGCGCTGATGTTCTGGCAAAACAGGAAGCGGCCATCACTTGGTGTAAACATGCCACGAATCACGCGCTAGCTCACGGTGGTAAACCATGGCGATACCTACTAATTCCGCACAACGTCATTGCCGACAACATGACGTTGGCAGGTCTAGTGGCGCAATATTAGAGCAATTGACCACTTATTTACGTCATCCTCGACTAGTGGTATTATATCCACATACGTCTCCTTATCGATCATCATCAACGAGCATTGTATGCCTCAAGCGAATACCGTCACTTAAACTTTGCGTGCGTGGGGCTGAATTTTGTTGCGAGGAAATAAAATGAAACGATGGCTTGTATGTTTCCTAATTTGTGGCGCCTACCTGTGGCCGACAACGCTTTATGCGCAAAACGCGCCGGTAGGCATCGACCCGCCAGCCTTGCAGGTGGTGGGCAACATTGAGCAAGCTCCGTTAACCGCCAGCTTGATCATTACCACCTCCCAGCCGGTCAGCAATGTGCGTATGTTTATCTCAGATTTTCAGGACGCCACCGACGATAACCGCACACGCGATCCGCTGCCGGCCAGCAGCGTGACGTTGATGCCATCGTCCGGCTACGAGAACTTAGCCGCCAATACGTTCACGCAGATTATCTTGCAAATTGCTGCGCCAGCCCAGGCGGGCATCTATACAGGCACGCTGACGTTGCGCTGGGATAGTGAGCCGGCCGGCAAGTTGGTCGTGCCCCTCACCATAGTCGCACGCGCCGACCCCACCCTGGCCTTACAAGACCCCACACAGATCACGATGAAGGCGACGCAAGGCACCAATGTCGTGCGCCGCGTGGTCTTGCACGAAGCGACCAATGGCTCACCTTTAACCAAGGTGCAAAGTCTAGCCCAAGACCTGGTCGCCATTGATGGCGCGGGTGTGCTGGCCGCGTCCCAAATCAACGTCAGTTTGCCTAGCCAACAGATTGCTGGCGGCGGATTCTTAACGGCAACTGTAAATATTAATCTACAAGGCGCACCCGCCGGCACCTACACTGGCAACTTACTCTTTTTTGCCGAACATGGCGCCCCCCTCGCGCTGCCGATGACAGTCAATGTGCGGCATGGTTGGTTTTGGCCATTCATTGTGATGCTGCTCGGTGTCGGCTTGGGGGTGATTTTGACCGGCTATCAAACGCGCGGCAAAGTGCGCGATCAATCGATCATCCGCCTGGCGGCGCTGCGCCAGGCGATCCAGGATGATGCCCAACTGAAAGACTTTTTCGGTTCACGCCTGATGCCCACCCTGGAGGATGCGGAGGCCACCCTGCGCCGAGAAAATTGGGACGCGGCCACAGCCAGCCTCGATCAAGCGGAATTGTATGTACGGCGCTGGCGGGCGAACCGCGCCGCCTGGCTGGACCAATTCCAGTATCTGCGTGAGAAATTAATGCCGCGCATCGAGGGCAATGCCATTGTGCTGCGTAAGCTGCAACAACAGGCCGCAACGATCTTGGCCGAAGCGGCGGATTACGCATCGCCGATCGACTTGCGCGCTAAACTGTTCGACATCGAAACTGTATTGGTAGAGTTTGAAACCGTAAAACGGCGCATCGAAACAGTAGGTGAATTGCGCAAGAATTCACCCGTGGATGCAGCCAGCAAGGAAACGTGGCGCTTGTCCGAGGTAGCGTTTACCGAGCTGCTAGAAAGTACGCTGACGGATAGCCCAGAATGGCAACAATTAAAAACGGAGATTGAAACGCTACGCCAAACGATTATCACCGAGAGCCGCAGCGCCACGCCCAGCGGCGCTGCGGCTATGCCACGTGGCATCGTAGAAACGATCAAAGAGGCATTGTTGCCCGCCGGCCTATTGCTGCCCGATGTGCAAGCGATCTCGTATACCAGCGGCGAAGAGGCCCGGCGGCGTCTGCAAAATTTTGGTTGGATTACCTATGCGCTGGGCGGGTTGTTGCTGGCCGGCGCCGGGTACAGCACATTGTATATTGGCAATCCGATCTTTGGCGCTTCCGCCATAGCCGATTATTTGTCCTTGTTGGCCTGGGGGCTTGGCGCCCAAACGACCTTTGCCTCGGTTGCCGATCTGTTGATTAAATGGGGGATCCCGGTGAATAAGGAGTAGCGAGCAAGTCAGTTGCGTCTGGCAAACAATCAGCGATCAGTTGAACAGGGATGCCCAGCCGCCGGTCTGGAGCCCATCGAAGGCGTGCTGCGCATGTTTTCCTGTGTTGGACAAGCGCACAACTATTAACTGATCTACACTTGCGTCTCGCAACCTGCCGTGCTCGAACTGACCCTGCCGGAGGGTGAACAGTACAAGGCTGAAGTGATCGACACGTGGGGCATGACAATCACGCCACTCACCGAGCCGGTGACGGGCTGCGCCACTGTGCCCTTGCCTGGCAAGCCCTATCATGCACTGACCTTGCGGCGAATTGGCTAGCGTGCTATCGTATTGGGGTGCAGAAAACTGTTTTCCATCCCTATCAGCCAAGGAAACGAGCAATGACCACCAAAATCGCCAAAGTAGAAAAACGTTTTAAGAGCCCTGCTCCGCATCCCAATGGTCTGCAAGCCGCGCCCGACGGTTTATGGAGCATCGACCAGGCCAATCACAAGATCTACAAACAGGATTATGAAACTGGCGCAGTGCTCTTTGAAGCGCAGACCGACACCGTCCACTCCAGCGGTATTACGCTGGGCGGCGGCGCGCTCTGGATCGCCTCCACCTACGAATCCAAGATTGCCAAGCTCGACCCCACCACCGGTGCTACACTGGCCAAATACGATTCACCCGGGGCCGGCGTTGTCGCCTGGCGCCAACATGCGCCCGATGCCGGGGTGACCGGCGCGCATGGTCTGGAATGGCGCGACGGCAAGCTCTACGTAGCCTCGCCGCCATCGCAGATGATCCACGTGATGGACCCGGAGACGTGGACCGAAGTTCACCGCTTCCGTGCGCCCGGTTTGCGTGTGCATGGCATCGCCTGGGCAGACAACGGTCTGCTCTGGGTGGCGGATACCTCGGCGGGTACAGTTAACTTGCTCGACCCCCAAGATGGCCGCATCTTCGATGTCCTGCGCGTGCCCTTCCCAGACGAAGTGCATGGCATGACCATTCACGAAGGTGTGCTCTGGTATTGCGACGCCGAGACCTGTGACATTGGGCGCATCCTTGTTGGGTAGCGGGAACTGTATCGTGG
>Ga0209591_10006477_pt1 | contig 13007 bp, 16 predicted proteins | sample MAT01_FD_187207 | JGI IMG/M metagenome (GOLD analysis project Ga0209591, IMG submission 187207) | Freshwater microbial communities from Lake Fryxell liftoff mats and glacier meltwater in Antarctica - MAT-01 (SPAdes) (version 2) | ecosystem: Environmental > Aquatic > Freshwater > Ice > Liftoff...
CAGACACCCGACGAATTTGATCTCGTAAATCCCGAAATTATGTTTTTAGGAAACAACCGTATCCGTGTTAATGCTTTACTCCAGCCCGTGAATAAGCAGCAACCTGGACTCCAAATTGCGATCGAGTCCAGTATTATTGTTGTTGATAGCACCCGCATAGAACTAGCGGCATCTACTATTAACCTCCAAGGAATCAGCGTACCTGCTCAAATTACCAACACCTTAGCGCAGGGTATAAATAGATTACTAGACTTTACACAACTAGAAAAGTCAGGTATATACGCTCGCATCCTAAGACTAGAAGTTACAGACTCACAAATGCAATTAATCGGTTTTGCCCGCATGGAGATAGCAAAAACAAACTAATATTTATGACCAGATCAATAATAAATTTAGTTAATACTAAAGACCAGAAATCTAAAAATGGCAAATAAGAGGCTCTTTGCAATTCTCCAACAAGGAGCAACGGTATGGAATACATGGCGAGCGGAAAATAGCCATATTGCTTACATTGATATGAGTGAGGCAAAGTTTTTTAATGTAGATTTTGGTGGAGCTAGGCTTAGTGGCGTGAATCTCTATAAGGCTTTTTTAGGGGAAGCTAACCTCAAGATGGCAATTTTAAGTATGGCAAACTTAAGTGGAGCAAATCTTAGCGCTGCCAACCTTTCTACTTCCAACTTAATAGGTGCGAATCTCAGTGAAGCCAATTTATCTAGAGCTAATCTTTTGAGGGCAAATATGGGCAGCACAATTTTGAGTGGGGCTAACTTAAGTGGTGCTAACCTTGGGCAAGCAAATTTAAATGAAGCTTATTTAAGTATGGCAAATATCAGTGATGCCGATTTAACGGAAGCAAGTCTAAATGGAGCATTTTTATCTGCCAGCATCCTAAGTAGGGCTAATTTAACTAGGGCAAACTTAAGTAATGCCGACCTGATCAAAGTAGATCTGACAAATGCCAATCTTTGTGAAGCAAAATTAATTAAAGCTAACTTATCAGGGGGAAATTTAGCAGGAGCGGATTTTAGTGGGGCTGATTTAAGCGGAGCAGATTTAAGTAATACCGACTTAACTAAAACTAACTTTAATAATGCCAACCTCAGTAATGCCAATCTGAGCAAGGCTGATCTGAGCTTTGGGAGCCTCACTAGAGCTAACTTAACTAGAGCCAACCTCAAAGATGCAAATTTTCTGACTGTTTACTCCAGTGGAGCCAACTTTGAAGGAACAATCATGCCCGATGGTAGAGTTCATACTTGATATTCCTATAGATTAATTGGCGATTAAACTAGCAAAACTTTAGCTGATTAAAGATACTTTCTTAGATATTAAAGTCATAGGGTTTGGGGTATTATTTATAAAAATTAACTTATTCCAATGAGGATTCATAGTGGCTGACATAGCACAACTAGATATAGTTCAGAAAGGTTCTGCTCAATGGAATAACTGGCGTAAGCTCCATACCGTAGCTCTAATTAATCTTAGTGGTGCTGATTTGACCAGAGCATTTTTAGATGGGGTGGATTTTAGTAGAGCTAATCTTTCTAGTGCCATTCTGAACTGGGCAGTTCTCAATAAGGCAATTTTAGTGGGTGCAAATCTTAACTCAGCTCAATTAAATGGTGCCAATCTCAGTGAGGCGATCGCCAGTGGTTGTAATTTCACCAACGCTAACCTCAGTACTGCCATTTTAAGTGGCATAAATCTCCGAGGAGCTATTCTGAAGGAAGCTAATTTGGGGTTTGCCTATGTCAGTACAGCCGATTTAAGTGGAGCCAATTTGATCTCTGCAAATCTTAGAGGTGCATCTCTGTATAAGTCTAATCTGTCATTGGCTAATCTAGTCAACAGCACTTTGGCAGAAACTGATTTAACTAATGCTAATTTTTCCGAAGCTAATCTCGATTCCGCAAATATTAGTGAAGCAGATCTAGGTAATGCTAATTTTCGCTGGGCAACTTTACGGGATGTCAATCTGCGTGGAGCTAATCTTTCTGGAGCTAATTTTACCTTAGCTAATTTAGTGGGAGCAAATCTGAGCCAAGCTATTCTACATGGCATAAATCTTTCCAACTGTAATTTGACTAATGCTAAATTGACTGGGGCTGATCTGAGCAACGCTAATTTATCTGGGGCAATTTTGGCGGGTGCAAATTTGACAGCAGTAAATCTGGCGGGGGTAGATATTAATAATGCTGATTTAACTGGGGCAGTTATGCCTGATGGTTCAATCCACCCTTAGTCTTTATTAAGAGTTATAAATATGACCCAGCCTTGGCAATATGTGGTTTCCATGCCACAACCAGAGAATCACCTCTTTAATATTCAATTAACTATCTGCGATTGGGATGCAGACTTTCTGGATTTACACCTGCCTGTGTGGTCTCCAGGATCTTATTTAGTTAGAGAATATGCCAAAAATTTACAGGATTTTAAAGCCATAGACCAAAATGGCAAAAGCTTAAACTGGTTAAAAATCACTAAAAATTATTGGCGAGTTGAATCATTAAAACAAACCTGCCAAATTAGTTATAAAATTTTTGCCAATGAATTAACCGTAAGAACTAATCATTTAGATGATACTCACGGTTATTTTAATGGGGCGGCAACATTTATGTTTGTTCCCAATTATGAAAATCATCCGTTTACGGTAGAAATAGTTGTCCCCAAAAATAACTGGGAAATTGCCACTGCCCTGCCCCATTTTGAAAATCATGCCTCGATCTTTTTTGCCGATCGCTATGATCAATTAGCTGATAGTCCTTTTGAAATTGGCATTCATACTCAAGTTAAGTTTGAGGTTTTGGGTAAATCCCATGAAATCATTGTTTGGGGGGATGGCAATCCTGATTTAGGGCAAATTGAGCAGGATACTAAGGCAATAATTGCCACTGAAGCAGAATTATTTGGGGGATTACCATACGATCGCTATCTATTTATTTTGCATTTAGCTAATGGCTATGGCGGTTTAGAGCATCGAAACTGTTGTTCTCTAATCTATCCTCGGTTTAATTTTCGTGGCGATCACTATTTGAAATTTATGAATTTGGTTGCCCATGAGTTTTTCCATACTTGGAATGTCAAGCGTATCCGTCCCAAGGCTTTGGAAACCTATAATTATGATCAAGAGAACTATACATCTTCATTATGGTTTGCGGAGGGGGCTACGAGCTACTATGACCAAATCATCCCCCTCAGGGCAAAAATCTATGGTAAAGATCACTTTCTGAAAAGTCTAGGCGAAACAATTACAAGATTGCAAAATACTCCAGGACGACAGGTGCAATCGCTGTATGAGTCGAGTTTTGATACTTGGATTAAGCTGTACCGTCCCGATGCCAATAGCCCTAATAGTCAGATTTCCTATTATCTTAAGGGTGAGTTAGTTTGCATGCTGTTGGATTTAGCAATCCGAAACTCTAGTCAAAATCGCCGTTCTTTAGATGATGTGATGCGATCGCTCTGGCAATATTATGGAAAACCAGAAATTGGCTATACCGAAGGCGAATTATATGCAGTCATTGAAACAGTTGCTGGTACGAATCTTCAAGATTTTTTTCTTAAATATATCCATAGTACCGATGAACTAGATTTTAACTACTATTTTGAACCCTTTGGCTTAGAGCTTTATGCTGGCTATGCTCAAAAATCAGTCTATACAGGGATTTCTGTGCGGTCAAACAATGGGGTGGTTACAGTAAAATCCGTCGATGCCAATTCACCTGCCCAATTAGTAGGGATTGATGCCAATGATGAAATTTTAGCGATTAATGGCTTTCGGGTTACGGCTGAAGCTTTTGGCGATCGCCTGCTGGATTTCAAACCCCATACTGAAATTACAATCACCCTATTTAAACAGGATCAGTTAAAAACAGTGACTTTAAGGTTAGAGCAGCCTAGGTGCGATCGCTTTATGATTTCTGAAGTTAAAAACCCCACACCTACGCAGCAAAAAAATCTACAGAATTGGCTTGACTAGACAGGACAAATTATTCTGCTGATTTAGCGGTTGAATAGGCAATTACAGTGACAGATTTGACATTTTTATCGCGGCTACGTGTGGAATCAATACTAACTACTGTATAGGACTTAACGGAGTCAGGTTCACCGACTTGGAGCGTTTCCCCGATTACTAGTGGTGTATTACGGTTTAAGGATCCGATAAATCGTTGATGAAGATCCGTCATTAAATATTGCATTGGAGATGTCTCTGGAGATTTTTAGAAGGATTTTTAGATGGATGACTATACTTTAACTAATTAAGTTAGCCCAAACTCAAAAGTTATTTATGCCTTACTCTTTATATACCACTGTTTTTAGTATGAAAAGTGTAAATTTCTATTGCTGTAGCTATCATACTCTGGGGCTAAAGTACTTCTAACTGCCCCTCTTGACACTCCCAATGATAGCAAAAAGCTGTTAAATGCTGATCTAAATTAAAGTTTACTTTCTGAAAATCAAATAAAAATTGTGGTAATTAATTGCCAAGTCTATAGTTTGTTATAGCAATTTCTATGACAAAGCTGATATTAGGAATGGTTTGGACGATACAATCTAGCTTAGATAAAATTTTTAAACAATATGGACTTTGCAAATCTCAATGTCGTATTAAACGCTGGGGTCATTCTCCCAGAATCAATCATAGTCGTATCCTTGCTAATCGCCTTGGTTGCTGATTTGGTTTCTGTTAAAACTTCTAAGTGGTTGCCAGCGATCGCTATTAGTGGGTTATTAGGCGCTGTTACAGTTCTAATTTGGCAGTGGACTAATTTAACAGAACCCTTAGCGTTTGTGGAAAGTTTTAATGGGGACAAACTCAGTATTATTTTCCGAGCCACGATCGCTTTGTCCTCGGTGCTAACTATTTTAATTTCTGAACGCTATTTTCTGCAATCGGGTATTGCGATTAGTGAATACATTACGATCTTACTATCGGCAACCTTGGGCGGAATGTTCTTGGCTGGGGCTGATGACTTGGTGATGGTATTTGTCGCTCTTGAAACCCTCAGTATTTCATCTTACTTACTTTCAGGATATGCCAAGCGCGATCCTCGCTCTAATGAAGCGGCTTTAAAATATTTATTAATTGGGGCATCTAGTTCTGCCGTCTTTTTATACGGAATGTCGCTGCTCTATGGTTTATCTGGTGGTTATACCAATCTCCATGCGATCGCTTCGCGGTTACCGTTGGGTGGCTTGAGTTTAATTGTGGCAATGGTATTTGTAATTGCAGGTATTTCCTTTAAGCTATCGGCAGTGCCTTTTCATCAGTGGACTCCAGATGTTTACGAAGGTTCACCTACGCCTGTGGTGGCATTTTTATCCATTGGCTCTAAAGTGGCAGGTTTTGCCCTTGCCATACGGTTCATGGTCACAGTATTCCCGATGGTCTATGAGCAGTGGCACTATGTATTTGTAGTGTTGGCAATTTTTAGTATGATTTTGGGCAATGTTGTAGCGATCGCCCAAACCAGTATGAAGCGGATGTTAGCCTACTCTTCGATTGGGCAAGCAGGTTTTGTGATTTTGGGGATGGCGATCGGGACCGAAGCAGGTTATGCCAGCATGGTTTTCTATATGTTGGTTTACCTATTTATGAATATGGGTGCCTTTGGTTGTGTAATTCTATTTTCCCTTAAAACTGGCACCGATCAAATTAGTGAATACAGTGGCTTGTACCAAAAAGATCCTTTACTTACCCTATGTCTAAGCGTGTGTTTGCTCTCCCTAGGTGGTATTCCTCCTTTGGCAGGCTTCTTTGGCAAAATTTATATTTTCTGGGCAGGCTGGCAAGCTCAAGCTTACGGTTTGGTGATTTTGGCTTTGGCGATGAGTGTGGTTTCTATTTATTACTACATCCGAGTTGTGAAGATGATGGTAGTCAAAGAGCCGCAGGAAATGTCTGATTCTGTGAAAAATTATCCAATTAATCCTACATGGACTGCTGATGGCATGAAACCTTTACAGGTAGCGATCGTGGTTACATTAGTATTCACAGGGGTAGCAGGTATTGCTTCTAATCCGATATTTACACTGGCAAATCAGTCTGTCCATGACACGCCATTTCTCAGTGCATCTATTCAGAATCAAGCTTTGAAAGTAGAGCTTTTGAAACAACTGGCGGATCAAGAACCCGTTAGCCAATTACCTGCTCTAGAACCTACTATTCAGGAGTAAGAACTAGGGTGGCAGAAGCCGAATCTAAAACCACTTCGATTACGAAAGAGGCGATCGCGATGTTGATTGACCTAGCTGAGCGTGGTGAAATCGATCCGTGGGATATCCAAGTTATAGATGTGGTAGATCGGTTTCTGTCTAGGCTAATTAGCGACGATCGCCGAGATCTTTATGAATCGGGACAGGCTTTACTCTATGCTTCGATGCTGGTTTTACTCAAGGCCCAGAGTCTTTCCCAAGTTGCAACTTTGACCGAAGAATCTGTAGATGATTTTATGGATCTTGGCGAACCCTCATCTAGTGATAAGCCAATTAACTTCGATCAAGTAATCAAACGTCGCCCTGCGGCTCTGCCCCCCGAAGGTCGAAAAACTACCCTAGCCGAGTTAATTATTCAGTTAGAAGAAATTGCTCAAACTATGGGGCAGAGAGTCGGAAAAAGACCTAATCAAAATCGAAATCGTCCCCAATCTCGACAGGTGGCACTACGCGCGATCGCTCAGTTGGCACACAAAGAAAATTTGTCAGAAATGGCGATGCAACTTGAGGTATTTTTTAATCAAAATCCTGCAACTATTGATATTTCCGAGTTAGTAAAAGTCTTTAGCGATCGGGTAGGAGTGTTTACTGGACTATTATTTCTATCAGCACAGGCAAAGGTGGAACTAGTACAGTCAGATTTCTATGGGCAGATCCAAGTTCATCCCTACTTTGCCGAAAAATCTTCGCAAATCAATTTAGAGATTATTCTTTAAGTCAATTCTCTAAGTCAACGAAAGCTACAATCAATACTATTAGTAATTAGAACTAAAGTCACAATATGGGTTCTAATTAATCACATAATTCGTCAGTATGGGCAAAGTTTATTTAGTTGGGGCAGGACCTGGAGATCCGGGATTAATGACCATTAAGGGCAAAACTCTGCTAGAGCATTGTGACGTGGCTATCTATGATGCCTTGGTTAGTCCCGAAATTTTAAGCATGATTAATCCCTTTGCCGAAAAAATTAATGCGGGTAAACGTCGGGGCAATCACTCGCTTTTGCAATCGGAAACTACCCAGTTATTAATCGAGAAGGCTCAAGATCAAGCTGTTGTAGTGCGCTTAAAAGGTGGTGACCCATTTATATTCGGTCGGGGCGGCGAAGAAATGGCGGATTTAATTGCCGCAGGCATTGAAGTGGAAGTAGTGCCGGGCATTACCTCTGGGATTGCTGTACCTGCTTATGCTCGGATTCCTCTGACCCATCGAGACTATAGTTCTTCCGTTACCTTTGTCACAGGACATGAAGCCGCAGGCAGATACACGCCTAAAGTTAACTGGCAAGCGATCGCCACAGGCTCGGAAACCATTGTGATCTATATGGGATTACATAACCTCCCAGAAATTATTCCTCAATTAATTACCGCAGGATTAGCTACGGAAACGCCAATTATCTTAATTCGTCAAGGTACTCGTGCCGATCAAGCCGAGTTAGTGGGAACCCTCGATAATATTCTAGAAAAAATTGTTGCCTCTAATTTTCTGGCACCTGCGATCGCTGTGATCGGAAATGTGATTAAATTTCGAGACACCCTAAATCCTTTACCCTAGTTCCATTATTTAGCTAAATTTTTCATGTCAGCAGTTATCCGTTCCGTATTAACGCCTTTAATTAAATTGTGGCTGCGATCGCAAGTAGAATCAGTAAAATCCCTTGAAGTTGCTATAACAGGAAGCGATCGGGAGATTTTGCAGGGCTTAATTCCCAGTGCCAAAGTTGCCGCTACAGGTGTCGTTTATCAAGGATTGCATTTGAGTAATTTGGCTTTAACCTCTAGTCAAATTTATTTAAATACACCTCAAGTCTTAAAACGTGAAGCCCTTAAACTTTTAGAGCCAATCCAAGTAAATTTAGAATTGCAATTAACCCCGACGGATCTGAAGCATTGCTTGCAAGCATCATTACTGGAGGAAGCTTTAGGCAAAAATTTTACTGGAATTACTGAAGATCAAGAAATCCTCGCAAGTCTGACTGAAATATTAAAAAAACTTGGGGATGAATTTAAATTAAATGATTTATCAATTATTAATGGGCATTGTCACTGTGAAGGGATATTTATGGTCAGAGCTACCTAAAGTACTGGGGATGCTTCCATAATCCATGCTCTAATTTCAAAGGGAATATCTAACTTAGTGCGATCGCTCTTGCTAATACAAATGTGCTGAGTTTGGGCAATACTTAATAACTTGGCATTACCATCAGTAATTTTGTAATTAATTTGGAAAGAATAATTATCTAATTGTTGCGGTTGCAGATTAACTAATAGGCGATCGCCACAAAACATAGGCTTTAAAAAATCTACCTGAGCATGAGTAATTGGCACAGCGTAGTCACCAGCATTACTAAAATATAGCTTCAGATTAAACCCTGCCGTCTGTAACGCATCTTCGTATGCCTCATGGCAAATCGATAAAACATTGGCAAAAAAGACTACGCCCGCTGCATCTGTATCTTGAAAGTGAACTATCCGCTCATACTTAGATAGCATACTTTTTTAGTTCTTCTAGGCTCACAGACCTCAACGCAGCTTCGTGGGTAGCATCCAAAATAATCGGTGGAGCCACGCCAGCTTCTAATGCCTCTTGCCAACGTGATACACACAAACACCAGCGATCGCCTTGTTTCAATCCAGGAAAACTAAAACTAGGGGTACTTAAATCATTGCCCATAGACTTAGTAAATGCTAAAAATTCATCAGTAATTTCGGCACAAACCACATGAATTCCCCGATCTTGGGTACCTGTTTCGCATTTGCCATCACGATAAAATCCTGTGATCGGAGAGGTGCAACAGATTTGCAGGGGTTGCCCTAGAACATTTTTTGACTGTGTCATTAAGTGCAAACATTTTTTATGAACTATTAAATTTTAGCTCACAGCTTTGATTTACTATTTTTTAAGATTGATTTTAGCTAATCAAATTGTTTCCAAAAATGAAACCGAACTAAATCGCGTTTTGAAGGTGATATCTTAAAGCCATAGATAGAAAAATACCATCTCAAAATTATCAGGACTTAATAATATGCGTCATCTCACTACATTGATACTTAGCTGTACTCTTTGTATTGGCTCTGTAGTAGCGATCGCACCATTCACAATGTCAGACTTAAAAGCAGAAGAAATATCTCCTAAATCTTCAGAACTCAAAAATGAGCGGGTGCTTACCGTGTCAGGGCGAGGGGAAAGAATGGTTAAAACCACTAAAGCCAGAATTCAGTTGGGGGTAAATGTGGAAGCAAAAACTGCGATCGCCACTCAAACAGAAGTTGCTCGTCAAGCCAATAGCATCGTTTCTCGTTTACAACAATTAGGTGTAGAAAAGTTACAAACCGCTAGCATTCAGCTTAATCCCAAATATGTTTATGAAAATAATCGCCAACGCCAAGAAGGTTTTACAGGGCAGACTAGTGTTAGTTTTTTAGTTGCGATCGAAAAAGCAGGGGCAGTTATTGATGCCGCAGTTGGATCTGGGGCTAATCAAATTGAACAATTGAGCTTTATCGCCTCCGATCAAGAGTTAAATGATGCTAGGCAAATTGCCCTCCAAGATGCCGTAAAAGATGCCCAAACTCAAGCTAACTCAGTCTTAAGCGGTTTAGGGTTTACACCAAAATCAATTAAGTCCATTGTCATTGGAGATTCTCCTATCGCTTTTTCAATTTCTCAACAACGCATGGATACTGTGGCAAAAGCTGCTAGTTCTGTCCCAATTTTAGGAGGTGAACAGAAAGTTGAGGCTACGGTAACTTTACAAATTATTTACTAGTTCAGCCTGAAAAGACTAACAACTGAGTAACTACCATTCCCAATAAGGAGATTTCCTTTAAAGAATCTGCCCTGCCCCTAATTCTGTCTGGGGTTTCTGAAAATCAAAGTCCCCAGAGTTGGAGATTTAGGGGCTTCGGAATGGGTAAACCCCTCTAAACCCAAAATCTGTGAGTTTGCAAGAGATCTAATATCTAGATCTATTTAATTTGGCAAAATAACTAAAGTATCATCAGCCAAGAAATGAGATATGTGGTATGCCCTTTCTTCAGTTGCTAATAAAATCTTTTCATAAAGATAACGGGTAGCACGATCGCCCAAGCTTTCTGCCTGACTTGCCTGACGACGAATAGTAGCGATAACTGCTTGCTCTGCAACTAAATCATTTTCAAGCATAGTTCGGCTATTAAACGCCCCATCAGCTTCAGGTGTAAAACAACATAACTCTGCTAATTTAGCAAAACTGGCTACAGGTACGCCACCGAGACCATCTAAACGTTCTGCTAGATCGTGGACGTGACCTTTAACGGCATCATAACTTTCTTGAAAAAAGTCATGCAACGAATAAAACTCCGCACCTTCAACCACAAAGTGATGTTTTTGATATTGAATATATAAAGCCTGAAAACTAGCTATAGCCGTATTTAAGCCTTCACACACTGGCTCAGTTACCGAAACTTCAAGCCCAACCACATTACTTCCAACTTCGCCAAAGGCACGCATTAAACTTTGTACTGCTGACATAGTATTATTCCTTGTGTTATTTCCTTAGATTACTTGAGACATCAAAATACCTACAAGGGTAATTACTTTTAGTAGGTTTTACTATCAATTCTGCAATTACAGATATTAGATATTTAATTTCCCAATTAAAAGTAGATACTTGTAGTTTTAAATTTAGCAAAAAACCTGAGAAAGAATAGAAAATCTAAAAATTATCTATAGTTAATGCTATTACTTCTCAGCTTTATTGACTTATATTATCAACTATAATATGATTTCTTGTAATAAACTAAAAATTTAGTATTCATGCAAAAGTCCATTAAGTCTGCAAATCCTTTTACCATTGAACTCGATCAAGGCGATCGCTGGCAGGCATATTATCGTTTACTGGATTTAGGGATTTTGTGTAATTGCAGTACTGGTATGCCTCTTAAGGTTTCAATTAACACTCCAACTGATGCCTTACAAGTATGGAGCGTTGCCCGTCAGCAGTTAGATAGTCGTCAAAATTTAGCTAAATGGTTAAATAAATGCCTTGCTCACTGTGACTTAGCTCAGACAACTAACATTTTGTAATTTAGTATTATTTTTTAATGCAAGTATTTTCTTTATAGTAATTAATCTTATTAAACTTAAGTATTTTGACTTATGTCTTTGTTTAAACCAATGGGAATAACTAATAAATTAGAAAACTCCTACTGTGAATTGTCTACTCAGTTTTGCCTAGATGGAGAATTCCTAGGATTAATGGCAGTCGATGGTTACAAGCTTAAATATCTAGGTTTGAAAACTACTTCCACCGATTTTATAATTAAGGTGCCTAAGGAATATAGAGGGGAAATTGTGCGAACCTATACCGCAGGCGATCGCATTCAAGTCAGAGGGATAAAAACTGGAGAAAAACTAAAGGCTGTTAACATTACCAAAACCGAATCCTTAATTCAATCTCCTCGATCTCCTCAGACTACTAACATCCCACCCAAGTCCTCACAACTTAAAATTTTACTGTGTCAAAAATCAGACTGCTGTCAAAAAGGAGCCAAAGAAATCTATGCAGGTTTTCAGCAAGAACTAGCAAATCGTGAACTAAGCGATCGGATTATCCTCAAATCTACAGGTTGCCTTAAGCAATGTAAACAAGCTCCAAATATAATATTACAGCCTGAAAATTCTAAGCTTGGCAGAGTGAAAATATCCCAAATTACAGAAATTGTCGATAAATTAGAGAAAAAATTAAGTAAGTAGCTTTTCACTTTTACTCACAACTGATTCTCTTTTTTTAAGCCTAATTCTGTACTCCACCAAATCCAATAAATCAATAGACCTTGCAAAGGTAAGCGCAGCCATAGCAACGGTAAAGGTACATCAAAACCAATCTGCTCATAATTCACCACCATATTAATATTGGCAGGAAACACCGCCACCATTAATGCCACTAACCCATAACCTGCAAGAATTTGTACAGACGGAATGAGGATACCAATCCCTCCTAAAATTTCAAAAACCCCACTGATATAGACCAACTCTAGGTGAGCAGGTAAATAGGGCGGCATAATTTTTACATACACTGGAGCGATCGCAAAATGCAAAATTCCAGCACCAATGAAGAATATAGCTAAAACAAGGCGAGATATTAGTTTGTAGTTCATATTTAGGCACTGGTAGTGTTGTATGTGCCATTATAAATTATTACTGAGTGAGAACTAGAGGGATAATGGGTTGTCCTCTAAAAACATAGGTTAATGGACTGTGTTCGTAGCCTTGCCCTTGCTGCAATCAGAATGAAGTACATCCCATGTCATGTAATGACTCAATCTCATGGTTTACGGATAATCCTGCATTGTCGCCGATGTGACATATATTACAATAAGACCTTAGCAGCAAAGGCTACCAAAGAAGTTGCTAGAAGTGTTTTAAGCATGAGTAAATTTGCCCATAGACATTCACGAAATTTTACTCTCCGAACAATTTTGTCAAACACTTGCAGTCCTAAACACCTCAATTACGACAGTTAAATTGGATTGATATCAAAAATGTTATTCTGTAATAAATATATCCATATCGACCTATGACTAGCAACCCCACAACTCTGACCTATTCCCTAGAAGAAGTCTTATCTCGGTTTGAGCAGAAGATGGACAGACAATTTGCCGAAGTCAATCAAAAAATGGACAGGCAATTTACCGAAGTCAATCAGAAACTAGAAAAAATTGATTCTCGTCTTGATAAAATAGACGATCGCCTTAATAAGCTAGAAGTTGGGCAGGCTCAACTTTCGGGGGAGATTAAAGCTTTGG
>Ga0209591_10006480_pt1 | contig 13002 bp, 14 predicted proteins | sample MAT01_FD_187207 | JGI IMG/M metagenome (GOLD analysis project Ga0209591, IMG submission 187207) | Freshwater microbial communities from Lake Fryxell liftoff mats and glacier meltwater in Antarctica - MAT-01 (SPAdes) (version 2) | ecosystem: Environmental > Aquatic > Freshwater > Ice > Liftoff...
CAGAGCATTAGGATATGAAGCGAATTATGCAGGAACAAGTTTTATGACACCTGATAAACTCGGTAAATTAAAATACGGTTCGGACTTAATAAACTTAACTGCTGACAGAACACAGGAATACGGACTGGCAACACGCGGATATGATGATGATGGAGTAAAGACAGTTGAGTTTCCGATTATAGAAAAAGGAATATTTGTAAATTATCAGACGACGAGAGAGCAGGCGAAGTATGTCAATAAAGAAGATTCAAATGCATGTGCTTTTGCAGACAGCTGGTCACATTTTCCGATACAGAGAATGCCGAATATTTCAATGATACCATCGAAAGAAAAAATGAGTCTGGAAGATTTAATTTTGGCTACAGAGGATGCAATATTGATTGTAGGCAGAAGCAGCTGGAGTATAGATATGCAGAGATACAATTTCCAGTTTACCGGACAGGAATTCTGGGAAATCAAGAATGGCAAAAAAACCGGAATGGTAAATGATTTGGCATATCAGGGAAACACTGTTGATTTCTGGAATTCATGTGATGCAATCTGCGATGAGAGTGAGTATTATTTAGGAGGATCATTATTTTGCGGAAAAGGGGAGCCGGGTCAGATATCTCCGGTGAGTCACGGGGCAGTATCGTCGAGATTTAAACAAATAAATATTATCAATACAACATCTGAAATTTAAAAAAAACTATTATGATTTTAGAAGAGAGTGATGCAAAAAAGCTGGTAGATAAGATACTTTCATATTCGAAGGCAGATTCAGCATCTGTGTCTTTGAGCGGAAGCAATTCAAATAATTTAAGATTTGCATTGAATACAGTTTCTACTTGCGGCGCAATAGATTCTGTAACAGCGAGAATCCAGTCTAACTTCGGTATGAAATCCGGCTCAGTAACAATCACCGGAATAGATGATGAGACAATTGAAAAAGGAGTAAGGAAATCAGAAGAGATTGCCAAGCTTTCTCCTGATAATAAAGAGTTCATGCCTCCGCTTGAAAAACAAACGGGTTATCTGGAAGTCAAAGAATTCTTTGAAGATACGGCAAATATTACTCCTCAAAATATTTCCGATAAGATTTCGTATGCAATAACAAAAGCAGAAGAGAATAATTTAATATCGGCGGGATACTTTGAAAGTGAATCCTCATTTAATTGTATTGGTAATACAATTAAATTATCTGCATATAATAAAAGTACATATTCGAAATTTTCTACAACGATGCGGACTAAAGAGGGTAAAGGTTCGAGTAAAATAGAACGATCATATGCTGACATAAATCTGCTTAATATTAAAAAGTTTTCCGATAAGGTTATAGATATGTCAATATTATCAAAGAATCCTGAAAGATATGAAGCCGGAAAATATGTTACGATACTTGAAAATGCTGCTGTATGTGATATGGTAGACAGACTATTAGGATATATGAATAAAAGAAGTGCAGATGAAGGAAGAAGTTTTTTTTCAGTAAAAGGAAAAGGAAATAAAATCGGTGAGAAAATATTGAGTGATAAAGTAAATATATTTTCTGATCCGCAATATGCCGGAGCTCCTTCAACACCTTATTCTGGAGAAGGATATCCTGTAATAAAAAAAGACTGGATAACAAACGGTGTATTGAATAATCTATTTGCCAATAGATACTGGGCAAAGAAAACAAACAGTGAGTATATTCCGAGCCCGACTAATTTTATTATGAAAGGAACTGATAAATCGGTTGAAGATTTAATTGCATCGACTGAGAAAGGGATTTATGTGACGAGGTTGTGGTATATAAGAGATGTAGATCCGAGTCAGTTATTGCTTACAGGTTTAACGAGAGACGGAGTGTTTCTTATAGAGAACGGAAAGATAAAGCATGCGATAAATAACTTCAGATTTAATGAATCACCGATAAATATTTTGAATAATATAATTGATATGTCGGTTACAGAGAAAGTTATGGGAAGTGAAACAGATGATAGCGCAATTGTAGTGCCTGCATTGAAACTTTCGGAGTTTAATTTTTCTACTATATCGGATGCGACTTAATAGATTTAACGCTGAATGAAGAAGTATAATATCTCTAAGACTCTAAGACTAGAATCTAATAAGAACTTTTAGAACTCTCTACTTTGAGCCTTCGAGTCTTAGTGGTACAAAACATTCTGTTTTAAAACAGTAACAGTCAAATAAAATTAATTACTTATAGAAACTATTTTAATTTTATCATGAAAACATTTGACGAATACAGATTAGAATATTTAGATTATCTTAAAGTCACGAAGAACTATTCACCTCATACTATCACTTCATACGAAACAGATCTTAATCAATTCAAAGATTACATTTGCAAATCAGAAAATACAGATGATTTTAAAAATATTAATTTAAATAAATTAGATTTAAATTTTCTTAAATCATTTATTTCTGAATTATCAGATCCGTTAACATTCAAAAAAAGATATTCGAGGAAGACACTTTCGAGAAAGATATCTGTATTAAAGTCTTTCTATAAATTTCTGATTAAGAAGAAGTATATAGATAAGAATTACGCATCATTTCTTTTATTTCCGAAGACAGTGAAGAAGCTACCATCATTTCTGAGTGAAAGAGAGATGATTAAACTGCTTGGAGAGAAGAATATAACGGAAATAAGTATAACAGATAAAGCAGTGATAGAGCTGTTTTACAGCACCGGTATCAGATTATCAGAGCTCATCAATCTCAAGCTCACAAATGTAAATTTTAATAATAGAACTATTAAAGTTTTCGGTAAAGGTTCGAAGGAAAGAATAGTTCCGTTTGGAAGTAAGGCAGAGACAGCAATAAAGAATTATATAAAGATCAGAGATATTTGTAATCTGAATAATCTTGATATTTTATTCCTGAGCAACAACGGAAAAAAATTATATCCTATGCAGGTTAACAGATTAATGAAAAAGAATTTATCACTTGTAACAGATATGAAAAAGAAATCACCTCACGTACTTCGTCATACATTCGCGACACACCTTCTGGATAAAGGCGCAGATATCAGAGCAGTAAAGGATATGCTCGGACACGAAAGTCTTTCCACAACACAGGTCTACACTCACATCACTCCTGAAAAATTAAAGAAGGTTTACAAGCAATCTCATCCGAGAGCTTAATAAACCGATTTCTGCCGGTAAAATGTAATCTTCCGGTTTTGCTTTGATGATAGTAGTCATTACCTCTTTCTTGAAATATTTTAATTCATTTAATTGGAAATGAGTTTTAACATGTTTAATCATGCCTCTCCGCTTCCATCACGTTGAATATATGAAGTATAAAAGGAAACAATGCATCCATACTTTCCTGCGCGCCTTTCGTAGAGCCGGGAAGTGCCAGCACCAATGTGTCTTTTATCAGTCCGGTAACACTTCTCGATAGCATACTGTAAGGCGTCCGCTTCTGACCGTAACTCCGCATCGCCTCTGCTATTCCGGGAATGTCTCTTTCAAGTAACGGTGCTATGGCTTCTGGTGTAATATCTCTCGGCGAAAGTCCTGTGCCTCCTGTAAGAATTATCATATTAACTTTTTCATCAACTAATTTAAGCACTTTCTCTTTTATATCTTTTGCTTCATCAGGAATTATTGTGTATTCTTTTATATTAACTTTTAATGCTTCGAGTTTACTTATGATTGCTTTACCGGTCCGGTCTTCTTTTTTCCCTGCCGATATAGAATCAGAACAAACAATCACCGCCGCATTCAGACCCGCACGGAATTCTTCAGTATAGTCTGTCTTGCCACCTTTTTTTTCAAGAAGTTTTATATTACAGATTTCAATTTGTTTATCAATTGGCTTCAGCATATCATAAGCAGTTAATGCTGCAACAGCCACACCGTGCATTGCTTCCACCTCCACACCGGTTTTATAAATTGTTTTTACTTCTACTTCAATAAGAATCTTTAAATTAATAATACTGAAAGTTACGGCTGCGAACTCTATCGGCAGGGGATGGCAATCGGGAATCACATCGCTTGTATGCTTGACAGCCAGTAAAGCAGCAGTCTTACTCATTTCATACACATCGCCTTTCGGTACAGTTCTGTTTTTAATTGCATCTATAGTGAACTGACTGCTGACTTTTACAATTGCCTGTGCTTTGGCATAACGTAATGTTGAAATCTTATTTGTGATATCTACCATAAGTTGATTCTGTTTAAATTAAATTATTTAAGTTTCATGTATTAAACTATTTCTTTTTGATATTCCCAAGCTATTGATTGGGAATGAAAAATGTTTTCGGATAACTAACTACTGCATACCAAGCCCCAGCTTGGTATGCATTGCATAAGTATCTTTTTACAGTTCAATGTATATCTATACTATTATTATAAGAATTGTTAATCATAACTATTTATTCTCTTTCCATTTAAAATCTCCATCTTCAAAAATTTCCTTCCCAAATACAGGTAACTTTGTTTTTATTAACTCTACAATTTCACTGCATGCTTCTCTTGAATCTTTTCTATGCACAGACGAGACGAATATAAATAAATTTATTTCCCCTGCATTAATTATTCCCAGACTGTGATATACATGCATACATGTGAGTTTATATTTTGCAAATATTAATTCTCGAATATTATAATATTCTTCTTCTGCCATTTCTTTGTATGCAGTGAATTCAATTGCCTGCACAGTCTTTCCGTTAATCTCATCGCTTCTTAGTTGTCCTAAAAATATCTGATGTGCACCTATGTTTTTTATTGAACTATGCTTTGCAATTGAATCTGCAATAAACTGCGGACTTATTGCGCCGTCAATAAATATTTTTTTTGACTTAATTTCTTTCGCATTCATTAAAGTAATTCTTTTAATTTACTAATCTTGTTTTTAAATCTGATCCATTCATCAACTCCGCCTTTTAAATTAATCAGATTTGTGAATTGAAATTTATTTGTCAGTATCTCAATCGCAACTGCACTTCGGATTCCTTTTTTACAATATACAATTACTTCTTTATCACGGCTAATTTTAAAATGATTATTTTCTATTTCATGTAAAGGAATTTGCAAGTCTGTTAACTCATCTATAAACGGCGGTTCATTCAGGTAACGTACATCTAACAACTGAATATTATTTTTATCTGTGAGCAATTCATGCAATTCTCCGGCAGTAATTTCTTTTAATTTAAAAGAACTGCTGCAATTATTTTCCAAATCGTAATTTTTATTTATAAATTCTTCCAATGTGGAAGGTGTGATATTTTCAACATCAGAACTTCTTTCAATTTCAATCATTGTTGTCTGCATCGTAAGTGCATCAAAGCATAAAAGCTTTCCTGATAAAACTTCCCCTATGCATGTAATAATTTTTATAACTTCTGTTGCCTGCATTATTCCAATAATTCCCGGAAGAACTCCAAGCACTCCTATTTCAGAACATGACATAAGATTTGCAGATTCAGGTGGATTAGGAAATAAACATCTGTAAGTAGTTGGTTTCTTGTCACGAATTTTAAAATTAAAAACACTTACCTGTCCCTGAAACTTATGAACAGAGCCATACACCATTGGCTTTCCGAGTATCGCACATAAATCATTTATTAAATATCTGCTGCTGAAATTGTCTGTACAGTCAACTATAATCTGATATTCATTAAACAACTTCTCTGCGTTAAATGTGTTTAGTTTTATATTGTACGGGATAATATTTATAAGTGAATTTTGTTTGTGCAATTTATCAGCTGCTACAATTATTTTTGATTTCCCGATGTCATCTTCACAATATAAAACCTGACGCTGAAGATTTGATTCTGCGACAGTATCAAAGTCAACAATACCAATATTACCAACACCTGCGGCAGTTAAGTATTGCAACACCGGACATCCGAGACCTCCTGCACCAATCACAAGAACCTTGCTCTGTTTTAGTTTAAGCTGACCAGCTTCACCAAATTCTTTGAGAAGTATATGCCTGTTGTATTTATTTAATTCTTTTTCATTCAGCATAATTTATCTGTTAATTTAACCTCCTGCGAATGGTGGTAATAATGCAACTTCATCATCCACAGTAATCAATTGATTTTCTGAAATCACTTTTTTATTTACTGCAATTATAAAATTAACTTTTCTGAATTCAGGATATAACTCAATTACTTTTTTCATGAGTGTGTCTGTATTAACATCAATATTATTTGCAAATTCAATCTCAACAAAAGCTTTACCAGCCATATCTGTAAGCATTCCGAATAACAATATTTTAATTTTCACTTTCATTTATTTAGTTTTATGAATTCAGATTAATGGTAATAAATGTGTTTCAACCAGGTTTCCTTTTTTTATAATTCTATTGCCTGATGTAAAATAAACAATTGCATTTGCTTCTGTAAAAGATTTTAAAATAAAAGATTCCTGTCCTTCCAGAATTGTAACTTTTCCGTTTAACAGTTTTGCTTTAAGAAATAAATCTCTGTCACCTTTTACTTCATAAGAATCCGTCAACGGAAGTAATTCTTTTTTTAATCCGAATTCCTTATGACCACTCATTTTATTCAGTGCAGGCAAAACATATTCATAGAAGCAAACCAATGATGCAGCAGGATTACCGGGTAAAGCAAAAACAAATTTGTTTTTATACTTTCCGGCATAGAGAGGCTTTCCGGGTTTCTGTGAAACTTTGTAAAATAATTCTGTAACTCCGAGTCTTAAAAGTATTTCTTTTACAAGATCATACTTCCCGACTGATATTCCGCCTGTTATTATTACAACATCAGATGCAGCAAGCATTATTTTAATATTATTAAAAATAATTTTACTTATATCTTCAACTGATTTTACTTCAACTGTTCTATAGCCGGATTGTTTTAATGCAGCTTCAAGCATAAAAGAATTCGATTCAAAAATATGTCCCGGTAATAATTTCTCTCCGGGTTTTTGAAGTTCGTTACCTGTTGATATTACAGATACGACAGGTTTATATATAACTTTGATTTTGATTATTCCCATTGAACACAAAAACCCAATAGAGGCAGCATTTATAATATGTCCTTTTGATAATGCAAGTTTACCTTTTTTAATCTGAGACGCTTTAAGACGAATGTTACCCGCTTTCTTTAATGAATCTGCGGAAATTATTACATATCCATTTTTGATATTTACAAATTCCTGCATTACCACATAAGAAGTATTGACAGGAATTGCTGCACCGGTATAAATGTAAACAGCTGAATTATTTTTCAGTTTATTAAAAGTAAAAGCATTATCTCCTGCTTTAATCTCACCGGTGATCAGAAATGAAATAAATTCTTCATTTAAATTAATATTCCTGTAATTAACTGCAAAGCCATCTACGGCAGAATTATTAAACAGTGGAATATCTACAGGTGAATAAATATTTTCCGATAAAGTATATCCTAAACAATCCGTAACATTCCGTTTTACAACAGGTAATTGATTAACATTTCCGAACAAAATATTTTTTGCATCTTTTACTTTATACATTATATTCAGCTTATAAATAATTTGAATGCTGCAATAATCATTACAGCCGATAATAAATATTTCAATGCAGCTGTATTGAATTTACTGCTTCCGAAATATGAACCGAGTATTCCTCCGGTAATTGCTGCTGTGACCCACAAAAACATTTGTGGTGGGAAAACTATATCAGAGCTGTATAATCCTGCCAGCCCTGAAAGTGAATTTACTAAAATAAATGGAGCAGCAACTGCAGCTGCCTCTTTCATATCAGCCCAATGAAATAAAATTAAAACAGGCGATAACAATATTCCTCCGCCTATCCCAATCATTCCGGAGATCAAACCAATGACTGCACCGATTGATAATGCTGCAACGAACGGTAAATCTTTCTTCTCTGTATATACCGGAAATTTATTTATAAATAATATTCTCATTACAGAAATCAATAAACAAATTCCAAGAATAACTTTATAGACAGGATCTGTAAGAATTATCTTTGCACCTATAAAAGAAAAAGGAATAGATAAAATAATAAAAGGAATAAAAATCTTTCTGTTAAAATAACCGGCTTTATAAAACTGAAATGCAGCTATGAAAGAAACAATTATATTCAACATCAATGCTGAAGGTCTCATCAATGCAGGGCTGATACCGATCAATACCATCAAGCCCAGATAACCGCTTGCACCTCCGTGTCCGACAGAAGAATACAGAAAGGAAATTATTAACAGCAAAGGAATAATCAGTAAATATAACTCCACGACTTGTTTTTTTACAAAAATAAAGAGAAAGGCGTTAACTTCCACTGATAAAAATAATATTTCGTATAGCTTAAACCATACTAACATAATTAATATAATTCTATATTTGTAAAGAATTAAATAATAATTGATTTAATGAATATATCTGAAAACATAATTTTAAATAAGCAGATACTCGAAGATTCATTTCAAAGAAAGCACGATTACCTTCGCATTTCATTGATTGATAAATGCAATCTTCGCTGTCAGTATTGTATGCCTGACGAAGATATGAAATTCTTTTCGCAAAATAAATTAATGACTGCGGAAGAGATATTTGAAATTGCTTCGACGTTTGTAGATTTAGGTGTGAATAAAATAAGACTTACCGGCGGCGAACCATTATTAAGAAAAGATGCAGATAAAATAATTAAACAGCTTTCGCAATTGCCTGTTAATCTTTGCATTACAACCAACGGAGTTTTGGCAGATGAATTTATAAATATTTTTAAACAAGCAGGTATCAAATCTGTAAATATAAGTCTTGATACTTTGAATAACGGAAAATTTTTTGAAATTACCAAGCGTAATCATTTTACAAAAGTAGTAAACAACATTCATCTTTTGATGAATGAAGGATTTCATGTTAAAGTTAATTTGGTTGTAATGAAAGGTGTAAATGATAATGAGTTGAGTGAGTTTATAAGTTTCACACATCATTACCCCGTTCATATCCGCTTCATTGAATTTATGCCTTTTACCGGAAATGCCTGGAGTGAGAAAAAGCTTTTTACTTATGAAGAAATGCTTGAAAGAATTAAATCAACTTTTATTATTGAAAAGCTTGAAGATAAAATTCACAGTACTGCAAAGAAATATAAAGTGTCAGGTTATAAAGGAACTTTTGCATTCATTACTACTATGTCCACACCTTTTTGCGGAGACTGTAATCGTTTGAGATTAACCGCAGACGGTAAAATGAAAAATTGTTTATTCTCGAAAGGGGAGGCAGATATTCTTTCAGTATTGCGAAACGGTGAAGATATTATTCCGGTAATAAAAAAATGTGTCAGTATGAAAGCAGCATCAATGGGCGGTCAGACAGATCCTATGAATATGGAAAACAGAAGTATGATTTTAATCGGCGGATAAAATAATTTTTAGTATTGGCTGTTTATTTTATTCTGCTCCCAAACTTTTATTCCTCCTCCGAATTTCGGATCCTTTTTTATTATCAGTAAATTATAATAATTTGCCAAAGCTAATTCTCCTGCATTATAATATGCTTCTCCCATTGTATCAATTAAATTAAGATCACCCGGAGAATATAAATTTAATAATTGAGCCAGTGCAACAGCTTTTTTAAACTCTTTTAATTTTATACATTCATACACTGCCTGATTAATAATCTGAGTTGATACTTTTTTAATAATAATTTGATTGAGAATACTGTCTCTATTAATAATAAGATTTTCTTCACTAATCATAGTAAATTCATTCACAGCCTGTATCATCGGCTTTCCTTTATCCATAAACCTGTTCATGTATGTATCCGAATAGACAGGAGTCATATAATTGCCATCAGAATTTTTAGATCTTCCGAGTTTGATAATATTCTCAACAGTAAGATTTCTGTCAGTAATAACTCTGTTTAAATCAGTCAGCCTATCTGAATAAACATAATCCTTTCTTGTATCTAAATCGATATCACTTAATGCACACATACATGAGGCATGAAGTGTTTTATTATTTCCAAAATAAAAAAACAGATAATCCTTAGTAGGTTTATTTTTATATGTGCTGTCTAAATAAATTACCTGAATCGGAAAATTTGTTTCAGATAACAAAGTCGTATCTTTATTAATTTTTAATATATCCGAATTAAAATCATTTGGATTTAGTGTTCCGAGAAAACCATTGTCAATGCTGTATTGCCAGTTATTTTCTGTAGTAATAAGTTTAGTCCCTTGTTTAAAAAAAGGAGTTATGCCGGATAAGCTATGCAGATGCCAGTGAGAACTCATTACAAATTTAACCGGTTTATTTTTGAATTTATCATTTATAAATTTAATAAATTCTTCAGCTCTCTCAATATCTTCACTTAAATCTGTACTCTTGCCTGCACCTTCATCTATAAACGGCAGTTCGATTAATACAAGAAATTCAGGATACTCTATCACTGTTGTCTGACTGCTGTGAGAAGTATCCATTGTGATAAAGAAAATATTGTTTTCGTAATTATTAATATTGAAATCATTAACGTTTTGTGCTTGCGCACGAAAGTTAGCTGCAAGTATTGTAATGCAAATAATTGTTAAAAATAAATTCATATTCTATTTTTAATTTAAGTTGTTATTCTGTTCAAAGATTTTAATAAATATGATTTTTTAAAATTTAATATTCCAATCTGAAATCTTTCCTTCCTGTTATCTTCAATTCATCTCCCGTATGAATCCATTTTCCAATTTCTGTATCAGGAATATGACAGTCAGTTGAGAGATAATAATAATGATCATATTCATTTAATGTTGACCAATCCGGTAATTCATTCTTACGCATCTTCGCAAAAGATTTTGGGAAAGCATGAATAACGTCACCTGTTACAGGATTACGTGTAGGAACAATGCACCTTGCACGGGGACTCATCCCATATAAAATAACTTTACCAATTTTAAATTCGATAGCAGTTCCTTCTTCCAGAAAAAGTTTATCTTCCCAGAATGCAGGAACATTTGCAAGCTCTATAGTTGCTCTGAAACGTCTTCGTGTTTCTTCAAGATTTATATTTCCAAACCATCCTGAAACTGTTTTCAGACTTTCAGTTGATAAAACTGTAGCTCCGCTTTGATCAGGAATATCCAGAAATCTTCCGCCTTTATCCTGAAATAATTCACATGGCATACTAAAAAATTTTGTCAGATAAGAATTTATCTCAACTCTTTCATTTTGTAAATGAAATGTATTCCAGACAGAATCATAATTATGTTTCAATGAAATAGTTTCGTTTTCAAAATCATAAGTCGAACGAAGAGAATGTGTAAGAATATTCGATTTGCCGTTTACAAATTTACCGTTCGTATCTATAATGGCAAATTCTCTGTCATGCTGCAGACATCCGCCTTCAGTTACCATTGCCTTTTGCAGTTCGACTCCGTCAAGGGATTTTACAGGATAAATAGTAACTCTGTTTACAAATGGAACTGTTTTCATATAACTAAAGATTCTGATGAGTTTATTCTATTTAAATCCATAATTTATTGCAGCAAATCTAATAAGTCTTTTTGTGTGGAAAAAGTTTTATCATCCGCATACCATTTATGTAACTTCTGTTTGTAAGATGCTGCTGTATCTGGATTGGATCTTAATTCAGAAATTAATTTTCCTGCGGCTTCCGGATATGGACCCCATTCTCTTTTTAAATTAAATTCATCATCAAATTCTAAAAGTTTTGGAATTGATTTTGTTCCGTTTGTTAAATGTGCATTCATTAATTCAGGATTTTCATCACGGTAAATAATTCTTAATTCTATCTTACCATCCGAAGTTTCTGATACAGCATTAATTGCAGATAAAGATTGTGAGGAATCTCCACACCAGTGCTCGCTTATCACTAACCACTTAATTTTAGCGGGGAGTGATTTTAATTTCAAAATTAATTCTTCTTTTAATTTAATTGTTTTTGAAATACGATTCATTCTGTGAAGATTCAGTGGAATGTATTGTGATTTATTGCTTTCAATTTGAGAATTTGCTTCATTTGTCATATTGTTTAAATATTCATTGAAACTAATTCCTTTTTTAAAATAATTTTGGTACTCAATATTAATTAATTGCGTTTTCATTATTTCAGCTTTACGTTTATTTATACAAAATTAACTATTGAAAAAATAAATATTGAGTTAGAAATTTATAATATATTACCAACTTTAAATTTAAATTGTTTTCAGCTTTTATTAATATGAATAATTATTTATAAATTGCAGGGATAATAAAATATTGCATCACTGCTTGTTAAACAATTTTAACATTTCTTCATAAGTATAAATATTTCCTAAAACAAAAAATTCATAAGACTTCTCCCAGTCTTTCCCTTTACCCCAGCCAACCATTGAAGAAATAATTTTTGTTTCATTCGGACTAATATATTTTAATTGTATTATCTCCTGAAGATTTTCATCCTCATTCTTTACATTACCCGGAAATTTATCATTCAGATTTACTTTTAAAGTTAGCTGCTCCATATCAATGTAATTTACTATATCCAGTCTGATTGCTGTATTGTCAGTAAGTGATTTTGTTGTATCATAATTTGTAAGAATGTATCCTCCGGTTTTTAATTCAATATGAGCAAGCGGTGCAATCCACAGTTTTAATTTATCGTCAGTAGTGAAAAGCTTCCATGCTTCAGCTAAATCAACCGGCAAAGTTGCTTCAAGTCTCAAAACTTTTTCGCCGGTTCGTGAAATGTAAGAAGTGTTTTTTACAGACTGAGCTTGCATTGAAAATGCACACAATGTAATTATTACAATTAATAAATTTTTCATAATTAAGTAATTAAGTTTTATTAATACTATATTTCCTCGACCATTTAATTATTAAAGGTGTCAGAATTATTGTCGGTAAGAGCCAGAATAAAATCGGTGGTAATTCTACAGGTGAGTATTTTGCATTCACTACCAAAAAAGCCGTTGCTGCTGCAATATATCCTCCTGTCATTCTTTGTAAATGTGCAAGAAGCCGGTAGTTTTTTATTATAGATTTACCTTTGTAATTTTGAATATCTGTTTTAACAAATCCTGAACCGATAATTCCGAAAACCATTAATA
>Ga0209591_10006481_pt1 | contig 13002 bp, 9 predicted proteins | sample MAT01_FD_187207 | JGI IMG/M metagenome (GOLD analysis project Ga0209591, IMG submission 187207) | Freshwater microbial communities from Lake Fryxell liftoff mats and glacier meltwater in Antarctica - MAT-01 (SPAdes) (version 2) | ecosystem: Environmental > Aquatic > Freshwater > Ice > Liftoff...
CAAACATGACTATTCCTGCTACCGTTACTGTTCCTGCTAGGATGCTGGCGAGGGAATCAAACCGCGAATAATCCCTATTCATAGGTAATTGCACAAGAGTGAGATTTTTTATACTGCCAATAGTATAGGGGAAAACGAAATGTCCGTAGGCTAGAAACGGTGTAGGTTTTTAGAGAATTGCGATCGTTCTGACAATTCGTACATTTCGTACAGTTTTGGCATTTATGACATAAGTGAGATCGCCCCTCTACTTCCCAAATAATTAGCAACCTCGAACAGCATTACGAAACAATTTCAAAGTACATAACTGTAGGGACACGGCAGTGCCGTGTCCCTACCCGGAAGTAGCCCGATCGCCCATCAAATCCGCCTACACAAAACTAAGCCAAAAACTGGAACTGAGTACCGTTAATTGCCAAAGCAAACGGACTAGCCTGTTCAAATGAACCCGTAAGCTCAAAGCTATCCGTGTTTAAAACTATCCCCACAATCTGTCCGTTTCTTGCATTTTCAATCACCATATCGTTGATAATTCCGTCGTTGTCGTAAGCGATCAGATTGTCGTCTGTGAAGAGGAGATCTAATTCTGTTAAACCGTCTGTCAAACCAATACGATCGCCCTCATTAAAGTTAAAATCGGTAACGACATCGGCTCCATTGACTCCAAATTGTTCGTTGCTTCTAAGCACAAATATGTCAGCACCAGGGCCTCCCGTGAGCACATCAATTCCCCGATCGCCCACCAAGAAATCGTTGCCCTCATTGCCGTCTAAATCGTCGTCTCCTTGCCCTCCGCGCAGGATATCGTTTCCAAAGCCTCCAAAAATAATGTCGTTTCCCGCGTCGCCCCTAACTAAATCGTTGCCATCATTTCCATCCAGGCGATCGTTCTCTTTCCCGCCGTAAATGATGTCATTTCCGCCGCCACCGCCGATAATATCATCCCCGTTATTTCCTAACAGCCGTTCGTTGGAATCCGAGGAACCTGCTATGGTATCGTTGCCATCTAGTCCCCAAACTCCCCAGGGAAAAGATGACAAATTTCCATTCTCTACGTCAATCTCATCTGATGTACCGAATCCCAAAAGACGCGCTCCCCCACCAGCAAATATAGGAAATCCAGTCAGATCACCGATGAGATTGTTAAGCGTTAAAGCCATAAGTATGTCCTTTTGCAAATGCTGCTAGATATATTATAGCGGTTCTCAAAAAGATCAGGTACGCGAACGGCATAGGGCATAGGGCATAGGGCATAGGGCATAGGGCTATCCTCACTTGTTTGAGAAAGGCTATATATATTTTATTTTTGTCATTGGCAAGTCATAATTAATTTCCATTATTTAACTTTTTTATTCGGTAAAAAAACACTCGGAATTAATTGGCAATTCCCAATTACCAATTTCCTATTACCAATTTCCTATTACCAATTTCCTATTCCCAATTACCGGGGCTGTTCCTCATTCAACCCAAAACTGCTATATATCTCGCCTCTGAGTCAAATACCATGAGTCGCTGACACTATCCTCTACAGCACACCGCTTATAATGGGTGTTACCCGCTAGGTCGTAAACACGTTAATATCACCTATAACGTCGAGACTGAGAGGTTGTTTGTGAAAAAAAGTAAAAGTGGCTGGGCGGATCGCCAGAGAGAACACCCAGTTTCCGATACCTATACACAAACTTTACAAACCATATCTAAGTTCTTTACAAAGCCATAAATCCCGATCGCTGACATTTTTTGGCAAAATCCACTGCTTTCAGGTGTTTTACATATGTCTACTCCTAAATCGTCTTCCCATCAAAACAACACCAACTCCGTAAAATCACTGCCAACCGAAGGTATCATTCCAACAGAGGAAGAGAGTGACAATCTGCCAAGCGAACCAAGCGTCGATCAGCTACTGGAAGCTTTGACGGCTCAAGTACCCAGTCAATCTGCTGAAATTGAACGCTTGAAAACGTGGAAACAAGATTTAGAGCGACTGTTTCAATTTCTCGGCGATCGTCGCGTTTTAATCGCAGTCATGGAACCGGGAACTTTTGCCATGCGTTACGCTAACGCGGCATTTTGCCGCTTGGCCGGTTGGGAGGGAACCCCTTTGGTCACTCAATCTAATAACGGTTGGTTTACAGAAACTGGGATCAGTTTGCTGGAATTGTTCGAGGATTGCGATGCCAAAATAGCAGAACAATTGTACCGCCGTCACCTTTTGCACTGGGTATTTAAGCGGTTTTATCAAATTGATCTCGACGGTTTGCGTGTACTAGATGAACCTGTTACGGCGAGTATGAAAAATACTCAACACCGCGAACCCAAATTTATTGAATTTTGGCTGGGTTCGGAACAGTTGAAAATTACTCGGATTGACTCAATAATTGATGAATTTACGGATCTTCCCTTAAATTTAATGCCTGTGGCGGAACGGGAAGCTTGGCTGATGCAGCCGAATCAACTGGCAAATTTAGCCGATCGACTAAAGTTGGATAATTACCGCGTCGAAGGTTTGCTGCTGCTAGAAGGTTTTGATGTCACCGTACAGGAGCAAATTCGGCGGCTGACTCAGTTATTGATCGATCGCAATTCCATGCTGCGCCCTGACAAATTTGAGAGAATCGATCACTGTTTGCGATCGCTCTTTAATGCTGACGGCACTTTGCTGCTGCGCCCCGACGGCGAACACGTACAGCTATTAGTTTCCAAAGACGGCCAACATTTGCAGCCGATTATTTATTCAATGGAATCCCTAGAAGCTTCTCACTTCTTCAAAGCTACCGCAGCCAATCAAGTTTGGAACGTCCCAGACTTGCGCCGGGAATGCCGCACCGAGTGCGATCGAACTTTGCGGAAAATGGGGACTCAATCGATGCTGCTAGTACCGCTGGTGGTCAAATCAGTCACTCGCGAGGGGCGCGGGCAGCGGATTTTGGGCGTAGTTGGGCTGTTGTGCGATCGGGCAAACCACTTCAACGGCATTGACGCTCAACACGCCCAAGAACTCATTCCCGCCTTCATTGCAGCACTGCGACAAGCCATTCAGCAGCGGTTTACCCACATTCACAACATTCATCCCGCAGTCGAGTGGCGGTTCGCCCAAGAAGCAGAAAGGCGCAGTTGGGGACTGCCCCAAGAGACGATCGTATTTGCAGACGTTCATCCGCTGTACGGAATTTCCGACATTCGCGGTTCCAGCGACGAAAGAAACAGAGCCATTCAAACAGATTTGCTCGAACAATTCCGCTTGGGTTTAGCCATAGCCGATGCCGTTTGCCAAACACAAACTACCCACCTCGGCGAGCAACTGCGGCTCGACTTGCTCGACTACATCGAGCATTTAAAAGAAAAAGTCACAGTCGATATGGAGGTGCGAGCAGCCGAATATTTAAACGAGCGTTTAGAAGTGTATTTTGACTATTTTGTGCAGTGCGGGCCCAGGGTTGTAGCAGCCGTTGAAGCTTACCGAGCCGCCTGTGAAAACGAACACAACTGCGTTTATGGCGATCGTACCCGCTACGATCAAATGCTGAACCTAATCAGCACCAAACTCCAAGAAACCTGGGCCCGCTGGCAAGAGCGAATGCAGCAAATTCTCCCCCATTACTGCGACATCGAATGCACCGACGGCATGGATCACATGATTTATGTCGGGAAATCTATTGACGCCAAATTCAGCCAATTTCACCTGCACAGTTTGCGGTACGAACAACTGCGAGCAATTTGCGACTGTGCCCGCACAGTGTTTCGCCTGCAAGCCGAGTCTCAAATCAATATGGAACTCGCACATTTAGTATTAGTGCAGAATACCACGATCGACATTTTTCACAACGAAAATACTGAAAAAATGTTCGATGTCAAAGGCACTCGCGATATTCGATATGAGCTCGTCAAAAAGCGGATCGAAAAAGCCGTTGACAAAGATGCACAAGAGCGAATTACCCAATCAGGAATGCTAACCGTAGTTTATTCAACCGAAGACGAATGGGAAGAGTATCAACAATACTTGCGCTACTTGTCTCGCGAAGGTTGGGTAGAAGCAAAAGTGCAAACTGGTATGGTAGAATCACTGCAAGGAGTTAGTGGTTTAAAATTCGCCCGCGTTGGTATTTTGCCCGACACAAAAGCTCTTGCGGAATATCGCGAAGTTACGGTTGTTACCGATTGACAATCCGTCGTAAATTCCCGTTAATTGTAGGGTTCGCAATGCGCACCTTGCCACTGACAATAACAAATATAGCCTTGATCAGAAAGATCAGGTACTATCCGGCATAGGGCATAGGGCATAGGGCATAGGGCATAGGGCATAGGGCATAGGGCATAGGGCATAGGGCTATCCTCACTTTTTTGAGAACCGCTATAATACCCTGTTTTAATTTAGTATATCTGACCTGTGATTTTTGACTGCAAAATACAGGTGATCAATCAATACGGTTCACTTAAGAAAGATCCCCCCTAACCCCCCTTCCCAAGGGGAGTAGGGGGTGGGACAAGAAAGCTCTCAAAGTCCCCCTTGCTTTCGGGGGATTTAGGGGGATCTCCGGGGTATAAATAGTGTTAAGTAAACCGTATTGGGTTATCAATCACAAGACTCAAGATAAATCAGTGTTACTTTACTGAGAATTATCTCCTCAATTTTTCCAGAAAACTTATCTTAAGCTGATCGCAATACCAAAACGCTAGTTAAAGTTTGCTGTGCGACATGAGAGTAAAGTGCTTTAAAATGCAAATTTGATTTGAATATTTTGTGAAAGTCGTATTTGCCGCGAGTCTTCCCAGTCTTGAAATACAACTGACGACCATAGTACAGCGCACAATTAGCTAACTTATTTGACTCACCACATACAAATTCTCAAATCGCTTTCAGGCTAGAATCGGGACTAATTAAGTTTTGCTGACATCCGTAATCAGACATTTTTTTGATTCTCGATATACTGGTTGACAACAGATAACGGCGCACCGCCGACGGTGGAAACAAAATAACTATTTGTCCAAAGAGTTGGTAGTCGGCTTTTCAACCAAGGAAATTCTTGTCTCAGTAGTCGAGATGAACGCCCTTTTAAATATCTAATCAATTTTGCGATTCCGAATTGCGGGTCTACTCCTACCAGCACATGGACGTGATCTGGCATGACTTCCGTTTCCTGTAACTCGGCATTAAATTCGGTGCAGACTTCTTGCAGTATGGCTTTTAGTCGAATGTCCACACCGTTAATCAATACTGGTCTGCGATACTTGGGACACCAGACAACATGGTAGTTACAAGAGTATGCTACATTGGCGTTGGATTTGAGTTTTGCTTTCATGTTTGCAGTATACATCATCTGGCCTGTATATTGTATTTTGATGTGCAAATAAATATTCAAGGCGGTTGAAACCGCTGCAGACTTTTCCCCGTGTCTGAAGCTTTCGGGCCCGGCGGGCTCGCTCTTCGGTCATAAATTTCGGAGGCCATACCTGTTGTCCTTGGGAATTGGATGTGTTAGTTTTTTGATGGCGCGGGGTGGCTTTTTGAGGGTGCGATCGCCTCTTAAAAATTTGGTAAGCAAAAGATCGGAACTTTTAACATCATAAATCCGGGTGTCAGAGTGTCGGAGAGACTTGGGCCTAGAAACTGGGTTTCTGGCCGTTTAGGGCTTAAATTATGCGTTGAGGGGTGAGGAGTGTCGGCCCCAAAATCAAATTTAGTTGTCGGGGAAGGGGCTATTCGGCTGTTGATGCGGGTGAGTTAGATGCGGGAATTACTGGGAGCAATCGGTGCAGAGGTCAAGCTGTAGTATGATTTCTAATTGCACAAAGTGTTCTTGGGGCGATCGCAATTTTTTCACATTTCTAGCTTAGCGACTACTATAGATTCAACAGTGTCCGCAATCTTTGAGAGCAACTCACTAGAACTTGCGACCTGATGCAGCCAAAATACTTAAGAACACTGAACGTGCAGTTTAAATTAGAGGTTATAGGCTAATGGCGAACCGGAACAGATACTCGCCAAAAGGCGACGCAGGGGATGCACAATCAGCAGAAGAAGTCCTCAACTCAGTGATGGAGGAACTGGACGCTTTGCATGAAAATGTCAAAGGCCAGTTAAATCAGGACATTACTCGCCTGCAAACTGAAAAAAATCACCTGATTGACGATATTGAAGGCCTCCGGGATCAATATCGCAAATTGCAGTCTCAGCAAATGGAATCTCTGTCTGGGCGATACATTCAGCAGCAGCAATTGTGGCTGAAGCAGTTGGCTCAAGTTTTGGCTCACAATTTGCAAGATTTGTTGGTGCAGCGATTCAACGAACTCAGCGCTAACTCGGGCCATTCTCTCAGCAGCCCAATTCCCAGCGGAGAGTTCCCGATCCCGATGCCGCCGAGCAACTATGACGAACGGGCTTCGGAGTTATTGGCGGCGCTGGATGAGCGGATCGATCGCAGTTTCCAGATGCTGGAACAAGATTTGAGCAGCTATGAAAGCGAACTATCCATGCGGCTCAATAATATGAAAACCCTAGAAATGCAAGGGGAAGAGCTGTTACAAAATCTCGTCAACCGCATTAGGGAAGAACTCGAAGAAGAAGAAGAATATCTTGACAATCCCTTCGACGCTAGAGATTCCTATCCCGAGGTATCAACTAATTCTGTCCGCCCGCCAGTTATAGAGCCAACACCTGTGGATGCGCCGCGGGAATCTCTGCCACAGCCTTCTTCAGCTCCTGCTGCAACTGCTAAAGCAGGTTCTCCAGTGCAAGCAGGTTTGGTGCTGGCTTTGTCTTCGGCGGTGGTATTGTCGCTGTTTAATGTTTGTTTGAGAATTTTGATTAAAAGCAGAAATCCTCGGATGATTTTTGGCTTGTTTGAACTTCCGGGGGTGGTAACTCCTGGTTTTGGCAATTCTTTGTTGATTTTGTTGATGCGGCTGATCGTGGTGATGACTTTGATGCCAATATTGGCAACTTTTCTGTATCCGAATGTGTGGAAAGATATTAGGCGGTTGTTTCAGTCGGGCGATCGAGCTTTGTGGAGCAAGGTTTTAGGAAGCGCATTTTTTCTGTTTTTGTCTCAGGTTTTGATTTATTTGGCGATCGGCAATATTCCGGCGGGGATTGCGATTACAATTTTCTTTATTTACCCGATCGTCACCGTACTGGGTTCTTGGCTGTTGTTTGGCGCTCGCCCCACCACAGTAGGCTTTTTGGCGATCGGCGGGATTACCCTAGGTCTGATTTTAGTTGGGTGGCCGAGTTTTGCAGCGCCAGCTCCGGGCGGCGGCAATGTCGGGGTGGGAGTCACGGCGGCACTGTGTTCTGGGATTACCTTTGCAGGTTACGTATTGCTGACGCAAATGGCCGCGGGCAAGCTGCACCCAATTCCTTTTAGTTTAGTTAATTTCGGCGCGATTTTTGTATTTTCCGCCCTGAGTTTGTGGGTGCCGCTGTCGGAAAATCTGGCTCCTCAAATCGACCAAAATGTTTGGCCTGGTTTGATTCTGGGAGGCGTTGTTTTAGGGGTGCTGACGCTATTTAGCTATCTTTTGAACAATTTTGCCATCCGGTTTGCGGGGGCGGCCTTAGCGTCAGTAATTGGCACTTTGGGGCCGGCGATGACCGCACTCTTCGGGTTTATAATTATCAATGAGAAGTTGCAGCCTGTGGCAATTCTGGGCATGGCTGTAGTGACGTTGAGCGTGGCTGCTATGAGTGTAGAACGTATGGTGGCTCCTCAGAAGAAGGCTAGTTAACGGCCCAATGGGCGACCATTTAAAAACCCGGTTTCTTGAAGAAACCGGGTTTCTCTGTACTGTACCTCACGCTTACTAGGAAACGCTATATTACCAAACGCTTTATAGCTATGCTCAAATGAGTTGCACACAATTCTCTGTCTTCTGATTTCTGCTTCCAGATGTATTCTAATCGAATTGAGAACCGCTTTATACGAGTTGAGCAAACAACTGCATAAACCGTTCAGTATCCACATCCAAACAAGCCTCTACGTTGGGCGGATTAGTTTCCTCATCTCTGCGATCGCGTCGATCGGCTAGTGACATTCCAGTCGTAAATCGTCCCTGAGTTTCAACCATCATATGTAGCGATTCTGTCGTTACCAAACTGGGATCTATTGCAACCGCCATCGCTAAGGGATCGTGTAAATAACACCCGTGAAAGCCTTCGTTGTCACGATAGAAAGCCATATAAATCCCCGTGCAATCGGCAATAAACTGGGTAACTTTTGAAGGACGATGCTGTAAATTATCTTCAACAACTTGGCGGGATAAAGGAGCTTTCATCGCCACATCTAGACCCACTAAAGTGAGGGGAATCCCCGACTCCATCACGACTTGAGCCGCATCGGGATCGACAAAAAAGTTAAATTCAGCCGCTGCTGAAATATTTCCCGGTACTGTAACAGCCCCACCCATGATGATAATTCGCCCGATTTTTTTCATGGTTGCGCCATCTTGCTGAATCGCTGTGGCTAGATTTGTAAGCGGGCCTAATGCAATAATGGTCAGATTATCGTACTCTTGAGCTGCCTTGAGCAGCAGATCAATAGCATTCTCTGTAGATGGCTTAGTAGTCAGTTTGGGATAGCGAGGTGTACCATCAGCTTCCTTAAATTGCTCCAACTCACCCAAACCATCTGCCCCATGAATTCCTGCTGCATTAAAGGTGGGTTTCACCAGTGGTTTTTCACAGCCTTTGGCAACAATGGGCGAAGTATCGGGTTCAACAATACTGATGACGCGCAACACATTATTAGCTGCCTGCTCGACATTAATATTGCCAGCGACAACGGTGACGGCTTTCAGGTCTAATTGGGGTGAATTCAATGCCATAATCAGAGCCAAGGCATCATCAACACCACCGTCTGTATCTACTATTACTGGCACGGACTGATTTTGAAGGGCGATCATGCTAATTACTGCTCCATAAAACTAATCAAAAGGCGATATAAACCGTGGCTACACAGGCGGAACCCGTAAAGCAAGGGTTGAAAGTCTCTCTACTTGTAGACTAATCTGCCTTGGATATGGCTGTCAAGATTTTGATGATGACTAAAGTATTCTTCAACGACATCCTGGCAAGATGTTGTGACTACTTTTGGATCGGCTAATTTTGTTAATTCTTCATGGGTTATGCCTAGAGTGTGCTCTGAATTTTGGAAACGATAGCCATCCATACAGATAGTATAGTGTTTATCGTCTTGTACAGGTTGTCCATTAATGCTCAAAGATTCAAGCTTTTCTTCCGCGTCTCTATAAACTGCCTCGACACCTTTACTGACCTGAAGATACTCACTTTCACCGGGGATTCTGTTTTCCAGTCTCATAATATGTGCGAATATTTTGGTGAGCTGTACGCCTGTAACGCTAAATTTATGCAGAGGATCTTCGTAAGGGAAGATTTGTTTAAGATCGCTCAATGTCACTGGCGGGCCTAATTCTGTTCCCCGGATTGCACCACTGGCTACAAAAACTACATCTAACCGATCTAATTGGGCAAAAATATCAGCGAATAAGTTACCCAATTCAGTTTCTTCTTCACGCTTAGGATGAGTCAGTTTACGGGCTAATCGTCCAATCAGTCGATTGTACTTACGATCTACATCTTCTTTGAAAGTAGCAATCAGCTTTTCGATTTCTGGATCTGGCTCAGCCAGATTATTATCTACAGGCAGGAGTTGCCACTTCCATTCAACGATGCTGTTAGTATCGTCATCCACTACAATATCGAAACGCCCAATTTGGTCTGTGCCAACTCCGGCTTGTGCTATGAGAATGTTGTTAACTTCCGCAGGTTGTTCTAAAAATGTGTGGGAGTGTCCGCCAATGATCAGATCGACACCCCATTCTGGGTCTAGCAATGCCGCTAGTTTTTTATCTTCTTCAAAACCGATGTGTGTCAGGAGGACTGTTAGGTCAATGTCATCATTTTTGTAGGCGTTGCAAATTTTACCAACTTCTGATGCAGCATCTTCAAGACTTACAAATGTGCCAATACCGCTGTCACGTTTTAAGGTCTTAAGAGCTTCTTCAGTAATAATCCCGATGAACATAATATCGAATCCATCTACATTGAGGATGATATAAGGATTCATCAAGCGCTTGTTGTACTTTTTGATATACAAGTTGGCATTCACGATCGGAAAATTTGCCATCTTTTCCAAGAAAAGTAAGTGAGGCAACCCATAATCCAATTCGTGATTTCCTAGCGTCACTACGTCTGGAGCTAGGTAATTCATAATTTCTATGGTTGAAAGACCTTTATATTCCACATCAATCGTAGAACCTTGGAGCATATCACCAGAAATGACAAAAAGCACGTTTTTCTCTTCCTGGCGCACCTTATTGATATAGCCGGAAAGCAGCGACACTCCACCAATCAGATGACCCTCTTCACCCCCAGCCTCTGCCAGAAAGTCTCCGTGCATATCATTTGAATGCAAAATCGTGAACTTTTTAAACCGCTCTGTGGTCATCATTTTTTACCTTTGTGAAATTAACAAGTTAAATTTTGCTGATTCACTATCAGTTGTTATAGCTAGTGACTAATAGCCACTAACTATAACCGGAAATTAAGAGTAGGCGACTTTCAAAGATAGGCTTAAATATCGGAGGTTGTGAATAGCTGCTTCAAATCTTCAACGAAGCTGGTGAAAAATTTTCCCTCATCTACCTGCAACGCCACCCACGCATTTGCTCCTGTTTTCGGGGCAGGACGACTATCAATCGATGTCTGTCCCAGCGTCCATTCTCCCTTTGTTTCAACCCGGACTTTTGCTCTTTTCAACATCAGGGTTTCTGGATAAAATAGGTATCCCAAGGTTGCTGCATCATGGACAAGGAGACCTGGAATTCCTGCCGTTTCTCGATAACCCAAAGCTGTGCCAATCATGAACTCACAAAGAGCGGTCAAGAATTGAGAAAGTTTACTTTCTGGGTTTGCCTGAGTGACTGCCTGAGTCATATCTCGCGTGAAAATTAAGTGGCGCGTCACGTCTAGCGGCATCACAACAATATCATCTCGGCTGTCAAATACTGTCTGAGCTGCTTCCACATTAAACCAAATATTGAATTCAGCATGGGGAGTCACATTACCAGGACAGAAGAAGGCACCTCCCATGATCACAATTTCCTTGGCTTTTTTCAGGATGCCGGGACTTTTCTTTTCCGCCGCCGCGAGGTTGGTCAGGGGGCCGATCGCTACAATGGTAATCTCTCCCGGAGCTGCGTTCAGCTCGTCGATGATGATTTCGTCGGAGTAGCGAGCTTCCTCAAAGTTATGCGTGGCTGGGGGTAAAGTATGGGACAGATTGCCCATCCCATCCGCCCCATGAATATGGCCGGCATCTTCCACAACTTCTTTTATGGGGACACCGCGACCTACTTTTATTTGTGGGAAGCCTGCTAAATTTAATATTTGGCTAGCACCCTTAAATGTTTGTTTAGCAGCGACATTGCCATCGGCGGAAGTAACAGCTACAAGTTCAGCGAGTCCTTGTTTGACTAAGCCGAGAAGCCACAGGAAGGCATAGATATCATCTCCGCCCGGATCGGTGTCGAGAATAATTTTGGGATGAGTAAGTTGATTTGTCATCGGAAAGATTCCTCCAGTAAGGGATGATTGTAGAATAAAAGTTCGATCGGGATTAGTATCAAGGTTGCGATCGCTCTTTAAGTCACAAGCAGCACTTCAATAAACCGATTCCACGTCAACGGCTGTCCTCCTGTGCGATCGCGCAAAAATTCCACTTCCTCCTGAGTTAGGGGCGGTTCTCCTACACTAGAGAGCGCCGTATTCATTTCCTTGGTGCTGATGGATTCATCTTCGTCAGCATCGATCGGTAGAAAATAAGTGACAAATTCAGTGTACCTCGACATGAGACGGCGGTGACGCAGCATTAATTCGCCAAACTCTTCAAAATCGATTTCTCCACTGCCATCGCGATCCATCGATTTGAATAAATACGTCAACTCACCGTCTGAGAAGGTTTTTCCTGCTGATTGCAGATGTGCCGCTAATTCGTGAGTTGAAAGTTCACCACTGCGATCGCGATCGATGGCATCAAAGATATAGCGAAGGTTGCCTTTGATTTCAGGAGATGCCTGTTCAAATAGGACGTTATGACGTTCCCCCTTAATCGCCGCCGTCAGTTGTTTGCGAAAGCGGGTGATGATGTCGCGAGCAACTAAGAAACGCTGTCGGTGTTCTTCGGGAGTGGCAACTGTATAGAGCGAGACGGGCACCAGGGAGGGGAGCGCTCGCTGCACGATTAGCAAACATCCTACCGTCACAATGGCAAAGGGCAAACCCATCACAGGCAGGTTAACCACAGAGAATAGGCGGAACAGGAGAAGGCTGGCGATCGATGCCAGGAACGCACAAGCTGCACCCAGCGAAATACTCAGGAGGTTTGGAGCGTAGAACATTCCGCCGATCGCCACAGCGGTGAGAACGGCGTTATAGCCCAAAAACCCGCTATACAGTTGATTGGGAGTGGCTCCAACTAGCAAACCTGCCAGCAGGTACATGGCACAACCCAGCAATCCAACCATTGCACCGATAGGAGTGGAAATGACAACTGCCAGAAAAACCAGAAAGATGGAAATCAGATTGTCTACGAAAAAGACTCGCCCAAGACTAGCAGGGAGGGATTGAGCCAATCGCCAGACATCCAGTGAAACGGGAGGAGCAAGGGGAGGAGGCGAACCCATATTAAAGAAGGGTTGAGGCACAACCGCAATCAGGAGCAGGAAGGCAACCAAGACTACATGAACAGCGATGCCAAGCGGAGCGACTCTGAACCGGGTGGCAAACCATGTCCCCACTGTATGCAAGACAACGGTTGCCAGGGCAGAAAGAACAATTGCCGCGATTATCCAACTGGGATTCCAGACACCTTTGCCACCAAGCAGCCCGAAAAACGCCAACGTTGCACCAATCAACAGCCCATTAAAACCAAAGATGCCATTTTGAATCGTGCCAGGATTCAATTTGAGGGCGATCGCCATTAGGGT